>Ga0315901_10006863_pt1 | contig 13575 bp, 6 predicted proteins | sample LakEriMetagenome_10_FD_203761 | JGI IMG/M metagenome (GOLD analysis project Ga0315901, IMG submission 203761) | Freshwater fungal communities from buoy surface, Lake Erie, Ohio, United States - Buoy 2 MA116 | ecosystem: Environmental > Aquatic > Freshwater > Lake | place: USA: Lake Erie, Ohio... | reverse complement strand
CCGAATGCAGTTTCAAAGGATTGAACACGGGCAGCCAAGGATCCATCCATGGGGCGAGTTGCAAGATGCTCTTGGTTGATCGCTTTCAGCGCTTCAAGTTCCATCCGTTGCTTCGCTGTTGGAGTGCGGGGTACAACGTTCCGAATCGGATCGGCCCCGGGGACGACTAAAGTGCCTTGAAAGGCTCCTGGCAGAAAATCGTTCGCGTAGACCTGAGTTCCAGCATAGGTTTGCTTGGGCGCGATCACAACAAACCCGGGGAGATTGCGATTGACGGTCCCGAGTCCATAGGTCATCCATGAGCCAATGCTAGGACGCGATTGAGCGAACGAACCGGTATGCATGCCTAGAGTGGCATTGTAATGGTTGGAATGCGAGGTGTGCATCGATCGTATGAGTGCGATATCATCGACGCAGGTGGCGACGTGTGGGAAAAGGGTACTAACTTCCATGCCGCATTGCCCATGCGGCGAAAATTCCCATTGCGGTTTCTTCAAAAAAATACGTTCGTATCCAGGTCGATCTTTGATCTCAGGGTGGTCGGCTTTAATCTCTTTTCCATGGTCCCGGGTTAACGCTGGCTTGGGATCGAAGGTATCGACATGCGAGACACCGCCGGTCATGAACAGGAAAATGACTCGTTTTGCTTTTGCGGGGAAGTGCGGGTCTCTTGCTAATAATGGATCCGTACCGAGATCGCGATTATCAGCGAGCAATTGCTCAACGATGGCAGGGAACAGCAGCGTCGAACCAACGACAGAGCTTAAAATCGATCGGCGGTTGGTGATGCTAGGAAGTGCCATACGAATTTTTCGCCTTAGTCCAGATAAAGGAACTCGTTGCTTGCGAGCAGGATACGTGCGACGGCACCCCAATTTTCCTCGAGGGTAGCACCATACTGCTTCACGAAATCCATCAATCGAGATTGCTCACTGGGACTCGGGTCCCTTTGCAATGCTCGCTGAAAGAGGCTTCGGATCCGAGTTTCGTCGTCGGGTTGCGTTAACAGTGCGCTCGCTACTTGGGATGCTTGCGCGTGGAAGAAGGGATCATTGAGGAAATACAATGCTTGGGTAGGGACAGTGGTGGATTGACGTACGGGGGTGCTGGCATTGGGGTCTGCGCCATCAAAAAGAGCTAGAAAAGGATGCCGTCGTTGACGTTGCACCATCAAATAGGCACTTCGTTTTTTGGTGTCATAGACTGCGTTGAATGGATCGTGTTGAGTGAATGTCCAACTGGCTTCGGGTGGAAACGGATGGGATTGTGCTTCCGTTAGATCCAATTGTTGACTGACAGCGAGAAGGCTGTCCCGCATTTCCTCTGCGGTCAGCCTGCGTCGGTTGAAATGAGAAAGGAAGCGATTTTCCGGATCTCGAATTAATGCGTTCTCCGTAGCCTCGCTGCTTCGTTGGTAGGCGGATGTATTCATGATGAGCCGGTGAAGCGATTTTGTGCTGTATCCACGCTCAACAAAATATGCAGCGAGTTGGTCGAGTAATTCTGGGTGGGATGGAGGATCCCCACGTGAACCGAAATCATTTGGCGTGCGCACGAGGCCCTGGCCGAAATGCAGTTGCCATACTCGGTTCACCATCACTCTCGCTGCAATGGGTTCCGATGCGATCCAATCTCCAAGTTGCTTACGTCCGCTTCCCGCATTCTCAGGCAAGGGATCAGCGCCGAGCACAGAAACCCATCGACGCGGAATCTCTGCGCCCAACTTCTCGGGGTCGCCTCGCAGATGTACCTTTGAGTGAATCGGCGAAGCTTCCGTGACTGCGTATGCAACCGGGATATCTGGGGGTGGACCTGGCGATTGCAAGGGTGCCGTTTTCTCGTCGGTAATCGCGAGGAATTTTTCGCCGATTTCCGTGGCTGCGAAATGCTCTAGTCGAAACGAAACCCCGTCGAGGGCTGCGGGATGAGCGTCTGCAATACGGCCTTCGATACTTACCGTACCATCGACCGGGCTGGTCCAAGCGATCGCGACTGCCCGGTTTTGCCCTGGATGCAAAAAGAGCGATTTTGCAGGGAGTGAGGTCCAAACGCTCGTGGGCTTCTCCGAGGTATTCACAAAGGCAGACGGTTCACTACCGATACTCCAGGATTGAATTGCGTTGCTGCCTCCATTGGATTTGCGTTTCTCCACGAGAGGAGCAGGACCATCGGTTGAATCCAGTAAGAACCAGGTGGCACCGTGTGCTCCAGGATGCGGGTTGGACTGCAAGAAGTCAGCAATCAAATCCGTAGTGCTCCACACTTGATCCGGTGAGTTTTGCGAACGAATCGTCCAGTCGACCAAGGTTGAGTCGGCGCCGTGATTGTCGTTTGGCAACACAGTCAATTGGAGAACTTCGCCTTTTCGGACAGCGATCGAATCGAGTGATTGAGACGCGCCGGTAGCGATGGGGACCGAGGAACCTTCGGCGATCTTACCTTGAGCGAGAAGACGTGTTGCGGTAGTAAGTTGCTCCTTCAATGATTTCCGAGCGAGATCCGCCGATTCTTGTCGCTTCTTTTTCTCTGCTTCATAGAGTGCGTTGCGTTCCCTCCATGGCTGCATCATCGACTCAACTTCGCTGGGGGCGAGCAGCGGGACCATGTCCTTGGGTTGTCCTTTAGGCTCACACCCTGGAAATGAAAATTTGGTGCTGGCAAAAAAACCCATCAGCCCGTAGTAATCTTCTGCGGTCACAGGATCATATTTGTGATCGTGGCAGCGAGCGCATCCAATGGTGATGCCCACGAAGTTTTTCCCGAGGTTGTCGATGATGTCTTCGTAGGTCAGATGGATATCTTTGTCGATATCGTGGCCGAATCGTCGCGCAATGGCGAGGTAACCGGTTGCGATAATCCCCTCGCTTCGCTGAAGGGCCGGAGCGTTGTCAAAGAGAAGATCCCCAGCGATCTGCATCTTGACGAACTGGTCGTATGGCAAGTCTCGATTGAACGCATCAAAGACCCAGTTGCGGTACCGCCAAGCATGAACGAGGGGGCGATCGGTGTTTTCCCCGGCAGTGTCGGCATACCTTACTACATCGAGCCAATGGCGGCCCCATTGCACACCATACTGAGGCGATTCGAGGAGCCTTTCGATGACACGGCTAGCTGCCTCATTCGAAGAATCGGAAAGAAACGCATTCATTTCTTCGGGTGTTGGAGGCAAACCAGTTAGGTCAAAGGTAGCCCGCCGCAGCCATGATCGACGGTCAGTTGGGGAACTAGCGGTGATACCGTTTTCATCAAGGACTGCATCGATCGCTCGATCGATCGATTTCGAATTGAAGTCGCTGGCGAGTTGGGGAAGCGGCTGGAAAGCCCACCATGATTGAGCTTGGTCGGCAGTCATACCCCCGATTTTTGATGCGGTCACCCGAGGATCAGGAGCACCCATTCGCACCCATTTTTCGAGGATCTGGATTTCCTCATCAGGTAGCTTGCCCGAAGGGGGCATTTCCAAGTCTTGGTAGCGAATGGCTGTAATCAGAAGGCTTTTGTCCGGTTCCCCTGACGAAATTGGCGAGCCAGAGTCACCACCTTTTTCCCAGCCCGATTTGGTGTCGAGCGCCAAGCCACCTTTGGTCTTTTCTCCGCTATGGCATTCGTAGCAGTGTTTCACGAAGAGGGGGCGAACTTTGGCTTCAAAGAAATCTGTTCCCTCATCGGCGCAGGTAACTGCGGATCCAAGGATCCACAGTAAGAGAGATATGGCTGGAGGGAAACGCCGCATGATCGACTCCGAAGCGTTGGCAGGTAGGATCATTCCATTGTACTACCTGCCGAGGAGTCGGGGATAGCTAGGCTTCGAATCTGCCAGTTTTTAGCAAATCAGCGATCGCCAAGTCGGCGAGTTCGGCTCGATTCCCGTGGTTGCGTATTCCCGCGCTTTTTGAACTGCGTTCTCTTCCAATTGAGAACGATTGCCCCGTATTAGAGGCGTTCTCAGCGGGTGTAACGGGCATTCGAAGAGATAGCTCATGCTTCGATAGGTCCATTCCCTTGCGCGAGTGATGGGTTGCAAGTCTTTCGGGAGACAATTGCTTTCCGTGAGTTGCGAACACGGGGAAGGGGATCGATGATGCGACTGTTATTTGACTAGGCATCGCCGCCAACGCAGACTGTACCGCAGGAGAGGATGTTTCATCGGACCAGCCAGCGGCCCACGCCGGGGGAGGATCCGCGATGCCTTGCGGGTTGGTATTCCCCGAAGCCAAAGCAAACGAACTAGTCAGTGCTGCTGCGCCGGTACGTCCGTTCGCGTACTTGTACACACGATCGGTTCCTCGATCGACAACCCATATGTCTTGAGTCGCATTCGAAGGGTCGACTGTGATTCCAGTCGGAAGAGAGTTCGCCGAATTGAGTGTCCAGGAGGTAGCGCTGCCGCTGACCAAACCGTTAGCACCGAGGGCATATCGATAGACCGTGTCGGTGGCCGCGTCATTGACGACCCAAAGGTAACGTATGTTGTTGGTGACCCCAAACACCACATCCTTCGGATTGGTGTTTCCGGTGGTCAGGACAAACGAGGTCGCGGTAGCCGTACCCGAGGTTAGCGCCGCCGCATTGGCGTAGTAGTACACGCGATCAGCACGGGCATCGACAATCCAGATGTTTGTCCCATCGGTAGCGATTCCTTCGACAATTGCATTCGAAGCAAGGGAGCCAGCCGTCCAGGATCCAAGGAGCGTACCCGTGTTTGTGTAGACAAAAACCTTTTTGTTGTTGTCGACGACCCAGAGTTTCGTACCTGCACTAGTAGTGGCGATTCCTCGAGGAGCAGTATTGCCGCTGTTGATCGCGTAATTCTTGATCGCCGCACCATTGCTATCGTAGTGGTAGTTTCGGTCCGTAGTTCCGTCATCGACCACAAAGAACTTGGTCGGAGGTTCGACCTCGTTGTCCAGGTTCGTGATAGAAAAATCAGCCGGGTTGACGCCGTTGTAGAGCGGGTCGGTCGATGTTGTGGCAGCGATCGCAACAGTGTAAGCGATATTCCCGTCGAAGATCGTGTCGTCGACGCCCGTGACCGTGATGGTGACGGGCTGATTCCAATTGGAAGCGGTGAAGGCGACTTGGCTTTGGCTGACCGTTCCCTCCGTGGTATCGCTAGAACTCAGAGGCACCGTGACGTTGGCTGTAGGCTGAGAATTTAGCTGGATCGTAAAGGTAACGCTCGTACCTGATTCCGAAGTGGTCACTCCAGAGATTGCACCGATGGTAATTCCAGCGGTATCGTTGTCCGTGTTGGTAAGCGATGTGTCGGCGGGATCAAGCCCGTTGTATCGGGTGTCTGTCGAGTTGGTGGCACCAAATACGATTGAGTATGCAACGTTACCGTCATCCACATCGTCGTTCACACCGGTGACCGTTACCGCTTGCGGTACATTCCAGTTGGTTGGGGTAAAGATCAAGCTACCGACACTGACGGTCCCTTCCGTAAGATCGCTCGTGGCGACTGGAACAGTAACATTCGCCGTAGGAGGAGCGAGCAAGGAAACTTGGATCGACACGGTGCCACCGGCTTCCGTAGTTGCCGTGGCGCTGGGGGCGCTCACGCTGATGCCTACGGTTCCGGCCAAGAAATCAAGGGTGCGTTTCAGGAAAACGGTTTGGTTGTTCGGATTGGCAGCCGAAGTGCTGATCGATTCGAAAGGGACCGAAAGGAAAACCATTCCAAAACCGCCTGTGGCGTAATCACCACGGTACGAAACCGCGGTGAACGGGTTGGTCGTTGTCGTGAGTCCATGGGTCAATAAGCCAGTAGCCCCCGTTGCTGGCGTTAATGCGTCGATGTAGAGCGATGCGTAGTCGGCTGGTTTCGCGATAGCCAAGCTCATTCCGTCGGTGATCGCGTTCCCTGCAACTCCATTCTCCGTATGGTTTGCATTAAGCACATCATTGGTGGATGCAGCCACCTTCAAATAGTTCTGGCGGAAAGCAGCTGAGTTTGCATCGGTGCCGAAGTTGTACAGGATGTCCTGGCCGGAGATGAACATCCGACCGCCACCGTTGAGATAGCCGGCAATTTGCGTCTGTTCGTTCGCCGAGAGTCCAGAAGCGAGGGTTGCCGTGGAGGTGGAGTAGTCGTATCCCGTATTCCAGATCACCGTCTGATACGACGACATCTGGGCGGTAGCCGGTGTATTTCCAACCACCGATGAATCCCACACGTCAAAATCGAGATTGTTTGCGATGAGGGCGTTTTTAAAGTAAACCTCGTATGCGGCTCCGAGGTCGTCGTCAACGAACAAAATCGCCGCGGGTGCCAAGGTCGCGAAGGAAAGAACAGAGGATGTGGAAGTATTCCCTGCTGCATCCGACGATTGGACTTGGTAGTAGTAAGTTGTGCCAGGTTGCAATCCACTCAAAGTCGCGCTGTGTACCGTGGACAATGCCGTATTGATCGATGATTTATCGAGATTGGCAGCACTTGTCCCGTACAACACTACAGTGGTAGACGATTCATTGGTGCTCCAGTCGATCTTACTGGTCAATCGCTGGGGCGACGCGGTGATACTCGATAGGGTAGGTGCCAGCAAATCGACAGTAGCATTCGTCGATTTACTGATGGCCGTGCAGGTCGCCGTGATCGTGTCCCCGTTGGAAACAGCCAATTTGCCGTCTCCCGCAGGAGACGCGGTCAACAAACCGAAGCTACCGGCAAAAACCCCTGTATTGACCCCCGTTTCCGTCAGTGTGATCGCTTCAGGAGTAAGTTCGCTGGAGCTTTGAACGGTGATTTGGAGGGTATCGGCTACGGAAGCGTTCGTATTGGCAGCGGCGGAGTTGACGGTGACGGTGGCCGTGGAGGGGGCTCCATAGACGCTCTTGTCGAGCACGATGGAACTGGCTTGTTGCAGGGCTGCATAGACGTTCAGTCGGCCACCTGTCAGCGTCTTGCCTGCGAGCGAAGATGTGGGTACGGCGCTATTTAAAATAGCCGACTTGATGCTCGACGCACTAACGCCTGCTGGCTGGACGGACGCATAGAGGGCCACTGCACCGGTCACGTGGGGCGTTGCCATCGAGGTGCCGTTGTAGCTCGCATAGGTATTCGTTGGTACGGAAGAGTTGATGCTCACACCTGGAGCACCGATGTCCACCGTTGTCGCCCCGTAGCTTGAGAAGCTAGCAATAGCACCGGTGTTGCTAATCGCAGCGACGGCGATTACCGCGTCGTAGGGAGCGGCGGTTTGCGTGGATGTGCCCGACGTCGTGTTGTAGTTTGACGGATAGGACGCGGTGGTGTCGTTATTCGTCGTCGAATTACCTGCCGCAGCTACGAAGAGGATATTGCTCTTTGCGCTGCGGATAATTGCGTCGTGAAGTGACTGAGAATACCCTCCCCCGCCCCAAGAATTGTTTGTCGCGACAATGTTGATACCATGGCGTGACTTGAGATCGGTCAAGTAATCCAGGGCTTTGACTGCATTTGCCGTTGATCCACCGCTGGTTCCAAGGAACTTGGTCGAGATCATCGTCACATCCCAGTTGACCCCCACCACGCCAGCTCCGTTTCCACCATCGCCGCCGATGGTCCCCGCCACGTGAGTGCCGTGAGCATCTCCGCCAGCGTCGTAAACCGTCTTGTCGTTGTTCACAAAGTCCCATCCATTGACGTCGTCGACGTATCCGTTTCCATCATTGTCAAGCCCGTCATTGGGCGTTTCAAACGGGTTGACCCAGATGTTGTTCACCAAATCAGGATGGGTGATTTGAACACCTTCATCGATGATCCCCACGACGACGCTCGCCTTGCCAACGATATTGTCGTTCCATGCCTTCTCTGCTTGACTGCCGAAGGTGTTGGTCGTTCCGGCTGGTCCGACAGCCGATGGCGTGTCGTCCCCATACATCCCCCAAAGAGAACCGTTGGTGTAGTAGGTGTCGTTGCTTACCAGCGTGGGCTTGTAGATGTAATTAGGTTCAGCGTACGCGACGAACGGATTGTTCGCGAGGGCTGCGATCGCTTGCTGGACATTGACGCCGTTGCCGAGCGAAATCCGCTCCATCTGGCCCAAACCGGAGGCCTGCATCGTCTTTGTAAAGATTTGCTCCGACACCGAACCGTTGGTTGCTGCCCGGGCAAGTCCGCGTTGGGATGCGTTGGCTCCAGGTAGGTATTGGACGAGGATTTCGTTGGGAATGTACTCGCCTACAATCGGGCGTGTCGACCAGTTCAAGTCTGCTGCCATCAGCCGCCGTAGTTCAAGCTGCTCGAATCCTTGCGAGAGTTTACGGCAGCGAAGTGAATTTCGGAGAGTTTCTTTTCTCTGCGAATGACCAACGCCAGACTTTCGTTTGCTCGACATGACCCAGAGTTCCTTGGTAGGAGAATGAACCGACATGAAAGAGCGTGGTGCGCATTCATTGCATCTTCCGTCCAGCTATTTTGGACCGAATGATTGAAAATGAACGTGGTTGTTAGGTACCACCAATATCGGGTTTGTAATGCCCTGCGTCAATGCGGTTGGTATCGATGCGGAAAGAAAACCTTGCTCAATCTTGAATGGGATTGCGCTAGAACAGGAAACCTTTTTTGACAAGAGTTATTGCGATAAACGACCACTGCTACGAGATGCACTTACCGCGATAGTGATTGCCCGATGCGATGGTCAATGCTTGATGCGATGGTGACTGCCGACTGCGATGTTGATGGCAACGCAGGTGTACTTATTGGCTGCTTGGGATGCAAGACGCGAGCCGGTGGTGCCGTTAGGGATATACCAACCCACGACGGCAATCATGATTTTCGGCGCTATCAACAGATCAGCCGACCACCGGCTTATGCCTAGCCGCGCACAACCGTTGGAGAGACGCGGACGCTGGGTGGTAGCGTGAGTCTGGCCGGCAATTACGTGCAACCTCGACAGCTCAGGATAGATTTGTAACTTCAAACCCCTTACGGTAAACCCGTCGCAACAGCGAGTTTGCTTGTTGATGGTTTGGAATGCTGAGCGATGCCTGGTTCCATGCCAACTCTTCGCCAGGGAATCGATTCGCGAGCGTGCCGAGCAGGACCGCTTCGGTAAGAGGACCGGCATAACCAAAGTGTGCCGTTGTCGGTGCCCCACCCAAACATGCATCGACGAACAGGTGATAATGATTACCGTCCGGGGCAGCGTCGATCTTGGTTTCCGCAAATTGCTTCAACGGTAACAAGAGGGGCATCGCGACGTGCGGAAGCAAAATCGCACCTTTCTCACCCAAGAACATGGAGCCTTGATCGGGCAAACCGATCGGCTTTCCTTCAGGGCCTCCCTCCAACGGCCACGAGGAAGTATCAGGCATCTTTCCACCGTCACTCCACGTCAGTAAGAAATCAGGAGTCGTGAATTCGGAAGCGGGGAAGGTGTAACGCGTATGATTTTGCATACCGAATGAGTATTTGGGTGCAGCGGTACTGCTCGAAATGATTTTTGTGGGAGCGCCGAGTTTCAACGCGGAGAAAACGGGATCCAAGATATGGATCGCCATATCCCCCATAGTCCCACAACCGTAGTCGTACCATCGCCTCCAATTACCGGGGTGGAAATGCCCCTGCGAATATGGACGTTCGGCTGCTGTGCCGAGCCAAAGATCCCAATTCAGCGATTCGGGGACTGGCGTTGGTTCCGGATTAGGCCCTTCGTAACCCCAGGTCTTATTACTCCAGGAGTGGGTTTCACGAATCTTTCCAATGATCCCGCTTTGAACTAGCTTCACTGCAGTTCGGTAAGGGCTTGCGGAATGGATTTGCGTCCCCATTTGGGTGACGAGCTTTGTTTTCTCCGCGACTAATCGAAGTTGTCTCGATTCGTAGACGTCGTGTGTCAAAGGCTTCTGGCAATACACATGCTTTCCATGATTCATGGCGGTCATCGCCGCTGCCGCATGGGTATGATCCGGGGTCGAAACATGCACCGCATCGATTTGGTTTGCCATCTCGTCAAACATCTTGCGAAAGTCGGTGAACTTCTTCGCTTTGGGATGCTTTTCACCGGCCGATGCCAAATTGTTCGCATCCACATCGCATAGCGCGACGACCTCAACTTTGGCATGGGAGCTAAGGGACGCCAAGTCTGCGCCTCCCATTCCTCCCACTCCGATCCCAGCCAATCGCAACGTATCGGATGGCGATGTCAGCGCACGGGCAATTCCTTTAGTTGAATTGGATAGCGCAAGAGCCCCCACGCTGGTGTAAAGGAAATCGCGACGATTGGAACGAGGAAAAGCCATGGATGGGATCCTTGTGGTGGGACAGAATGATGCCGATATGGGAGGGGGTTGTGGGTCGGACAGGGAACACGGTCAGTCGATGTAATGCATCATCTTCCACCGAACCGGTTCCCGACCAACGTGGCTAGTTTAACCAAAACGGGAGCTGAATAACAATCGAACGTGGCATCCGCTAAAATATGCGTCCATAATTCGTCCGGTGTCATGTTGCCAGAAAGCACGCCGAACCGAGTGCGTTGTCCCTTCTTTTGGGTTCATCCCAGTTTTTCCAATATGCAGACCATCGAAGTTAGCCCCGTTTTCGATCGAGTTCGTGTCCCAGGCTTTTCGCTCCGGATCGCCGTGGCCATTGCGATGCTCGCGACGTGCCTCCCAGGCCTGACCCAAGAGCCGACCTCGAATGCCGGCGCTGTTCTTTCGGAGTTTATCTACGACCAAGCGAGTTTTCCTAGCTGCCACGCGTCGACCATCGAAGAATCCCAAGGTCATCTTGTGGCCGCTTGGTTTGGAGGCACCCACGAGAAACATCCTGACGTCGGCATTTGGGTTTCGAGACGAATCGATGGAAGATGGACGGATCCAGTCGAGGTAGCCAATGGGATTGTCAAGAGCGATGAGGAAGACTCAAAAACCGGTGGTGATCGCAAATCCTCGCTAGACGCCCCCAATCGCTTTCCAACGTGGAATCCGGTTTTGTTTCAACCAAAACTTCGTGCCGATGGAAACGTGCAACCGCTAGTCCTGTTTTACAAGGTTGGCCCCTCGCCGCAGACTTGGTGGGGGATGATGACCACCAGCACCGACGGAGGAATTTCATGGAGTTCTCCGACACGTTTGCCTGAAGGAATTCTCGGCCCCATTAAAAACAAGCCTGTCGAACTCAAAGATGGGACTTGGTTATGCCCGTCTAGTACGGAGTCGGACGAAGAGGAGAGCAAGTGGTCTGTGCATTTCGAATGGACCGAGGATCGCGGCAAGACCTGGAAACGGACCGATGCGCTCAATGACGGCGAGGCTGTACAAGCGATCCAACCGAGTCTGCTGAAGCTAGGTGAAGCCCACTGGTTGGCCATCGGTCGATCGAGGCAGGACAAGATATTTGAATTGGAGACAAAAGACGATGGGCGAACATGGTCCGAACTAAGACTTGGTAGCTTGCCGAACAACAACTCCGGCATCGATGCGGTGACCTTGGCGGATTCTCGTCACTTGATCGTCTACAACCATGTCAAAGGTACGCCAGGAGAGTGGGGAGGGAAACGTACCCCGTTAAACGTCGCCATCTCCAAGAATGCTTCGCGATGGGATTCGTCGGTAGTCCTCGAGTCTGAGCCAGGCGAGTTTAGCTACCCTGCCGTGATCCAAACCACCGATGGCTTGGTCCACATCACCTACACGTGGAATCGCAAGAAGATCAAACACGTCGTTCTCGATCCCAAGAAATTATAATTCTGAATCGCTAGTGCACCTTCACAATCCTTCCTGACGACATGCAAGCATCACAGCCTGTCGTTGTTCACCCCGGAACGCATCTCTAAGTTTTGGCCATGTGGACCTCCGTGCATTCAAAATGGTCCATCCGAACATGGGCGATTGCTTGTTAGTCAACGACAGCAACCTTAGAAACATCCATCCTGATGCGTGCTCCTTTTGAAGTCCCTTCGTTTTGGTACAATCGGGGTCGGCCGAGAGCGGTCCTCGTTCAAGGCCAAAGGGAATTTCCGACGTAGTGTTTCCCGAATGTTTTTTCGAATTGTTGACACAACTAGTAAGTAATTAGCCATGGTAAAAACAGCCAGTACGATGTTGCCGCTGGGTACTCTCGCTCCCGATTTTAGACTTCCCAATATCGACGGTTCGCTCGTTTCCCTCGATGATGTCGCTGGTGGGAAGGCCCTGGTCGTCGTATTCATGTGCAATCACTGTCCGTTTGTGAAGCACGTGGCTGCGGAGTTGGTCCGATTGTCTCGAGATTATGCGAGCAAGGGAGTGAAGCTGGTCGGAATCAGTTCGAACGATGTATCGACCTATCCCGATGACTCACCGGAAGCGATGAAGGAAGAAGCAAGGGTGCAAGGGTACGATTTTCCGTATTTGTACGACGAGACACAGGAAGTGGCACAGTCGTATCGGGCAGCCTGCACCCCAGACTTTTTCGTTTTCGATGCGCAACGAAAACTCGCATACCGTGGCCAGTTGGACGATTCGAGACCGAAGAATGGCATCCCTGTCACCGGCAAAGACCTCCGCAATGCCCTCGATTTGATTTTGTCTGGCCAGAATGCACCGACAGAGCAACGTCCTAGCATCGGCTGCAATATCAAATGGCACGCAGGCAAAGAGCCCTCCTATTTCAACCCATCTGGCGTTCAATAGTCGTCGAGCGGCCAAAACCAACACCGCTCGAAAGCAACAACCAAAGGAATCATGCAGTGGAGACACTAAAGAGGCTTCGCGTGGGGCTTGGGTTCGATTCGCACCGGATCGAATCAGGAGGCCCCATGGTATTGGGAGGCATTCGGCTCGATGTCGATTTGCACTTCGTGGGGCATTCGGATGCGGATGTTTTGTTGCATGCGATTACCGATGCGGTTCTCAGCGGAGCTGGGCTTCCCGATATCGGCCAATTGTTCCCCAACACAGATGAAACCAATCGCGGTCGAGATTCGGCAGAGATGCTCGCCCAAGCGATGCAGGCGGTGAGGGATGCAGGGTGGGAGTTGATCAATATCGATGCTGTGGTGCAGATCGAGCAGCCCAAGCTCGCTCATCATAAGCTCGCCATGAGGCAACGAATCGCCACGATTCTCGACGTTACCGTCGATGAAGTATCCCTCAAGGGAAAGACGGGGGAAGGAATAGGCGAGATTGGACGCGGAGAACTCGCGACCGCTCATTGTGTTGCCTTGCTCTACAAAGTCTAACCGCTGGCGATCCGCCGTAACTTTTTAGGCTCTATTCCACTGGGCCCTATTCCTGTGGGCCCTATTCCTGTGGGCCCTGTTTCACTGGGCCCTGTTTTTCTGGGCCCTGTTTTTCTGGGCCCTGTTTCACTGGGCCCTGTTTTTCTGGGACTTACTCCGCGCAGTAGCTTGGCCAAGGCTGGTTTACATGCTCGGCTCTATTCGACCTTTTGGGTTTCGATGGCCCGCAATAGGGTTTGTCGCAAGGTGTACAATCGCGTTGGCTCGCTGACTTTTCTACCGTCGACATCGGTCACATAGAAAACGTCGACGACTTGGTCGAGGTGCGTGCTGACCTTGGCAATTTGCAGGTCCAACTGGTTATCGAACAACGTTTTCGAGATATCGTACAACAACCCGGTCCGGTCATACGCGAAAACGGTGATGA
>Ga0315901_10006862_pt1 | contig 13577 bp, 9 predicted proteins | sample LakEriMetagenome_10_FD_203761 | JGI IMG/M metagenome (GOLD analysis project Ga0315901, IMG submission 203761) | Freshwater fungal communities from buoy surface, Lake Erie, Ohio, United States - Buoy 2 MA116 | ecosystem: Environmental > Aquatic > Freshwater > Lake | place: USA: Lake Erie, Ohio... | reverse complement strand
GTTGCGACGCAACTTCGCGGGATCCGATCTGCTGCACGTGCCCGAGGTGTACTGGGACCACTGCCGGGTCGACGTGATGGTGATGGAGCGTATTCGCGGCGTAACCATCAGCGACATGGACACCTTGCGGGCGGTGGGCGCCAACATTCCGCTATTGGCGGAGAGCGGCGTGAAGATTTTCTTCACGCAGGTCTTTCGTCATAACTTTTTCCATGCCGACATGCATCCCGGCAACATCTTCGTACTGATTGACAATCCGGCACGTCCGCGATACGCGGCCGTCGACTTCGGCATCGTCGGCACGCTCGATCTGCGCGACCAGCATTACCTCGCCGAGAACTTCCTCGCCGTGTTCGACCGCAATTACCGGCGTGTGGCCGAGCTGCACGTCGAATCCGGCTGGGTGCCGCCTGACACGCGCGTCGATGAGATGGAGTCGGCGATCCGCACGGTGCTTGAGCCGATCTTCAATAAGCCGCTGAAGGATATTTCTTTCGGCACGATCCTGCTGCGCCTGTTCGATATCTCGCGGCGCTTCGACATGCGCATCCAGCCGCAGCTGATATTGCTGCAAAAGACGCTGCTCAATATCGAGGGTCTCGGGCGTGACCTGCATCCGGAGCTCGACATCTGGCAGACGGCGGCGCCGATCCTGCGCGAGTGGATGCGCGATCGACTGAGCCCGCGCGCCCAACTGCGCCAGTTCCGCGACCACCTGCCCGCGCTCGTCGAGGTCGTACAGGCGCTGCCGCCCTTGATGAAGGTGGCCGTGCAGCGTTTGCAGGACGGCACCCTGCACATCGGTGCCCAGCCCGAAGACATCGAGCGGCTGCGCAAGGAGATCCGCGCCAGCGAAAAACGTCGCAACGCCACGCTGATGGCCATTACGCTGGCACTGGGTGGATTTCTTTGGCTGGACCCTGAGTCCGTGGCGTCCGGGCTCGCGCCACTGCTGCTGATCGCTGCGGCCCTGGTCTACTGGCGCGGTCGGCGCGGCTGAGTCGCCGCTTCGCCGTCGGACGACGCGCCCGCCGGCAGCAGCAGACCAGCGATGCGCTCCTCAACTTCCGGCCGCAACTCGACGCCCATCGTATTGGTTACGACCGCAATCGCGATCTGCTCGTCGGGATAAAAAGCGACGAAACTCGAGAAGCCGACGATGCTGCCTGGGTGGGCGATCTTTCGGTGGCCGCGGAACTTCGGCAGAGCAAGACCCAAACCATATGGCGTGGCCTTGCCGTCGTTGAGTCGCCCCGGCGTTGTCATCAGCCGCAAGGATTCCGGCGACAGTACCTTGCCGCCAAACAAGGCCCGCTGCCAGGCGGCAAGGTCGAGCACGCTAGAGATCAATGCACCCGACGCATAGGGTCGAGTCGGGCTGTTGGGTTCCGCGTTTAGGAACCGGCCATCCTTGCGAACGTAGCCAGTCGCACGGTTGGGCACGATCTCGGCCGGAACGTCGTAACGGGTGGCGTGCAGACAAAGCGGTTCGAGCAGCATTTTCTCGATCGCAGTTTCATAAGGTTCACCGGCTAGCTTTTCGATCACTGCGCCGAGCAGCCAGTAGCCGGAGTTGCTGTACCGATACTGGTTGCCGGGCTCAAAGTCGAAGGGTGCGCGACTGATCCAACTGAAGACCTGCTCTCTGGTCACGTCCAGCGCGCGGTTGGCCATCAGAGGCGGTATGGCCGTCATGTCGCGTATGCCCGAGGTATGTTCGAGCAACTGGCGGAGGGTGATCACCCGTCCGCCGGTATCGAAATCGGGCAGGTACTGGCGGATGTCGTCCTCCAGTTTCAGCGCGCCGCGCTCGGCATAGCGCAGGATCGCCGCAGCAGTGAATTGTTTGGTGACCGACCCCAGCCGGTACACCGTCATCGGCGTCGCCGGCACGTCCAATTCGAGATCGGCCTTGCCGTAGCCGGCTGCATGCACGAGCTTGCCGTTGCGCAGTACCGCAATCGACAGACCGGTCATCGGTACGCGGGCGAGTGCATCTTCGGCGACACGGTCGACCTCGGCGAGACGCGGCCAGGGCGGCGGATCAGCAAGAGCAGTGCACTGTGCCGCCTGCAGCGGAGCGGTCATCGCCCACGCGCCGAGCACGACTAAGAGTTGCAGCAGTCGGCAGGCGGCGCGGGCTCGCGTCATGGTTTTCGCTCCACGACCCGTCGAATCGGTTTGCCAGGATAAACATCCGGCACGAATGCCGCGTCGCGCACGATGAATATCCCGCCGACCAGCACATGGATGATGCCGCTCGATGGCTGTACGGGCTCGCGATAGGTGGCACGCTCGCCGACCGCCGCAGGATCGAAGATGGTGATGTCGGCATCGGCGCCGGCTTGCAGCCTTCCCTTGAGCGCCATCTGCGGTACGGCGCCTTCGAGTCGTCGTGCGGGCAGGATGGTCATCTTTGCCAGCGCATCCATCAGCCCCAGCACTTTGCGTTCGCGTACGTAGCGGCCGAGCGTACGCGAGAAACTGCCTGCGCCGCGCGGATGTCCGCGACCAATGACATATGCCGGACCATCACTCACGACCATGACACCGGGATGGGCGAGACCGAGGTCGACGATCTCCGCGGGCACGATATGAGCGATCACCGAACCGAAGGGGCGCTCAGTGCGATAGCGTTTGAAGGATTCTTCGGTGAGGCGCTCGCCGGTCGCCGACCACTCGAGATCGCCGTAACTCGCCCCGATGCGCTGCTGCCAGCCGACATCAAAGATGGCGGAGCCGATACCGGTCTCGGCGGCTTCCCATGGATAGACCTCAGTGCTGACATCCACCCCGTGTCGACGGGCCTCATCGAGGATGTCGAGGACGAGCGGAAGCTTTCGCCTTGCAGTGGTGGCGATATGCGCCACATGCAGGGCCGCTCCCGTCGACGCCGCATCGGCGATCACCTCCTGCAGCGCACCCAGCGTGCTTCCCGGCTCGATGTCACCGGAACTGCGCAGATGCACATGGGTGAGAACACCGTTGCGCGCCGCGGTCTGAAAGGTTTTCCAGATCTCTTCCCGGCTCGCCGCCGGGGTGTACGCGAGACCGAGTCCGATGCCGATGCCTCCCTCGTCTAGCCCGCGCTGCAAACGCTCCTGCAAACGGCCGATCTCATCGGCACTCATCACGTCATCGGCCCAACGCGCGGGTCGCGGAGGTATCGGCGCCTGGCCGCGGGCAGCGAACTCCCCGCTCGAGGCCGCTGCCTCCAGCGCGCCGACATCGAGTTCATGCATGACGCTGATGCGTGCAGCCGGATGTCCGACGCTGGCACCGTAGTTGATAAACGCCTTGCCTGCGCGCGCCGCATACCAGGATGCGACCGGATACACGCCGAACTCGAACTCCAACGCAGTCGTCACACCGTCTAGCGCCTGCAGCCGCGAACTAAAGTGGTTCTGGCCGTGGGCATGCAGGTCGATGAAGCCGGGCGCCACGACGAGGCCACGTACGTCAACCGTTCGTCGTCCGCTAATGGGAGTCTCGGAGACGGCGACGATCCGTCCGTCGGTGATACCAACATGCCGGATCGCGTCCAGACCCGAAGCGGGATCCATCACCCTGCCGTTTGCCAGCACGAGCTCCGGCAACTGCGCCATCAGCCCTGTCGCGGCAAGCAAGGCCGCGAGCACCGAGATCCGGAAATGCCACTTCTTCATGGATGCGCTACGCGGAATCCGTCCACTGAAACCCAGAACCATTGTATTCATGACACTAGCATATGCAATTGCAACTGTTTGCGAGCGGCCTTATCCTGAATTGAACCACCGCTGATCGAACGAGGTATTCGATGAAGGGTCTTGCACACGCAATCCTGCTTGTTCTTTGTGCGATCGTCACGCCGACCACTGCTCTTGCCCAGGTGGCTCCAGCGGAGTCGGAGAAGATCATCAAGCTCACGTTCTTTGGCACCGGGGCTCCTCGCCCATCGCCAGACCGTCATGGTCCCTCGATACTCGTCGAGGCAGGCAAGCGCAAGATACTCATCGATGCAGGCCCGGGAGTGCGGCAAAGGATGCTGGAAGCCGGCGGATTCTCCCTGCTGACGGGGGTCACCGACATCTTCCTCACCCATCTGCACTATGACCACGTGGCCGATATCGCCGATCTGTGGATCACCGGATGGATGTACGGTCGACGGCAACCGTTGCGCATCTTCGGCCCACCGGGCACCAATGAACTCGCTGCCGGTCTGCGACAGGCATACCGCTGGGACGTCGACTACCGACAGATCGTCGGCATCCCCTCGCCAGGCAGCGCGATGGAGCCGCGGGAGATCGGCACCGGCGTGGTATTCGACGAGGACGGCGTCAGGATCACCGCGTTCAACGTCGCCCACATGCCGATCATTCCCGGCACCAATCGCGTCGGCAAGCTGGACGGGGCAACCTACGGCTTCCGCGTCGACTACGCGGGTCGATCGGTGGCGTTTTCAGGCGACCTGCGGGTCGGTCCCGGCTCGGAACTCATCAAGTACGGCACCGGCGCCGATGTCGTCGTGCACGAAGTGCAGGTGCCGTCGCCGGGCTCGTCCCCCGAGGCCGTGCGTGCCAATGTCAGCCTATCGGTGCATTCCTCGCCGGAGGAGGCGGGACGCGCTTTCTCTACCATGCGCCCTCGCCTCGCGGTGTACTCGCATATCGTGCCGCCACAAACCACGTCGGACGAACTGCGCACCGCAACTCGTCCCTTCTACGACGGTCCGCTACTCACCGCGTTTGACTTGATGACGCTCACCATTGGCGAGCAGATCGATATCGGCGTCGCGCCGCGCCGCGATCGCGAAACCTTCGAGCAATCGGGTGCGGTGAAGTAGGCTTCGATCAACACCAGTCTTGCAGTGGAGTTCCCCTGATGCAGATCAGCCGTCGTCGATTGCTGGCAGGGAGTGCGGCTTCCGGAGCGCTGCTGATCAACGAGCCGGGCCTTGCTGCACCACCGCTTGCGCCGCAGGGTCGATACACCGACGGACATACGGCAAGACGCCAGAACGCCTGGCTGGAAATCGACGCGAGGCAATTCGAAGCAAATCTGCGCGCGCTTCGACGGCAGGTCGGCGACCAACAAACGGTGTGCCTAGTGGTCAAGGCCGATGCCTATGGCCATGGACTCGATCTGCTGATGCCATCCATACTGCGACACGGGCTGCCGTGGCTCGGCGTGGCCAGCAGTGAGGAGGCGCGCGTCGTCCGCGCCCACGGTTTTCGCGGCCGCATCCTGCGCTTGCGCGTCGCCACTGCGGAAGAAGTCGAGGATGGTGTCCACCATCGCGTCGAAGAAATGGTCAGCGGGCTCGAAGTGGCGGAGAACGTTGCGCGTATTGCTGCGAACCGGGGAATCCGTATCCCCGTGCACTTCGCGATCAACTCCATGGGCATGTGCCGCGAAGGGCTCGACCTGCGGCTGGAGTCGAACCGGGCGGACGCGCGCAAACTGCTGTCGCTACCGCAACTGCGGCTGGCCGGAGTGATGGATCACTGCCCGGTGAATACCGTCGAGGAACACCGCGAAGGAGCCCGACGCTTCACCGAAGATGCCGGTTGGGTGCTGGCCACCGCCGGTGCGAAACGCGACGCTGTGCTGCTGCACTGTGCCAACTCGTTCGCGACGCTCAACGTACCCGGGAATCGTTTCGACATGGTACGCGTCGGCCGGGCGGTCTTCGGTCACGGCGGCAGCGCCTTCCCGGAGTTCAGGTTTTTCAGCACCTTCAAGACTCGCATTGTCAGCACGGGCGCTTACCCGGCCGGGTCAACCGTGTCCTATGAGCGCGCCTACACCCTGAAACGTGATTCGCGGCTGGCGAATATTCCGGTGGGCTATTCAGACGGCTATCGTCGGGCGTTCTCTGGTACCGACAAACTGGCCGACGGCGCGCCGCGACCGTATGTACTGATCCACGGCCGGCGCGCGCCGATCGTCGGGCTCGTGACCATGAACGTTCTGATTGCCGACGTCACCGACATACCCGAGCCGGTTCGTATCGGCGACGAGGTCGTGCTGTATGGCAGGCAAGGCGACGAGACGATCACCATCGAGGAACTCATGGGCATCGTCGGTCTCGCCAGCACCAACCCGCCCGATCTCTACACGCCCTGGGGCAACTCGCTACCGAAGCTAAGGGTGTGAGATGCATTCGCGTCCTGCCGCAGACAAGCGGACCCGAGGCGCCAGCCGACGGAATGTCCTGCTCGCGCTCGCGAGCATGGCCTCCAGCACCATGTTCGCACACCCTCAAAAAGCCCAGCTTGCCGCACGGGATGCCGCCGACGAGTATTTACGTGACTGCATGACGCGCGAGCGTATTCCGGGGCTGGCCGTCGCCGTTCTGCGTGGGCGATCACTCGTCTGGTCAAAAGGTTACGGCTACGCGAACCTCGCGCAGAACGTCCCGATGACGCCCGACACGATCCAGAACATCGGCTCGGTGTCAAAAACCTTTACGGCGACCGCCGTCATGCAACTTCTCGATGCCGGACGCCTCGACCTCGACGATGACGTCAACCGGTACCTTGCCTTCCGAGTGCGACATCCCAAGCATCCGGCGGCGCCGATTACCATCAGGCAACTGCTGTCGCACAAATCATCGATTGCCGATGGGCCAGCGTACGACAGAGCGTACGCCTGCGGCGATCCAGCGCGATCACTCAAAGAATGGTTGCACGACTATCTGACCGTCGACGGTCGCGACTACGACGCCAGTCGAAACTTCCACGGCTGGGCACCGGGGGAAGAGTTTGCGTACAGCAACATCGCCTTCGGCCTGCTGGGCCACCTCGTCGAGCGACTCTCCGGGCTGGCGTTCGCCGACTACTGCCGTCAGCGGATTTTCCTGCCACTCGGCATGCGGGAAACGTCCTGGTACCTGCGTGATATCACCCCGGTCCGGCACTCGATCCCCTACAGCTGGGTCAGCGACGGTCAGGTGCGCGGACCTTCCTGGGGCGGTCAACCGCCCCGGGTCATCGGCGATCCGGACGCCGCGACGCGGATGGATGGTGAATACGCTGCCAATTGTTTGTACAACCATCCGAACTTCCCGGACGGATTCCTGCGCAGCAGCGTGCATCAGCTTGCTCGCTATGCGCGTGCCTATCTCGAGGCAGCTCGACCAGGCAACTCTCCGCTGCTGCGCCCAGAAACCATTGCGCGCATGTTCAGTCCAGAGTCGGGCGACGCTACGCGGGTGATGGGACTCTGCTGGAACGCCCAGCGGGAACCGTCCAGGGATCTACTCTGGGGCCATATGGGCAGCGATCCCGGCATCAATGCCAATCTCAGGCTGCGCTTCGCCGATGGTGTCGCCGCGATCGTACTGATGAATACCAACGTCGGCAGGCCGCGTGGATTCAACGCACCACTCGAGTTTGGCCAGTACCTCGTCGAACACAGCGGCAAGTTTTGAAGCGTTGCAGCCGATCGATTCTCAACGCGTCTGACGAAGTTGCGACTCGATCTCCTGCATCGCCAGCCCCGACGGCAGCGGCCGCAACAAAAGAAAAAGTCCCGAAGCGATCACCAGCGGCAGCGCACCGCCGACGATTAAGGCCATCGACCAGCCGGCGCGATCGACGAGCAGACCGACGATTGCAGGACCAAAGGCCAGACCACAGTGGATCGCCAGCGACGACGCGAAGGCGATGCCCGTCGCACGAATCTCGCTGGGATAAAGCTCGGCGATGTACGGCAGCTTGACCGCCGACGTTCCGAGCAAGAAGAAGGTCAGCAGGGCAAAGGTAGCGAGAACCTCCGCGTGCGAACGGGCGAAGAGCGCAAAGACTGCGAAACTCGCGCCCGCGATAAATGTAGACACGACGATGGTGTTGCGTCGCGTCCAGTGAAATTCGCCGATCCAGGCGGAGGCGAGATAGCCGAGCAGACCCATCGCGTTGGCGAGCGCCACCAGCACCCCGGTCGCCGCCGCATCAAAACCCAGGTGGTCGTGCAGGTAGAGCGGCATGAGCACGAATCCGCCGCCGAAGGCGAGCGCAAAGCAGGCCTGCGCCGCAAACAGCGGAACCGTGCGCCGCCACATGCCGAGTGCGAACAGGCTGGCGATTCGTCCCGAGCTGTTGTCTGTGGTGTGCATGAGCGGCGACTCACGCACCACACGGCGGACCAGCAGTACGGCCGGCAGACCCAGTAGAGCTGCCGCAAACAACGCTCGCCAGCCCCAGTCATCGAGAACACTGGCGCCGATCAGCGCCGCGACCAGCCAACCGACGGGTACGGCAATCTGCAGCAGACCCACCATCAGGCCGCGGATGCGCGGCGGGGCCTCCTCGGTAACTAGTGCGCCGGTTGATGGAAACACCAGACCGCTGCAGCCGATCGTCAACGTGCGGACCAGCGCCAATGCGACAACACCGCCGACGATGACATGCAGGCTCGAGAAGACGGCCGCGCCCAAAGTGCCCGCAAGGAGCATGAGTCGCCGACCGAAACGATCCGCCAGTGAGCTGAGCGCGACGACCATGATGCCGCCAAGGGCGAACGTCAGACCGGTCAGGGCGCCTACCTGCGCGCTGGAGAGACCGAACTCCGCGCGGATCGAAGGCAGGGCGATCGACCAGAGCGCAAACTCGACCTGCACCGTGATGTACGCGAACAGGCAGACGAGCCACAACCGTCGCGGGTAACCGTCGAACTCGTCGAGTAGAGGCTTCGAGGCGCGCACGGGTGAATGAGACTAGCACACGTCCGCACCGTTGATCGACCGCACGGGTCTCGCTCGCAGCGGCGCCGGTCACGGCGAGTGCTCAGTGATTGCACGCAGATGACCCACGCGGCTAGCATCCGCTCCCTTGTGCCATGACAAGTATGGGAGGCCGCCATGGCGACCAAACCGGTAATCCGTCGCAGCCAGACTGTCCGATCCACAGCATCCCGCGTGCGCGGCGGCACCCTTGCGCCATCCACACGAGCCCCAGCCGCGGCCACGGACGCCGGCAAGCCGGGTCTCGGCATCGAACTGGATCGTTTCATTCCGTGGCTGGCGACCTCGATGACGCGTTATCTGCACGGCGTCATGACCGAGGCGCTTGCACCGCTGAGGATTTCCATTGCGGAATGGCGGGTCATCCTCTGCGTCGTCGATGGACGCAGCTATACGCTCACCGAAGTGACTGACTTCACCGGTCTCAACCAGTCGTCCCTCAGCCGGGCGATCGTTCGCATCGAGAAGAAGGGTCTAGTGAACCGCTCGCGGCGAACCCATGACGCGCGGCTGATGAGCATCGAGATCACGCCAGCCGGCCGTGCGCTCTGCGAACGCGCCTCGCGCGTCGTGCGCGAGGCCTGCGATCGCGAACTTGGCGTGCTCACCCAGTCCGAGCGCGACAGCTTCGTGCGCATCGCGCGCAAACTGCTCGCGGGCTTGCCGCCGCCGAAGCGTGAGGCGGGACTCGCCTACTAGCCGTCAGCGCGTGAGGCCATCCGCAGCGACATGACTTGCCTGCGGCACCAAGAGCACCTGCAGCGCTACGGCTGGATGCTCTTAGAGTAGAAGCTCCAGATTTCGTTGCCCATCGCGCTCCAGATACCCGGCAGTGCGTGGCGGACGCCGGGCAACTCGACGTACTCATGCTCTACGCCGAGCGACGTGAGATGCCTATGAAACTCGAGGTTGGCGGGATAGGTTTCGTCAGCAGTACCGACAACTTGACGCAATCTCGGCAGTTTCGAGCCAGCTCTGACCGCCTGCGCCGCCTGACTCCATGGGCTCTGCTCGCGAAAAAAACCCATATCGTTGCCATACACGGTTTTCATCAGTCTGACGCGCTCCTCGTCCGAAGCGCGTGGCGTGTTCCATAGCTCTGGTTGCAGCGGGCCGGCGGCTAACATCAACACCGCAGCGAACATCTGCGGGTAACGGAAGGCGAGACGAGCGACGCCATAACCCCCCATGCTGAAGCCTTCGAGCAGTCGACCCTCGCGGCTCGCAACGCTTCGCAGGCAGGCATCGACGTGCGGAATCAGATCTTTGATCAGGATCGACTCGATCGGCGTGGACCCGTCCTTGGCGTCCAGCCACATGCCTGAAGGCAGACCGTGCGGGAAGACCACAATCATCGGCGGCAGGTCACCGCGTTTCATGGCGGCGTCGAACCGTGCGGCGATCATAGGCACGCGGGCGATGCCTCCGCCTGTGCCGTGCAGCCAGTAGAGCACGGGGAATCGCCGGCCGTGCTCAGCCTCGTAGGCCGGTGGCAGGTACACGTGGTAACTGACCTCAGTGCCCACCGATTTGCTATGGAAAATCCGCTGGGTCAACCCAGTACCGGTGACGGCAGGGGTGATCCACTGCGAGGCAGTTGCGCGCAGATCTGGACAGGGTACTGCAGCGCGCGCTCCCGTCGACAGCAGCACGACCAGCAAGCCCCATATCTTCGGATGTCTCACGAACACTACGCTCCGCCGCCACATGCTGCCCGGAATGCAGTCCATGCTAGCGGCATAGGCCGAGCACTTGCAATGACATGTATTTTGTCGTTCGCACGCTACGCGATCGTCATCGGCCACTCGACAAACCGCTGGTTGACCACTGTCAAAACGTATGCATATGCTATTGCATACATTTTCCATCTGGCGGCATGCGAGGGGGTTATTCATGAAAATCGGCATCCTGACGACCACCGTGACCGGCGCGATCGCGTTCGCTCTCGCCGCGCCGCCCTTCGCCCAGGCCCAGGAGCGGGGTGCGGACGCGCTGGAGGAAATCACGGTGACAGCACGCAAACGTGAGGAATCGCTGCTCGACGTGCCGGTATCCATCGCGGTGGTGACCGGCGAAGCGCTGCGTAATTCCGCTGTCGAGCGGCTCGAGGCCCTCGCACCAACCATCCCCAATTTCCATTTCGCCGAAGCCGTCTCGGGCAACGACCAGATCTTCATGCGCGGGGTCGGTTCGGGTGTGAACTCCGGCTTCGAGAACTCGGTCGGTCAGGTGATCGACGGCCTGTTCATCGGTCGCAGCCGCTTCGGTCGCGCGCTGTTCATGGACGTTGCCCAGGTCGAGATACTCAAGGGGCCGCAGGGCGCGCTCATCGGCAAGAACACCACGGCTGGCGCTGTAAACATCCGAACTGCACGCCCGACCGAAACCTTCGAGGGCTTTCTATCCTCGGGCTGGCAGTTCGAGGGCGACAAAGGCTATACGGTCGAAGGCGCGGTTTCGGGTCCGCTTTCCGATCGCGTACGCGCAAGGCTGGCGTTCCGCCGAGAGGATAAGGATGGCTACGTCTACAACGTCGTCCGTAAGCGCAAGGAGATGGAACGCGATTCGGTGGATGTACGGGGCACCATCGTGTTTGCGGTCAATGATGATCTCGAGGCTACGCTACTCGTCCAGCATGGCGACCAGACGCGGCTCGGCCGCGCGCGCGAAGTACTGAACTGCAGCGCCGGCCTGCGCGCGACGCTGGCACCCACGGGGGAGGACTGCCTTTTCAATCTCACCAACTCCGCGGTCAACTTGCGCAACGGCATCGAAGAACCTGCATACACCAACACCAAGGGCGAGCTGGCGAATCTGACGCTCAATCTGCAGACCAGCCTCGGCACGCTGACTTCGGTTTCGGGTTACGTGCAGTACGACACCCGCGACGGATGGGATGGCGATCTGATCGCCTACGAGGGCAGTTCGATCGACCTCAATGAATCATTCGAGCAGCTGTCGCAGGAGATCCGACTCGTATCGAATACCGACGGACCCATCGACTACATCGTCGGCGGCTACTACCAGAAAGCCGACCAAGATAATCAATTTAGGATCAGCGCGAACTTCGCGGGGCCTGCCCCCTTGCCGACGCTGCCAGCAGCATTCCGAGCCACCAACAACCGCATTTCGGCGCAGACGAGCAAGTCGACTGCGCTGTTCGGGCAGTTGACCTGGAAGCTCGCAGATCAGTGGGACCTGACCGGGGGCGTCCGCTACACGATGGAGGATAAGGACGGACGGCACCGCGAGTTTCCGACGATACTCTACACCGACACGCCGCGCGCAGCGCCCGCGGGCGGCCCGGCAGCGAACACTCACGACATCGCTGCCTCACGCAGCGAAAAGCAGTTCACGCCGAATGCCATCCTGCAGTGGCGCCCGCGGGAAGGTGCGATGGCATACTTCAGCGTATCGCGCGGCTTCAAGGGCGGCGGCTTCGACCACACGCTGAGCGCGCCCCAGGCTCTCGCGCTGCAGCGCTACCAGTTCGCCGACGAACAAGTGATCGCCTATGAACTCGGCACCAAGATCGCTTTTCCGGCGCAGCGGCTGCAGTTCACCGCTGCGGTGTTCCGCAGCGATTTCGATGACCTGCAGGTCAGCTCCCTGCTGCCCGATGCCGCCGGCACCATCTTCAAGGTCGGTAACGCCGCATCCGCGCGCTCGGAAGGCGTGGAGTTAGAGGGACGCTGGGCGCCGGTTCCTCGCCTGCGGCTGTCAGCGAATGTCGGCTACCTGCGGGCGCGCTATACGGAGTTCCGCGACGCGCCCTGCTACACGCTGCAGACCGCAGCGCAGGGCTGCATCAACACCGTGCAGAATCTTTCCGGGAAACCGCTGCAGTTCTCGCCCAAGATCAAGGGCTCGATCGACGTGCAGTACCGCGTACCGCTCTCAAGCGGCGTCGACATGACGCTGTCGACACGAGCTTACTACTCTGATCGTTACGCGATGACCATCGACCTCGATCCGCTGAGCTTTCAGGAGAGCTATACCAAGTACGACGCCACCATCGCCGTCGAGGGTGGTGAGGGACGCTGGCGCATCGGGCTGATCGGCCAGAACCTGGGTAACAAATTGACCAGCAACTTCGGCAACACGGGCCCTGGCGATCGTTCGGTGTTCCGCTTCGCGGAGCCGCCGCGCGGATTGGTGCTACAAGGCCGCCTTGCATTCTGAGGACACCAACCTCGCGCGGGTCCTGACCCGCAGGAAGTGCTCGCGCTGGCCTTCGGCGCGATGATCCCCTAACGCTGGATCATTCTCACGGGAGAGTGAATCCAGTGTGCCGGATTAGCAATAGGCTCGGCTCGCGGGTGATCGAGTGCAACTCGCCGCTGTCGCGTTGCCTGCAGTATGGCGCCTCAGCGGCGCGGGGACTCGGTCGCTACTCACTGAACTCGGTATCCAGCACGTGGTGGGTCCGCGCGAGCCCCGTGATGCGGCAAACTACGCCCTGCGCATCGCACCCCGCAGCGTGCTGCTCGTCTGTCAGGCGACCAAGGCTGCGACACTCGATCATCTCGGCGATCGCGATGCCGTGGTACTAACCGAACTGAGCGACGGTTACCTTGGCATCGACGTCGCAGGTCGTGACGCGCTGCTGTTGCTGCAACTGGCAAACGAGTATTCCTTCACGGACGCGACCGTGGGGGGCTGCGCTTTGGCGCTGGCTGGCCGAACATGTAGAGTGCTCCGAGAAAGGCGGTTGGACATGAAATCTCACTATCGGGTGGTCGTCATCGGCGGCGGTATCGTCGGTACCAGCGTGCTGTATCACCTCGCGCGCCACGGTTGGAGCGATGTAGCACTCATCGAGCGCAGCGAACTCACCGTCGGATCCACATGGCAC
>Ga0315901_10006860_pt1 | contig 13581 bp, 13 predicted proteins | sample LakEriMetagenome_10_FD_203761 | JGI IMG/M metagenome (GOLD analysis project Ga0315901, IMG submission 203761) | Freshwater fungal communities from buoy surface, Lake Erie, Ohio, United States - Buoy 2 MA116 | ecosystem: Environmental > Aquatic > Freshwater > Lake | place: USA: Lake Erie, Ohio... | reverse complement strand
TCATTTTGCGCACATTCGATTATCGCACATTTGTTAAGATTAATTACTATTTTTATTAAACATCAGTTCTTTGAAAGCCATGTCAGATATGCCATAAAGCCGATTTAGTCACTATCCGTTCGGACTTACCATGGCGGGGATATCTTCGCGAGCATTGACGGGCATTTCCGAGAACAAATACAAGTACAATGGTAAGGAAGAACAGCGGCGGGAGTTTGCCGACGGATCAGGGCTCGAATGGCTGGATTATGGGGCCAGAATGTATGATGCTACTATAGGACGTTGGATGGTCATTGATCCTTTGGCTGAACAGATGAGAAGATGGAGCCCTTACAATTATGCATTTAATAATCCCCTTCGATTCATCGATCCAGATGGAATGGGACCGAATGATGTATTAATTACTGGAAACAAAAGCCAGGAGACACTCCAGCAATTGCAGAAAAGTGTTGCTGGACAGTTAAACATTTCAATGGATGATGCTGGTAGAGTTACTGCTACACTGGTTGGGAATGGAGAACTTACAAAGGGAGCGTCAGATTTGCTAAATGCAACCACTGATAATTCAATTATTGTCAATGTTTCAGCAACAGATAATGATTTCATCTCAGACAAATCCGCTCCTTTACTTGGAGCATTCATGGGTAATAAGATTTCCGATTCTGATCCGCAAAAAATTGAAACTTTTCAAGAAATAAATCCAGTAGCATTAGGTAAGATGGACGAAATAAACAATAAACCGGGACAGTCGACCCTCCATGAAGTCACTGAATCTTATGCTGGAGGAAGGCTTTCACAAGCTATGGGCGGCACTGCTGGTACGGCTGGCAAAGCGACTCCCGAAGATGCTGGGAATCCCAACAGTATTTACAGACAGTCACATGATAATGTAGTTCCTCAATCTGGAAAAATTACCGAGCACTTCTACAACACTACTGGAAAAGAGATATTCCGGGGTACACCGTCTTTTGCACCAGTAAAACTGCAGTATACAACCCAGGGAAAAGTATTTCATACTGTTCCAAAATAAAGCAATATGAAGAAATTCATACCAATTCTGTTAGCCATGTTGTCCTGTACTGGCGCAACAAAGCTAAGTTCCGATAAATCAGTCGAGCAAGCGGATACGATTTATAGGATTGATTCTATTGATTCTGTCAACTCGTTTTATACTATATATGCATCAAAGGATAACCAGAAATATAAGATCGTATCCAAGAAAGGTGACACAAAGGATTGTAAGAAAATTATCGTGGGAAAAGAGTACAAATTTGAATTAGAATCAATTTTAGCTGAGAAGATAAAGCTTGGCGATAAAGAGTTTTCTTCATCAAATAGCTTGAAGGTTGACTGCTTCTCCTTTGAGGAAAATACAGAAATTTGTAAGGAGCAGTCTAAGGGTATTCATGATCTTCACAAAACCAAAGACCTTGTAGGTTTGTGTTATTCGGCACATCGGAATTAATTTAAGCCCAATAACAAACGAAAGTTACTTGTAAATTATTTTGACTTGAATGTAGCTGGTGAGAGTATCTTGCCTGTTTGCGGGGCCTCCCCCATGTTTTTTGGTGCACGCCCTAATTAGGTCATGAATTGTTGTTTGCAAAGAATAATTCTAAAGGAGAGGATGGTAGATCAGCCGGAATGCCTGACCAAGATGGAAGCGGTAAGGTACTTTCAAAGTTGAAATTTCGAACTCGCAAAGAAGACAACAAAGTACGTCCGGAGAAGTGGACAGTATTTTTGCAGATGCGCTGATGAATCAGTCAAATACCCTATTCAGCGATGTGAATTTAGGTTGCCTTTTCATGCTATTATATGTAGAAGGCAAGTTTTGATCTGACAATTGGGAATTAATTTAGGTAACCATACTAGCTTAATAACCCCCAAATGTCAAATCCTAGATCCGCACAGTAACAACAGCATTGCGATCTAATCCATAAGTACGAATGCCGGATTTCGCTGATTACAGCAAGGTAGATTTTACTGATTAAGAGATAGCATTATCATTAGAAACCGTCCTGTGTTCTGTCGTTAAGATGATATGATTAAGTCATGCACCTTTTTGGATTCTTCATCCTGCCAGTCTTGGGCTATTTTGACGTATCGATAGAACTCCCTGCTGTTAGGGGCATGGCCTGAGATCTGGCGAACTAATTGCTCCGGCATGCCCAGTTGCAACAGTAGTGTTATCCCTGTTCTACGCATGGTATGGGTGGTCAGCAGTTCATAGAACTTACCAATTCGTTCAATTCTGAGTATCCCGTTTCTACACTTCACAACCGGTGTGGGATCGAACCAACCCATCGTGCTGCCCAGTTTTTTGATCTGTATATTCAAATTCACATTGCTGATCCGGGGAAATATGGTTTGCTTTCTCAATTTTCGGTATCTCGCGAGCGTGTCAATGATAAATTGGGGCAGTAGTAACTTGGTCATTACGCCTGTTTTTTGGCTTTGAACCTCCAACCATGTGGCTCCGCCCTTCTTGACCATATTTGACCACCTCAATGCCATCAAATCACTGTATCGTAGGGCAGTGATGCATCCTGTTAACACCATGTCCCTGACTATCGCCAACCGCTTCTGTTGATAAGAGGTTCCCAGTTCCGCCCGGAGTAGCTCCAACAGTTGCGCAACAGATAAGGTAAGTGGCTCCGGCTGCACCAGCCGGGGCATCTTGAAAACGGCTAGGCCCGCATCAGGCCATCCGTACTGCTGACCTATATGATGCATAAATGCCCTGAATATCTTCTGATTGTTCCAGATATAGGTTTCACAGTACTTGCAGCTCCTCAGATAATCTGTGAACTGAAACAGGGTCTGCTTCCAGTACCTGCTTCGGACCCTGAATATGGCCTTGTTCACCGTCAAGCCGGAGTATACCTGCGGTTCCTCGTACTTAGCTGAGAACTTTACCAGGATCTTTCGGCAGTTCCTGTAGGATTCAACGGTGCCACTGGAGATCCGATTTCCATCTGGCTTTCTTCTCCTTCCTGACACAGACGCACGTATGAATTTGTCAAACTCGGCGATCAGTGGAACGCATTTCAATAGCTTTTTCATGGTAGTTTTTCTTCAAAACTCGGCAGCAAAAAGGTTCCTGAAAAGGATATTAATCAGTATTATTGACCTTAGATTGTTCTTTGAAACATTGGCCCGGAAAAAGCTGGGTAGACTTTGAGTTACTATCCGTTCGGACTGACAATGGCGGGGATTTCATCGCGAGCATTGACGGGCATTTCAGAGAACAAATACAAGTTTAACGGTAAGGAAGAACAGACGAAGGAGTTTGCTGACGGATCGGGGTTGGATTGGCTGGATTTTGGGGCTAGGATGTATGATGCACAGATTGGGAGATGGCATGTGATAGATCCGTTAGATGAACATGAGTATGATAATGAAGTCGAGTTTGCGCTAAAAGGGCAACAAAGTAAACTTCTGGCTGATCTGGTTGAAGACTATGAAAAGGAAGAAGTTAATAAAAGTGATAGAGATTATTATAATTGGATTTCTGAATTTTTGAGACCTAAGAGCTTAACAGCCGAAAATTCTGCAGTACACTATAATACGAGCCCTTATTCCTATGTACTGAATAACCCACTTAGATATATCGATCTATTTGGTTTGGACACTGCTAGGCCAGGTGAAAAAACTTTACCTGAAGTGACTGTTACTGCGAGACTACCTACTAAAACGGTTGTAGGGTTAACGCTAATTTATCTGGGTGAGCCGAAGTATCATTTGAAACCTATTAGTGCATTGGGTTCAAAGCCGGGATCCTCTTACGCATCTTCCTATTTATCTAAGAAAATACCTCAAACTTTCACCAAGACATTAGGCAAGAAAACTGGCACTAGGATAGCTACAGCAGTTGGCACAAATGGTATTGGCAGATTTTTAGGAAGACTAGTGCCGTACGTTGGATGGGCAGTATTCGCAAAGGATGCGTATGATTTTAGAAGCGAGATCAGTCAATTTGTAGATGAAACAAAGAAAGTGAATGAAGCAAACGGCAGCAATTTGGTGTGGCATATTAGGTGACAACTAAAATTTGGCAGATGGATGATATTGGTTTTGAGAAAATAAAGAGGTTTGTTATAGACACTCGATGGGAATATGAATTTCCTTTGACAAAGAGTACTAAGATTCAGTCAGATTTGGGCATTTATGGAGATGATGCCACGGAGTTTATAATAGCGTATAGCGATCGGTTTCACGTAGATGTTAGTAATTTTATGGCTGCTGATTATTTTTCAGACGAAGGGGGAGTTAAGATGCCATTTGGATTGAGCAAGTTTTTTCGATCGTCTAGAAAGGATTTAACACTTGGAGACCTTGAGAAAGGAGTGTTGGCAGGAAAGTTAGATGAGGAAATAATTAATAGCTAGAAAACAACGGAGAGTAATATCGAAAGTCCGGGGAATCTTGCGTCTTTCTCGACATCCTTATTTTACTTAATCGATACTTTTGACTCTATTCTAAATTTTGTAGCGCGTCCATGGCATGAACTACCAGTTCTTTTTTCTATCGCTGATCTTAGGTATTCAATTCAACAAGCGAGCTGTCGTGTGAACGAGACACTTCTATTTTGCCTTCCAATAAATCCATGGCCACGTCTAATATCAACGCCAATTTTATCAGTGTGCACGGGGGCATGTCGTGCCAATTGTCCTGCATACTGCTCAGTTCCTTCGGCCTTATGCCGATCGCTGAAGCAAGTGTAAATTGTGGAATAATAGTCTAGCTAGTCAGCATAGTGTCTGTTGCCTGGTTTTTCCCTTCTTCTTAATACAGAGCTCCACTGAAATTTTCAAATTCGGGAAGCATTTAAACACACTTTGGCGACTTTTTCGTGCCCAATTTTGACTATAAATAGGCTCTTAAAAATTGCGTGAAAATGATATTAATCAGTATTATTGACCTTAGATTGTTCTTTGAAACATAGGCCCGGAACAAGCTGGGTAGACTTTGTGTCACTATCCGTTCGGGCTTGCCATGGCGGGGATATCATCGCGAGCATTGACGGGCATTTCAGAGAACAAATACAAGTATAATGGCAAGGAACTTAACAGTAAAGAGTTCTCTGATGGAAGCGGTTTAGAGACGTATGATTTTGGGGCCAGAAACTATGATCCACAAATCGGAAGATGGCATACAGTTGATCCTAAGGCTGATCAAATGCGCCGGTTCTCTCCTTACAATTATGCCTTTGATAATCCCCTTCGCTTTATAGATCCTGATGGCATGTCGCCCAATGATTGGGTAAAGTATAAAGATGCCAATGGAAACAATCATGTGGATTTTGATAAAAAAGTAACAGACCAAAATTCTGCAGAAGAATATGTCAATAGTAAGGGTGGGAAAAATGCATCGTATGTTGGTAAGGAAGGTTACCAGGAGAATGGGTATAAAGATGATGGCGATAAACGTACCACATATAAATTAAATTCAGACGGATCAGCAACTCCGTTAGCAGAGGGTAAGCCTGCGACTACCACCCCAGACCCCGCAAATTCAGAGCCTCCGAAAAATGAAACATCCCCAGAAGAAGCTACTGCAGCGGTTATGGGTTTGACGAGCGAAGTGTTGGTGCAAGGTGTAAAGCAAGGAGAAAAATTAGCTGACAATGCTGCTAAAGCAGCAACAGCAGGAAGCGAAGAAGCTGCGCAATTATCTGGTGTAGCCAAGCAAGCTGGCGCATTAGGTACAACACTAAAAGTTATTGGCAAAGTTGCAGGTGTTGTTACTGCTTATAGTGCTTGGTCAAATGCGCTTGATAAGGGGGGTACTGGGAATTATACTAAAGCAGTCGCGGAAACTGCGCTACTTTTTGTAAAGATAAACCCCATTGTTGGGATAGCAATTTCAATTGCAGATGTAAGCGGAATGACGGATAAGCTTTTTGATTGGTAAATAATTAATTTTACATGAAGACGGGAAAATTTATAGCCTATTTGTTTTACAGATATTATTCTACTGGACCTACAAAGGATATCCCATATGTGAGTACACTATGTGCAATAGTAATGTTATTGGGTCTACATTTTTTTCAAATACTTGTTCTTTTTGGCCGATTAGATCTACTACCATTTAGTCATCAGAATAATAGAGTTGAGAAGTTTTTTATTACCGCTTTATGTTTAGTACCTGTTTTTATTTTGGTGTCGTTGGTAATTATAAAATCGGAACTAGATGAAATGCATTTCGAAGAAAGTATAATCAGAAATGGGAATAAAGCACTTGTTATATATATTACAGCCTCAATTGCATTTCTGCTTCTTTTAGTACTTTTCAAAAATGGGCATTTTTAATCGTTAGGTTCATAAATTCTTCACTCTTTGCTGGATCTCTTTATCAGAAATATTCTCCATTTCACTTTTATCATAGATGGAGAGGAGTTAAACGGTGGTGCTGATCACTTACATATGGGTAATCAACTGACTTCCTTCCAAAAGACAGAAGCGTTGTAAACTAGAAAATCCGGGTTAATATTCATAATTTAACGGAGCCAGGCGAGATCCGATTTCCATCTGTCTTTCGTCTCCTGCCAGACACCGAGGCATATATAAATTTGTCAAACTCGGGGATCCTCGGCACGCATTTCAATAGCTTTTTCATAACAAAAATTCTGCAAAACTGATCAGCAAAAAGGTTCCTGAAAAGGATATTAATCAGTATTATTGACCTTAGATTGTTCTTTGAAACATTGGCCCAGAACAAGCTGGGTAGACTTTTAGGTACTATCCGTTCGGGTTAGTGATGAGCGGCATAAGTTCAAAGAGTTTAAACTTCGGAAATCCCACAAACAAATATAAGTACAACGGGAAGGAAGAACAGCGACAGGAGTTTTCTGATGGCAGCGGTTTAGAATGGCTGGACTATGGTGCAAGGATGTATGATAACCAAATCATGCGTTGGCACACTATTGACCCAATGGCTGATTTAATGCGGAGATGGTCGCCTTACAATTATGCGTTTGATAATCCAATACGGTTTATAGACCCTGATGGAATGGTACCCGGCGATTTTTACAATGAAAAAGGTGAGTATATAGGCACCGATGGCAAAGACGATGGCAAGAACTATGTAGTTAAAACAACAAAGACAACAACCGACCTCTACGGTAAAGATAATTATACAGAGAAAGGTAAATCGGTTCCTATCTCAAGCGAAGAAGCGGAAAAAACAGAAACTGAAATTAAGAATGGAAATTTTGGAGCCAATGTTATGAAGAACGTAGTTGAAATTGGTTCAACAAAGGCAATGGAGAAAATGACAGAAGTGGTTTCTAAGGATGATGGTAACGGAGGAGATAAGGCTGCAAACAATCAAGAGCATGGCGGGTTCGTCAAAAATGGCGAAGTATCAGAAGCGAAATCCGGCCCGGTTGGCGACCCAACAAAAGGAAAAAAAGCTTCAATAAAAGGCGATGTTGATTTTCATAGCCACCCAAGTGGTGATAAAAAAGTTCCTGGCGGAACTGCAATGTGGACACAGCCGCCATCAGGAACGGATATTCAAACAGCTACTGGGAAAGACTATGTTTTTGCTATGAAAGATGGCACCGTTTACATTTATACAAACAAAGGTGTTGTAGCTACTATTCCAATATCAACCTTTAAAAAGTAAGCTATGAAAAATCTAATCACTGTTGTTATACTATCCGGTTTAATAATGTCCTTTAAATTAAATAGCGACAATACTTTGCTTTATCAACAATCTTTGCTAAGTCATCTTTCTAATGTAAAGACTGATACTGTTTACATTTTAAAATGCTTTGACATTGAATTGCCTCCTAAAATAGGGAAATATACTATTGTTGATATAAGTGGCAATACAAGTGCGTTCCTTAATGGTAAATCATCTTTGTATGCAATAAAGCTAATGCCTGTTGAAATGAATAAAGGCGCTGTTGAAATTATCCTTATTGATTATGTTTTAAAAAGCAATGCTGGTGAAGTTGTAATGGGAAATACAGGAAGCGTAGTTTTTAGCTACAAGTACCAAGGCCAAAGCAAGAAATACAAGCTATTAAAGAAATCTAAGAATACAATGTAAAACAACAAAGCCGCAGTGATGTGGCTTTGTTGTTATTGACTATGCTTTTTGCTTGAGTTTTTTGTGGATGGTTTGCAGTTGAGCGGAGGTAAGATAGTTGTCTACGACCTTTAAAATGGTCTCGCAGTCATCCTCATCAATTTTTTCCAGCAGCTCCAGGCGGTGGAGCATTTTTTATCCTTCACGACAAAAGAAGCAGCGCCGACCAGGTAATCCAAACACACATCAAGGGCATCCGCATTTTTTGCCGCTACTTCTGACTTCCTCCCAAAAGACTGAAGCGTTATAAACTAGAAAATCCCGGTTGATATTCATAATTTAACGGCGCCAGGCGAGGTCCGATTTCCATCTGGCTTTCGTCTCCTGCCAGACGCCGACGCAAGTATAAACTTGTCAAACTCCGGGATCAGAGGAACGCATTTCAATCGCTTTTTCATGGTAACATTTCTTCAAAACTGTAGGTCCAAAAGGTTCCAAAAAAGGATTTTAATCAGTATTATTGACTTTAAGTTGTTCTTTGAAACAGAGGCCCGGAACAAGCTGGGTAGACTTTGTGTCACTATCCGTTCGGGCTGACAATGCAAGGTATATCAAGCAAGGAGGCTGGCTCTATCACAAATAGATATCAATTCGGTGGCCGTGAACTACAGTCAAAGGAGTTCAGCGATGGTAGTGGGTTAGAATGGAATGATTATGGAAATCGTATGTATGACCCACAAATCGGAAGATGGCATACACTTGACCAACTTGCAGATAAATATTATTCTACCTCACCTTATGCGTATGCTCTTAACAATCCTTTTAATAGAGTTGAGGTTGATGGTCGTTGGAGTGTTACTCATCATTACTATTTAACAAAACGAGCACTTGCTGCTTATGGAATTAGCGGAGACCAAGCTCATTGGCTCTCTCAATATTCGTCAGTCTATTCAGATCATCCAACGGGCAAAGTGTTAGCAGGAAATAACGCTATACATTGGCAAACAAGACCAATGAAATATTACGATGACATAGATTACTCTGGAACAGCTAACTCTCAAATCACAACCTGGAAGCCAGGTTCAACAAGTTATAACAATAACATATGGCATTCTATGCGTTCCCCCGAAGAAGCACAGGCTGGAACAATTAGTGAACATGATGCAATGGAACGAGGCATGGAATTTGGATGGAGCCAAATATTTGCATCAGCTAAAGAAGGAAAGTTATCAGATCTAAAAAAGAACTCTAAAGGAATAAGAGCGCTTGGACAGGGTATTCATGCTTTACAAGATGCCTATGCTCACAGGGGAACAGACATGGATCACCATGATTGGAAAAAAGATGTATTTCCGTCAACAAAAGCAGGGTGGAGAAGTGATTATCAGCAAGCTTTCGAAATGACAGAAAATGCAATTAATGTCCACAATTTAATGTCAGGTAATTTTAAAGATGTGAAGGTTGGTGAAGGAGGTAAGTTGACAATAGAAATGACAGGCATGAATAAATCACTAATGAATGAACTTTGGGGTAGAATTCTTGAATACATGAGGCAAAAATAAAAGCTATGAAACGGTTAAAGATTTATTATATAGGCTCGATTTTGGCAATTGTGTCAATGAATTGGCTAACTCATTTTGCTGTTGAACCTTCGGTAAATTTTAATAATGTTTATACTCAAAGAGCCTTACAGGAAACACTAATTCTATTAACAAGTGTAGTAATGTTATTGCTGTTCACCTATCGAAATAGTATTATTGTTAAGGTGCTTTTTGTTTTATCGCAAGTTGTTGCCGCCTTACTTTTTATTATTCTATTGATTGAGTTGGTGAAAGCCGAAGCTAATTTATTTAATATACCCTATTACCTTGTGTATTTGTATTGTTTAATTTTTAATGTTGTGAGTATTTACCAAAATATTATTTAAGCAAAAGCCCCGTGAGGGTGACCTCCTCCAAAAAACAGAAGCGTTGTAAACTAGAAATTCCGAGGCAATATTCATAATTTAGCGGTTCCAGGCGAGTTCCAGATTTTCATCTGGCTTTCGTCTCTTGCCAGACGCCGACGCGCGTATAAACTTGTCAAACTCGGGGATCTGCGGCACGCATTTAAACATCTTTTTCATAATAAAATTTCTGCAAAACTGATAAGCAAAAAGGTTCCCTAAAAGGATATAAATCAGTATTATTGACCCTAGATTGTTCTTTGAAACATTGGCCCAGAACAAGCTGGGTAGACTTTTAGTTACTATCCGTTCGGACTTGTGATGAAAGGCATAAGTTCACAGGCTATTAATTTCGGGAGTCCTGATAATAAGCTTGAATTTCTAGGTATGGAGAAACAGGAAAAAGAGTTTAATGATGGTTCCGGCTTAGAATGGTTGGACTATGGAGCAAGGATGTATGACCCTCAAATTGGAAGATGGAATCATATAGATCCTCTCTGTGATTTATATCGCCGTCATAGTCCTTACGTTTATGCCATAAACAACCCATTAAGATTTATAGACCCTGATGGAATGAAGGTAATTGAAACAAACGAAGGGACGACTTATACAGAAGAAGATGCAGTTAATGCCTTTAATGAGTTACAATCTATGTTTGGAAATCAAGAGCAAGACGAAGGTGATGAAGGTGGCGGTGATGGTGACGATAAAAAGAGAAAAAAAGATGACAGTAAAGCTGAAGATAGAAACAACCAAAAGAAAGATTATTCGTCAGAACGAGAATTATTAGGTGATATGAATAATAAAGTACTTAATATATCTGGTATTCAGTACCAGGTTGGTGAGTATATAGCAGCAAGTTCTTTTGCGGAATTAGTAGAAAAGGTATCAATGAGATCTGGTTTTGCTAAAGCTGATGTTGAAAGAGCTTTAAGCAAAATGAAAGGAATGTTTAAGGGTGCTGGAAAAGTTTTATTCGTAGTCGGTGCTGGTATTAGTATTACTGAAGGTGTTTTAGCTGCGAAAGATGGAGATTACGCAGGTGTTGCTAAATCTGGTGTTGATATTGGAGTGGGGGCATTAGCTTTTTCGGGGCCAGTAGGTTTTGGAATTAGCGTTGCCTATTTTGTAGTAGACCAAACTATTGGTTGGGGTTGGTTAAAACCCAGTGAGGTACTACATCATAACTTTAGAAAAAAGCCGGATAGGTATACTACGTTACCTGTTTATAAATACTGAATTGCGCTTAAATTGAAAACGGAGAAATGTATTATGTACAATCCACTTCAGCACGTATTTTTTATAATATACCAATGGAATAAAAAATTTGCTCCTAAGTCAGATCAACCGGTGCTAAATTCTATTTTGGCTTTAAGCGTATTAATGTTTTGTAACTTAATTACACTTTCTCTTGTAATTGAATTGATTTCTGGGTTTAAGATTATTAGCTTTGAGGGCATCACTGTAATAAATGTTATTGTAGTGATTGTTGCAATCATTTTTCTAAACTTTTTCTTACTTGGTTTTGAAAGTCGGTACAGCAGTATTATTGATAAGTATAGTAAAAGGGATGTGATAAAAGGCTACTTAGGTGTAGTAATCTACATACTACTCTCGATTGCTGCATTCTTATTTGTCTTGTTTTATATAGCTGGAAAGGCTTCTAGGTAAACAATTCCTCCGATCGTTATAAGAATATTGAATAATTTTAGAAGAGACAAGAATAGAGCTTACAGTTACAGATTTATTTATTCAGCCAAGTAGATTTAACATAGACTTTGACATCACCCATCTGTCCATATAGTACTCCCCATTTTCGAGGCCAAAAGGCAGACGAACTGCAGCTATTTTACGCTAGTTTACAAGGCAGTCTCCCTATTTGTTCTAAGTGCAGTCCAAGCGGTTAGGATAATTACATTTCCGGTTGCCTTTACTGGTTCGGTCTTCGGCTTAGCCGTATGAATCCGATTTCACTAAGAACGACATCCCATAATAGATTTCCGAATAAAACAATCTATTTTTTCGCCAGCGAATTGATCCAGTTAGCGATCTTTCTGGCATCTGCTTCCGGCACATTGGGCATTGGCGGCATTGGCGTTGCGTAAGTTGGCCAGTTGGCAGGTTCCGGGTTTTTCAGCAGTTGCAGGATCCTGTCTGTCGAGTAATTCCTTTTCGCGATCTCGTTGAAGCCGGGCCCCACTTGTTTCTTGTCGGGGTTATGACAGGCCACACAGGTATATTTAACCAAAAGGGGCTGGACTTCACTATAGGAGTTGGCTGCTTTTGCAGGTGCTGCACCGGTTGCTGTTTTCGCAGTATTCTTTGTGCTCACCCCGGCAGGATTTAGTTTTTCTCCTGTTGGAATGGCGTTCAACGTATAATAGGCGACCGGATGCACCAGAGAATAGGAATGTTCCTTATCCCTGATCCCTTTCAGGTTGATGACATGGATGTAGTGGGAGCGAAGTCCTGATACGATGATCCTTGCGGTTAAGCCATCTTCTGAAACTTTAACCCCTTTCACCGCGCAATTCATTTTATTTACCGGCGGACTTCCGTAAACGGACTGGTACTTGTAAGTATAACCTTCTACCTGGTAGGAGGCAAGGTCCTCTGCATATGTTCTGTCAACCGGTTTGGTGAATTCTATTTCAAAACCATCCGGCATCGCTTTCACTGTTCTCATGTCAAATGGGATCTTCCTGTTCCAGGTCAGTCTTTGCAGGCCTTCATTGGCTTCACCCGCCGAGCCCCAGCCGCGGTTGGTTTCTCCAATGAAAAGAGAGCCATCTTCTGCCCATGCCATGCGGACAATGCCCGACTGAAACCCGGATCTGAACTCCCAGGCGCAGCCTTGCAGCTCACCGTTGACACGCTCCATGAATACCCTTGACAATTTACTCTGGCCCTGATCGCCCACCAGGAGTTGCCCTGAAAACGGACCCCATTGTCCGTCAGGTATTTTGACGATCTCTGCATTTGAAATACCGAGTACGCCGTGCGGAAGCCAAACTGCAGGAAGCTGCAATTCGGGAAAATCTTTTTTCACATCGGCCAGCGTGATGACTTTTTCTGAGACGATGTTTTCAGGCTTGACGGGTTTTTTGTCTGCGTCTAACTCGAGTCTCGGATTGATTTTTGTAAACACTTTTTCTCTCGTCAGGGTGAGAGGGGAGTTCGGCATTCCTGTCCAAACCAGACTCGCAGGGTGGCCCATAAAACTGCCCTTGTTGACGGGCATGATGCTTCCCGATCCAACCCAGTCGCCCTGGTTATCGGTATAGAATAATTCACCATCGATCATGCTGATCCCGCAGGGCGAACGCATGCCCGCTGCCCAGGGTTCCATCCTTCCATCTTCCCAGATCTTCAGCGTCCATCCGCGCCATGGCACAGCGCTTACCGGGTGCCACCAGGGGTCTGGAAAGCCCAGGTTCAGTGTAACAAAAAAAGACCCGTCAGGCGCAAGCTTTGGCCCGAAGCTGTATTCATGATAGTTGCCGGTGATGGGCCAGGCGTAAATGGTTTCGTATACGTCAGCACGCCCGTCCATATTGGAATCAAAGAGGCGCGTCAGTTCACCACGCTGTGCAACA
>Ga0315901_10006855_pt1 | contig 13586 bp, 19 predicted proteins | sample LakEriMetagenome_10_FD_203761 | JGI IMG/M metagenome (GOLD analysis project Ga0315901, IMG submission 203761) | Freshwater fungal communities from buoy surface, Lake Erie, Ohio, United States - Buoy 2 MA116 | ecosystem: Environmental > Aquatic > Freshwater > Lake | place: USA: Lake Erie, Ohio... | reverse complement strand
CACAGCTATTACGTATGGTTACCACCCTGCAAACCACCGTCGATGAAGTGCGTCTGCAGAACGAAGCTCTGGTTAAAACAGTGGCGGGAATTCTCACCGCTAACGGCAGCTTAAATCTCGCACAATTAAAGGGTATAACGATTGATTTTCAACGCACGTAATAGTCATTTGATTTAATTTTGAGACAAAAGTCCACCCTCACCCAGCTCCGCCTAAGCGCTGCGCGCTAAGGCTGCGCAACCCTCTCCCGCCTGCGGGAGAGGGTGCGAGCGCAAGCGAGCGGGTGAGGGAGAAAAATTTGACATCTGGTCCCATTCCCAAATCAAACGACTATGGACTAACGCGCAAACAGCTTGGCATATTCCGCATACCCCTCGGCAGCCAGGCGCTCGGCGGGAATAAAACGCATCGCGGCGGAGTTCATGCAATAGCGCATACCACCCTGATCGCGTGGGCCGTCATCGAACACATGGCCCAGATGCGAATTGGCTTTGGCCGAGCGGACTTCGGTACGGGTCATACCCAATTTGCTGTCGGTGTGGGTGGTGACGTTACCGGCGACCAAGGGTTTGGTAAAACTGGGCCAGCCCGTGCCGGAATCGAATTTGTCTTTGGATGAAAACAATACCTCGCCCGATACGACATCGACATAAATCCCCGGTGCGTGATTGTCCCAATACTCGTTTTGAAACGGCGGCTCGGTGCCGTCTTGTTTGGTGACATATTCTTGCATTTTGGTCAGGGGCTTGGTCATGACGGCTCCGTTCGTTGGGGGTTGGGTTGAGGGTTGCATCGTCTCGGCCAGCGCATACGCGCCACAGCCCAGAGATAGGCCAAGACAGATAGTCGGCAAGATCGTTTTCGGTTGCATCACTTCCTCCGTTGGTTAATTCTCGAATGTAAAGGCGTAGACTTGCAGGCCCGGTTCTTGCGCTTCGATCCGAATGGTCGCATCGGCCCGGGTCGCGCCGTGATACAATTCATAAAGCCGCGCGTTGCCGACCGTTACCAAATCGTTTTGCACATCCATAGTGGCGGCGGGCACAGATTGGCCATTCACCGTAATTTTCGCCTGGCGCGGTTGACCGTCGCTGGACGCCATCACCAAAAACACCTTGCGCGCATCGAAATGAAATTCCAATGTGTCACCTACCGCCGTGGATTGGCTAAACTCCGCCTCGGTTAGCCATTGCCCACCAAGGCGCCAAGAATGCAGCGGCAACGTGGATGTTTGATCCAGCACCCGACGTTCGGCGCGCGTGCTGCCTAAATACGTTTCGGGACTTTGACTTTCCACCGTGACTGATTGCACTGGATCAATGTTAGCGCGGCCCAAGGCCAGCAAATGCCGGATGTTGTTTTCCGTCACGTCATATTTGCCTTCGCCGAAATGGGTGTAAACCACTTGGCCATTGCGATTGATTAAATAATGCGCGGGCCAATATTCGTTTTTAAAATTTTTCCACGTGGCAAAATCATTATCCAGTGCCACCGGATATTGGATGCCGAATTTTGCTACGGCCGCTTGGACATTTTCCAATTTCCCCTCGAACGCGAATTCGGGACTGTGCACGCCAATAATGACCAAACCCTGATCGCGGTATTGCGTATCCCACCGGGTTAAATACGGCAAGGTGCGGATGCAGTTGATACAAGAATAAGTCCAAAAATCGATTAACACCACTTTGCCACGCAAGGATTGCAAATCCAAAGGCGGGGAATTCAGCCAAGCATGAATCCCCGCCAGATCGGGTGCTGAATAGGGTGCGGCTAAACCGTCTTGCAAACCGCCGTCATGCATCGCCACATTCTGCGGTGCAGGTAACGTGGCTATTGTCATGGGCTGCGATGTGACCCACACCGCACCAATATTGATCCCCGCCAGGCCCAGGCCAGCGAAGACAACAATCACCGCCCCCATGACACGGCGGATTAAAACCGCGTGACGCGCGATCTGGCGCAAATAGGCGGTGAAAAATTGTCCGAACAACGCCACCAATAACATCGGCACACCCGCGCCAACGGCAAAGGCAAAGATCGTAATCGCCGCGCCGAAATCCGTTTGCGCCTGGATGACTTGTAATAACGCTGCCGCCAATAACGGCCCGGCACAGGGTGTCCATACGACGCCGATCAAGGCACCCATCAACAAACCGCTACCGATGCCGGATTTTTGTTCGGCCCGGTGGCTAAGATTTTGCGCACGGCCCGCCACGCCCGAGGTCCAGTTGGCAAAGCGGTTTTCCAAGCTTGGAATCAACATCACCAGCCCAAAGATTAACAATAACGCGAACGCGCCTATTTGCACGCTGTCTTGGCCAATGCCGGTTGCGTTCAACGCCGCGCGGGCCAACAACGTGAAAACACTAAAGCTAATAATGAAGCCGGCGATCAAAACGAATGGCCGTTTTTTATCGCCCAACGCCCCACCCGCCAAAATCAATGGCAGCACCGGCAAGATACACGGCGATAGGGCCAGGGCAAAACCTTCGGCCAAAGCGATCAAGGGTTGGGAGAGCGTGAGCATTCTAACCTCGGGCGTTGGTGGTATGATGTATATCTAGGGTGATATACGCCGCCCGCAGCAAAAGGTTACAAACCCACCCCTACCATTGCAAATAACGCGGCAACACCATCCGGCCAATCGCCCATAAAACCAGCACCGGCAGACCATAGGCGACTAGGATGAATAACGGGCTATCAATGGGGCAATGCAGGCTGTAACCGACCGCACCGGCGCTGGCCGCCGCCAGGGCGACATAGCCGCCCGCGACCTTGGCATTGGCGGGGGCATATTGGCGCAAAACCCGCGCCAATATCGCCATACCGGTCAGGCCATAAATCGACACCATCAAAATACACACATAAAAATATTTGGTTTGGAACACACCAAAGATTTCATCGACGCCGACCATCGAAAATTCATAGCCCAAGGAGACGATTTTTACCCCCGCCAAAGCCAGCCACGGCAAAGCCGATAAGGGGCTGGCCAGCGGCAAAGCGGCGGCGCGTAAATTTTGTCCCGCCCACAGGCAGAAGCCCAATAGCAAACTGGTTTTATAAGCGATGCCGGAATTCAGCATCAAATGCATGATTTCATAACGCCAGCCCAGTATCACAGCCGTGCACAACGCCGTGGCAATCAACCAGATCCATAAAATCCGATCGACGGTGAAGCGCGGCGCGGGTTTGGGGCTTTGCGCCAAAATTGTGATTAAATCATCTGTGGCCATGGTCATGTTACGCTGCCTCGTCCTTGGCCAATTGCGCCAGTTTTTGCAAACCGCGATGGACCAGAACCTTGATGTTGCTTTCGCTCAGATTGAATTTTTTGGCCACGTCTTTGACCGACGCGCCTTGGATTTTCAGCGCATGGATAATCTCGCCACTGGGCGGTTTTAATTGCGCCAGTAATTTCAGCAAATCCCGGCTGGCGGTGGTGTCATTGGTCTCGCCCGGAGCGGCGATTTCGGGAAAATCCTCGTCATCAATCGACACGTTTTCGAGCCGCGCGCGGCGCAGGAAATCGATGGTTTTGTGCTTTAAAATCACCCGTACCCAGACCAGAAACGGCAATTCGGCCAGATAAGTGTGCAGTTTTAAATGAATGGTCAGCAACGTTTCCTGCACCACGTCTTCGGCCAAATGGGTGCGGGAAAAGCTGCGCAATTGCCCGGCAGCCGCCTGGCGCAAAAACGGCGTAAGCTGCGTCAATAATTGCCGATAAGCGTTTTGATCGCCCGCACGCGTGGCCATGACCAAATCCCATAATTGTTGTTCCAGCGGATTTTTTGTCTGCTTGGTCATGGATACGCAGCACTTTGGTCAGAGGTTACAGACGAATAGCATAAAAGCTTTAGCCGATTTCCTGCGCCAGCGCAAATCCACACGAAAAAACAAAAAACCAGGGGTTTTGGCCCCTGGTTTTACTGTATTCAGATTGCTCCTGTTGCGAGGAGATCCCTCGCGCATAACGCTCGGGATAACCGCGCGCCTGGCGCGGTTACTTGAGTTCCACTTTGGCGCCGGCGGCTTCCAAAGCTTTCTTGCCTTTTTCGGCTTCTTCTTTGTTCACGCCTTCTTTGACCACTTTCGGTGCACCTTCGACCAGGTCCTTGGCTTCTTTCAAGCCCAGACCGGTGATCGCGCGCACTTCTTTGATCACTTCGATTTTCTTGTCGCCAGCGGCGGCCAAGAAAATGGTGAATTCAGTCTTCTCGGCGGCCGGAGCGGCAGCAGCGCCACCGCCAGCAGCGGCAACCGCTACGGGAGCAGCGGCCGAAACGCCCCATTTTTCTTCCAAAAGCTTGGCCAAATCGGCGGCTTCCAGAACGGTCAGTTTGGATAAATCATCAACCAGTTTGTTCAAATCAGTCATTGTCTTTCTCCTAGGTTATGGTCGTTGGTTGTTAGACGTTAGTCGTTAGGAAGAACCCTAGCGACTATCGACAAACGACAAACGACTAATTTTTTGCAGCATACGCGCCGATGACGCGTGCCAATTGACCAGCAGGCGCTTGCACCACACCGGCGACCTTGGTCGCGGGCGCTTGCAACAAGCCCAATAGTTTGGCGCGCAATTCGTTCAAGCCCGGCAGTTTCGACAACGCGATCACGTTATCGGCCGACAGGGGTTTGTCCCCCATCAATCCGCCCAGGATTTTTACCTTGTCATTGTCGTTGCCGAAACCGGCGACAACTTTGGCAGCGGCGATCGGATCGGCGGAATACGCCAATGCGGTCGGTCCCTTGAGCAAATTAGCCAAGCCTTCGAGGCGAGTGCCTTTGAACGCCAATTTACCCAGGCGGTTTTTGACGACCTGGATGGTGGTGTTCTCGGCATTCGCCTTGCGGCGCAACGAGGCAGTGGCACCCGCGTTCAATCCCGACATTGTCATGACCACAATCAGGCCAGCAGCGTCGGTATCGGTGCGGACGGATTCCACCAATTGTGCTTTTTCTGTACGATTCATGCACTTCCTCCGTTGGTTGTAATCCCACCACGCACCATGCGTTGTGGGTATTATCTGTCCCAGGAGAAAGAAAAGGACGGGGCCATGCCCCAATCGAATTCTGCTTCCTGTCTATTGCTTGCGAACTTGCGTTGTTTAATCCCTTGCGGGAGCAGGCAGTCTCGGACAGTCTTTAAGTACCAAGTTCGAAGTTCAAAGTTCAAAGTATTTTTTACTTGGTACTTTGCACTTAGTCCTTGGTACTTTTTGCTAAGCCACCAGGCTTTGCAAATCAATCTTCACCCCCGGCCCCATAGTCGAGCTGATGGTGAGTTTTTTGATAAACGCGCCTTTGCCAGCACCGCTGGGTTTGGCTTTGTTGATCGCATCGACGAACGCCTTGACGTTCGACAAAATTTTATCCTCGGGGAAACTGGCCTTGGCCACGCCGACATGGACGATCCCGGCTTTTTCAGCGCGGAATTCCACTTGACCGGCTTTGGCGGCGGCGATTGCCCCCGTCACATCCATGGTCACGGTGCCCAATTTCGGATTCGGCATCAAACCCTTGGGGCCCAATACTTTACCCAATTTACCGACCACGCCCATCATATCCGGGGTGGCGATACAGCGGTCGAATTCGATTTCGCCCTTGGTGATTTTCTCGGCCAAGTCATCGGCGCCGACAAATTCCGCACCGGCTTTTTTCGCTTCCTCGGCCTTGGGGCCACGGGCGAACACGGCGACGGTAAAGGATTTACCGATACCATGCGGCGGGGTGAACATGCCACGCAGATTTTGATCGGCCTGGGCCGGATCGATATTACAATTCAACGACACTTCGATGGTTTCATCGAATTTCGCTTTGGCATTGGCCTTGACCAATTTTACGCCCTCGGCCAACGCATAGCGCTGATCGCGGTTGATTGCTTCGTATGCTTTACGCAGTCTTTTTCCAGCCATGGTCCTAGCCCTCCACCACTTCGATGCCCATGGAACGGGCCGAGCCCGCAATCATGTTATAGGCACCATCGATATCATTCGCATTCAAATCGGGCATTTTCGCCTCGGCGATTTTTTTGACTTGGGATTTTTTGATTTTCCCAACAAAACCGCGGCCCGGGGTTTTCGACCCGGCGGCCAAACCGGCTTCTTTTAAAACGTAAAAAGAAACGGGCGGCAATTTGGTGATAAAGGTGAACGAGCGATCCGAATACACGGTAATGACCACCGGCACCGGGGTGCCGGGTTCCATTTTCTGCGTGGCGGCGTTGAACGCCTTGCAGAATTCCATGATGTTGACGCCTTTTTGACCCAATGCGGGACCGACCGGCGGGGACGGGTTGGCTTTACCAGCGGCGATTTGCAGCTTGATATAGCCGTCAATCTTTTTTGCCATAGCAATTCCTGTGCGGTTGCATGGCAAGATCACGGCCAGCGCGCGAAATTGCGCCGACAATCACCCTGCCATTGGTTGTTTTTACGCCATTCGGTGCATGCGGGGATGGCACTCCCCTCCCGAAAGCTTGGGCGGTTATAGGGGATTTTTAAAAGCGGCGCAAGGGGGGATTTATTACCCGCGGGCTTAGCGGCGCCTTGTAAAGGCATAAGCGACTGAGGGATTGGCGGAGGTCACCCGCTCTTTAACAAATGCGCCATAAGCGCTTGTTAAATCATTCAAAAATTCGCCGAAAGGTTTTATGCCGCCTGGTTCAAGCCGCCCAGGAAAAGATCTTAACGCCTGTTGTTGAACAGCCGCGCCAATTTCTTCCAACAGTCTTTGTTTGGGGCTAAGGACATCATTTTGAAGGGTGCGCAGGATCTGCAATTCTTCTTGAGTGCCCATGCGATGCCATATTCGCTGCGCCAAAGCCCTTGCCGCACACAGACTATGTCCAGTTATAGCGCCATGCGCGGTCAATAAATTGCTGTGATCCGCGCTTGCAAACTGATCATCTGGCATCGCGAGGACGCGATCAATCTGTCCCAGATACGTCTCTAAATTTTCGGGCACGAGGTCCGTGACCAATTTACGGCCATCGGCGGCTATAATACGCTGAACCGCCGCCCGATTAGATCTGGGGCGCGTTCTCGCCCACGCTGGTACAATGGCAATCATGCCTGCCCAGATAGCGGGGATATATGAAATATATTTTACAAGTATTTGAAATTTATATGAAAAAAAACCCGCCCAAGGGCGGGTTTATATTTATAAAAGGCTGGAAAACTAGCCAGTGGCTTTTTCCACCTGAGCGTAATCCAAATCCACCGGGGTCGGGCGGCCGAAAATGCTGACCGATACCTTGACGCGGGATTTGTTTTCATCGACTTCTTCGACTTGGCCGGTGAAGGACGCAAACGGCCCATCGGTGACGCGTACTTGTTCGCCAACTTCGAAGGATACGGATGGGCGCGGACGCTCGACGCCTTCTTTGACTTGATTAATGATGCGATTGGCTTCGGCATCGGTGATTGGAATCGGCTTGCCCTTGCCCGAGCCGCCGACAAAACCGGTGACTTTGGGAATGCTGGAAATCGCGTGCCACACCTGATCGTCCATTTCGGCCTTGACCAGGATATAGCCGGGGAAAAATTTACGCTCGGCCTGCACCTTGGCGCCACGGCGCATCTCGACGACTTCTTCGGTCGGGACCAAGACTTCGCCGATTTTGGTGCCGATTTTCTTATTGGTTAGGGGCAAGTCGCGAATCGCCTGCGCCACCTTGTTTTCAAAACCGGAATAGACATGCAAGACATACCAACGCGGCGGCTTGGCCACGGGGGCAGCGGTTACGGGGGCAGCGGTTTCGACGGTGACGGTTTGCGCTTCGGTCATATTACCAACCCATAATGTGGCGCACGGCATAGGCGATCACGCCATCCACGGCCAGAAAAAAGAACGAGGCGATCAGCACAAACACGAACACCATCGCCGTGGTGACGCCGGTTTCCTTGCGCGTCGGCCAGGTGATTTTAATGGCTTCCGAGCGGACTTCGCGGAAAAATTTAGCGGGGGAGATGCTCATCTATTTGTCTGCCTTTATCTGGTAATGAGTAAGTAGCAATTAGTAAGCAGTAAATAGAAGTAGTCATTAGTTTTTGTTTAAGCGTGCCACAAGGTTAGTATGCAAACACCCCATGGTTTTACTACTTACTACTTACTGCTTACTGCTTACTAATCACGAAAAACATTTGCGGCGGGGATTTCCCCCGCCGTGTGTTGGTTATGCCAGTTTATGCGATACGCGTCAAGCGCGGTTGTAGGGGGGTTAGCCGCGCCCCCCTGTCAACATTTGGGCACGAAACTGTGCCGGGGTCAGCTGCGAGAGGTTTGCACGCACAGCACCGCCGCGCTCAGTCGCAGCATGAGTCACAGGTTTTGGATTAACAACATACCCACTACCCCCGCCCCGGCTATAGGTGCTGACTTCCCGTGGGCCGGAGTCTGTTTCCTTGGATTCCAAGTGGCGAATACTTTTTTCCAAACCGCCTTTACCATCACGCCCAAGGGCATCTAAGCTCCCATGAGAACCATTGAAAAGATGGTTGGCAAGGCCGGTATTATTGGGGCCTAGCAGCTTTGACATATTACTCGCAATGCCTGGCATATCTTTTTTTAGCTGGCTTAACATTGGCAGGATTAGTGCAACCGCAGCGTTTTCAATCTTGGCCATATCGGCCCCTGGCTTGTCGAGCGCAGCTTTGGCGTCAATGATTGGCTGGCTTAACTGCTCAATGCGTGCATCGATAAGTTTTTTACCTTCGGGTTGATTGCTATGCTCGTAGGCCTGCGCAACACGGCCAAGCATAGTCACGGCGTCTTTCACGCCGATACTGAATTCTCGAAAACTTGGTTTGGCCATTTTACCCTCTGAAAACGATTATAATATAATGTTAACTTATTATATCCTTAATAGAGACAACCCACAAGCAAAATAATTTATAATAATATACCAAATTCACATAAATAAATGTCATAAAAAATACATAGCGGTGTCATTTTGCTGTCGCGGACATGGTTCACCATATGGTGCAGATGGAGGGTACCATGCAAACACAATTACAATTAACACAATCCCAGCGCGCGGCAACATCGACAACCCCGCCCGCCAAGCAGAAAATCACGGTGGTCTTTCATGCGCCAGGGCGGCAACAATACACCTACACCCTCGAAGCCAGCGCCGAGCAAGCCGCCAACGCCACCAAGCGTATGCAATCCCAGGGAATCAAACCAAATTCATCCCAAGCATTGGCGGCGTATTTGGCGGCCGGAGCCGCGCCGCATTCGTTTAATGGCGTGCCTGCATTAAACATCGAATTGCCGCACCGGGGCGAGAAATTATTCCAACACTACGAACACGGCCAAGCGGTTGGCGAGGTTGTGCGCGTGCCGATGACCCGCACCCCGACCTGGTTACAATATGTGGATAGGGCACTAGGGCGCTAGGCGTTAAATCAGCCGCACTGCCGTGCCCGAGACGACGACCATCAACATGGATTGCTTATCCCCCACCGCTTGATAATCGATGTCGACGCCAATCACGGCGTTCGCGCCCAATTCGGTTGCAGCGGCGATCAAATCGGCCATGGCTTGATCCTTGGCCTGGGACAACACTTTTTCATAGCCACCGGCCCGGCCGCCGATCACATCGCGGATGCCGGCGAATAAATCGCGGAAAATATTCACGCCTGCCACCGCCTCGCCCGTGACGATGCCTAGATATTGAGAAACCGATTTACCGTCGATGGTGCTGGTGGTGCTGAGGAGCATGCAACTATGTTACTAAATTTCGGTTCAGCGGCGCAAGCCTTTTCCGGCAAGAGCGACAAGGCTGATTGGTCCTGCTCCACTAACTGATGGCGTTGGTTTAATTGCCTGGCGAGGAACTACAATGACTTCCTCTTTCATTCCAGCAAGTTGTATTTGCGTAAGCTCGCTCACCTCTAGCCAAAATGATTTCTCATTTCCGGGCACAAGTACCTTTTCATGCAACATTAACATACTGCGGAAACGTCGCTTTGTAGAGTCAGGGGCATCACCGCGGCAACGATACTCCTCCCCATCGAACACAGCCATTGAAATCAACGACTCAACCAAGCCCGTATAAGCTAGCTCTTCAGCCGTGACAACTGTTATGTCGTTACGTGGGCCGCGATCGCCGACGATCGACACAAGACCGTTATAAACCGAACAGCGTAAAGCGGATTGCATTTCACCGATTGTGACGTCGCGAGCAAGAACTTCACCCGGCCGCAACAACTCTGCCAAAGGATCTTGATCCTGTCCATTTTGCAAACTATGTAGCAATAGAATCGCGGTTTTAACGAGGGGCATTCTGGCTTTGTCAAGAAAAACTCGTCTGCCTTCCAAGCCGAGCGCAGCCGAAAGTTTAAGGACCTCCGCATCGGAAATTTTCGCAGCAGGCTTGTTGCAAATTGTTGTCAAAATTTCTTCGCAGAAATGCGAGTAAGCCAGAGGCAATTCTGCTTCTTTGTCTACAACCAACATAGCATAGGCAAAAGCGATTGTGCTTAGACCACGCTCTGGAGTGCTTAGTGCTGCACGCAAGTCGTGCATATTCGGTATTTCATAGCCGCAATGAATGAAAACAGCTTGATTATCAGCCGGGTTCCAAACGATGGGTTTGGACATCAACTGCTTTGTATTCCTAGTAATCTCGCGCCGTAGTGCGGCAGAAACGCGGGGTTGTGATGGCGCTGGAGAGACAGAAGATTTTGACTCTGCCGGTTTGGTTGGTGCCGGCTCGTTATGCGTTGGGACTAGTTTTTGCGGCGGCAATTTTTTCTCGAGCAGGCCTGCGATATTCTGATAACTCGCCCCCTTACCGCCCAGCGCGGCTTTGACCGCTTGGCGTAATCGCAAAAAAAGCAATTCTTCTTTCTCTAGCTCAGGCTTGACCTGCGTCTCTAACTCAGGCTTGACCTGCGTTGTACGTTTATGCCCCCCGCTAAAAAAACGGTCTAAACGCCACATACTGGCAAGCATTAGCTGTTTTTTTTTCGCCTCTTCGGAGGGAGTTGGTTTATTCTTGTCTAATTGCACTACCTGTTCGAAGCGCAGCATTTGCGCCGCAAATGAATCCCAAGTAACTGCGGTCGAAGTTACAATCGCCGCCGCCAGTCCGGCCAAGGCGGGGAAATCACGGTGCAGCGTAGAAATTTGGTCCGCCTTCAACTCCGCCGCGTTGCTCTGCGGCTCGACGCGGGGTTGTGAGCGCGAAATTGGGCGCGTGGCAATTGTTGTCATCTGACCCTCGAATGTTATTCTTTATTTTATCGAGAGGTTATAAACAAAAATCCTGTCGCCGTCAATCTGTATTTCTTTGATGGAAAATTAATGCCATATAGGCTCAATCCCCCCGCCTAAGTCCGCTGTGACGCAAGAATATTTTTAATTGCATTGGCTACCATATCTGGCTTTTCCAATTCGGGGCAAGCTTTTGTATTTTCAATCACCAAACAATTAAATTCGGGCCGCACCTTGGCCAGAAGGCTGCCATTGCGCACGCCGACGAAACCGGGATCGCCGCCGTTAATAATGCTGGTAGCAACTTTGGTGCGCTGTAAATAAGGCACGATATCGTAATGGATGTCGCCCGTTAAAAACGGCAAAGCCGAATAGGCGGCGTTTGGTTGCTTGGCGGAATAAAGGGCTCCGTCAATAATCTCGGGCGGGATATTTTCGGGATTTGCATAACCCTGTGTCTGATACCAGTTTGCCATGAATGAACGGCGATGAAACAATGCCTTGTAAAACCACTGATTCAAACCCGGCGTTTTGGTCAGTGGGGCGAAGACGATTCTGACTAAGGCGGGAAAGCTGTTGACGCCAAAATCCTTTAGCCCCGTAGGATTGGTTAGAATTAATTGCTTGATCAGCAACGGCTTGCGTTCAGCCAAGGCCAACGCAAAGCCAGCGGCCAGGGATTGGGCGACGACGATGGCGTCACCGCCAAATTTTTCCAAGAGGGTTTCCAACCCTGTCACATAGTCTTCGAATAAAATCGGTCTTGCCGGATGCTCGGACAGCCCCCAACCGATCATGTCGGGAACAATCACGCGGTGCGTTGCCATGAATAATGGCGCAAGATAACACCACGATAACGAGGACGCCCCGCCGCCAATCCCGTGCACCATGACAATTGGCTGACCACTGCCGGCCTCATTATAACTGAGGCGGCCAATGGGCGTTGGAATCTCGGCGCGCTTGAAACCATTGTCGGCAAAGCGCGCCCAATTGTCCTTGGTGTTTGGATCAATTGGTGTATTCAAAATCGTATTATTGACCATGCGCTTGCCCTTTGAAGAAAATAATTTATGATAAAAACGCTTAGACACAGTGACCTAGGACGCACAAATATGAAGACAAGACTTGCGGCTTTTGCTTTATTCGCAATAATATCTATGGCCGCGCTCGGCAAACAAACCCAAGCGAAGGATGACAAAATGAATCCGGTGGTCTATTTTGAAATCCCGGTCACGGATTTGAAGCGCGCGATTGCTTTTTATGGTTCGGTTTTCGGCTTTGATTTTGAGATCGAGGAGATCGACGGGTATCAAATGGCTTTGCTGCCCATGAACGAGGGTGCGCAAGGCATAACGGGCGCGCTGGCCAAGGGTGATGTTTATGTTCCATCACTTAACGGCCCAATCATTTATTTTGGTACGAATGATATTCGCGCCACGATCGAAAAAGCCGTCGCTGCGGGCGGCAAAATTCTATACCCGGTAAAATCCAATGGCCCGCTTGGATTTGTGGCGGAGTTTCAAGATAGCGAAGGCAACCGTATCGCGCTCCACCAGAAACCCGGTCCCTAGTTTTAGTAAGGTTCGCCATGTAGAAAATGGTGGAGGGAGCAGGATTTGAACCCCCGCCCATAAGCGCAGCAAGCGCACGTGGGCAAATAACAAACACGGCAATTATAGATAAATGGTGGAGGGAGCAGGATTTGAACCTACGTAGCCCGAAGGCGCCTGATTTACAGTCAGGTGCGATTGACCGCTCCGCCATCCCTCCACTTTTGAAACGGCGAATATCTCTAGCGTATCTGAACCTGACTGTAAATAGCGTATAGCGTGCAGCGTATAGGCTTTATCAATTTTATCGACTACGATGGCGGAAAATGCTAGATACAGTTCACTGTCACCGTACCGCGGGCGTAGCTTAGTGGTAAAGCTCCAGCCTTCCAAGCTGGCCATGAGGGTTCGATTCCCTTCGCCCGCTCCAGTTTAAGTTGGCGCTTGCGGTTTACACCCCACGCCACCAGCAACGACCCACTAACCACTGCCACCAAAAAATGCCGATCATTCACATTTATGCCAAGAACAATAAATCCATCGCCCAAAAGCGCGCGATGGCGCGGGAAGTTACCGCAGCGGTTGTGAAAAATTCCGAGGCTACGGCGGAGCAAGTGCAAATTTTCTGGCACGCCATCGACCCGGAAAATTATGCGCGCGGTGGTGTCTTGTCGTCGGAGCGGAAGAAATCCAAGGTGTTCGGCCCAACGCTGGGCCGCGCCGCCAGTCGGCGGCGAAAATAATCCTAATCTTTCCCGAGCCACAAGCAACTACCCACTAGCGAAGACTCTCAAGTACTGATATAATTATGCGCAT
>Ga0315901_10006853_pt1 | contig 13589 bp, 7 predicted proteins | sample LakEriMetagenome_10_FD_203761 | JGI IMG/M metagenome (GOLD analysis project Ga0315901, IMG submission 203761) | Freshwater fungal communities from buoy surface, Lake Erie, Ohio, United States - Buoy 2 MA116 | ecosystem: Environmental > Aquatic > Freshwater > Lake | place: USA: Lake Erie, Ohio... | reverse complement strand
CCCCAACGTGAACTGATCTGCCAGCTCAGGCTTGATGTTGTTGGTGCTAGGAGCCCAAACATCCAATGGGTTGGAGGCCGTAGTGTTGGAAATCAGATGAAGATATTGAACCATCCTATTGTAACTTCCTTTAATTGAACTTAAAGGTGAGACCTGCCACTTAAAGGATAGACGGGGCTGCAGGTTGCCGTACGCCTGAATAACCTCTCCCCGATCGTAATTGGTTACCTCCTGAACAGTGCGGCGCCTACCGGGTATGGTATCATTAAAGACAAATGACTTTCCCGGACCAAAATAGTTGAACAAGGAATAGCGTAATCCGTAATCGACGGACAAAGTCGGAGATATCTTCTGACTATTGCCCGCAAACAACGAGGCCTCCATGTTATATTTTTTGTCCAGACTAATATCCACTGCATCACCATTGGTGATACCCACAGCATTTGCCGGTTCAAACGTATAGTAAATCAATTCCCCTCCAAATGAGGCTTCATTATTGGCATTGATAAACCAGGTGAAGTCAGGCTTAAAGATGAAATTGGAAATAGATGAATTCCATTTGAACAAATTGAGATTATCGTTACCAAACTGAAGTCGATAATCATAGCGACTGAATAGTGTTGTAAAGTTGGCGAATAGTCTATCATTGAATAAGTGATTCCAACGGAAGGAAGCCGTTGAATTTCCCCAGCTGAAACCCTGGTTTTCGGCAAAAAGAAAACGATCGCGACCGAAATACCCTGACAGGTAAACCCTGTTCCGTCTGTTAATGTTGTAGTTGGTTTTGGCTGTGAGATCGTAAAAATTCAAGGCCGCACCGTTATCAAAAACATCGGTGAAGGGTTTCGCCAGCACATCAATGTAGGAACGGCGTGCCGCTACAATGAACGAAGCCTTATCTTTAACAATTGGCGCTTCAACAGCTAAACGGCTGAAGACTGTTCCAATTCCACCTGTGACCTCAGGCTTTTTGCTGTTACCTTCCTTCATGCGCACATCAAGTAAGGAGGCCAAACGACCGCCATATCGGGAAGGAATAGCCCCTTTGTAAAGCTTGGTATCTTTAACAGCATCCGGATTAAAAACAGAAAAGAATCCAAAGAGATGTGAAGTATTGTAAACAGGCGCCTCATCCAACAAAACCAAATTCTGTCCAGTACTTCCACCACGAACGTTAAAACCCGAAGCACCCTCACCCACCGTACTGACTCCAGGTAACTGCAGTAAACTCTTAAGAACATCCGCCTCGCCAAGAAAAGCAGGCAGCTTGGTAATGGTTTTAATATCCAATTTATTGGTGGACATCTCCAGGTTCTGTGCATTAGCCTGTTCTCGCTCTCCACTAATTACAATCTCTTCTAATTGCTCACTGCTGGGCATTAGTTCAACATCAACCTTAGTGCTACCCGATACCTGAACGGAAACCGATTTAGATTCATATCCGACATAAGAAACCTGAAGGGTGTATGCACCGGGAGGAACAGTAATCGCGTAAAATCCATATTCATTGGTAATAACTCCTATCTCAATAGAGCCAATGTAAACGGTTGCACCAATGAGGGTTTCACCGTTGGTAGCGTCACGCACATACCCGTTGATGGTGAATTTCTGTTGGCTAAAACTCAGCGACGCCTGAAAACATAAAAACAAAAAAATCAGCTTTTTCATCTAAAAATTGTCTTATACGGTTAAACCGTAATGAGGTTATATTCTAGCCTGGTAGGTGTACAACTCAAAGTACCTACCCTTTTTCTCTATCAATTCATCATGCGTTCCACGCTCGGCAATTCGGCCGTCTTCAATAACTAATATTTGGTCAGCCTGTCGAATCGTACTCAGTCGGTGCGCAATAACAAATGTTGTACGACCCTTCAGTAATGATTTTAAGCTCTCCTGAATTAAGGATTCGCTTTCAGTATCGAGACTGGAGGTAGCTTCGTCCAGAACAAGGATTCTGGGATTGGCCAAAATAGCCCGGGCAATGGTCAGGCGCTGTCGCTGACCTCCGGACAATTTGATTCCGCGTTCTCCAATTACGGTATCAAGACCCTTTTCAAACCGGCTTGCAAATTCCTGAACGTATGCCGCATCGACAGCTTGTTGAAGCTCCTGCTCAGTGGCCTTAGGTCGAGCGAAAAGGATATTTTCCCGAATCGTTCCATCAAATAGAAAATCATCCTGGAGAACCACACCCAGTTGACTTCGAAACGTTTCCAAAGATATTTTTGTCAGATCGATACCATCGACTGTAATGGTACCGGACTGCGGAACCAAAAAGGATGCTGCCAATCCAGCAATAGTTGATTTTCCTGATCCGGAACTTCCAACCAATGCAGTAAGTGATCCAGCTGGCGCCTCAAAGGTGACCTGCTTCAGTACCTCTTTACCCTCCTCATAAGAGAAAGAAACATTTTCAAACCGGATATCTCCTTTAATGGCTCCAATTTTTTCGGTACGAATTTCAGGATCATCCTCAGAGGGAATCGACATCAACTCTTCCGTCCGATCAAGTCCAGCAAAAGCTTCTGTAAGCTGACTTCCGATGTTACTCATTTGAACAATTGGAGCAATAAGAAACCCAAGAAACAGGATGAACTGTATCAATTCTCCAATTGTAAGCGACCCGTTCATGATCTGATAACCGCCAATACCCAAAATACCTACCGAGGCCACGCCAAGTAAAAAGCTGCCCGAACTGGTCACAAAACTGGTGGTCGTGAGACTGCTTTTGACATTAAGAAAGAGCCGTTCAACACCTTTCTCAAAAATGGTAGCCTCCTGCTTTTCGGCGTTGAATCCCTTGATTACCCGAATGCCACTGAGTGTTTGATTCAGTCGACCTGTAACCTCAGCATTGATTACTCCACGCTCCCGAAAAATGGGACGAATTTTTTTAAAGGCTTTTAAGGCGATAAGACCAAAAACAGCCACTGGAATTAGTACAAACAGAGTCATGGTCCAGCTGATTTTCAGCAGCAATACCAAACAAATAACTGCCGTAAGAACACCTCCTACCAATTGAACCAGTCCTGTTCCGACAAGATTCCGAACACCCTCTACATCATTCATGATTCTTGATACCAGAGCCCCGGATTGGGTATTATCAAAAAATCGCGTTGGAAGTTTTAGTATTTTCTTTTGAACGTCGGCACGCAGGACAGAGATCAGATGCTGAGCTTCTACGCTCAGCAATTGCGTTAACATAAAAGAGGTTACAGCATTTACCGCTATGGAAGCCGTAACGGCACCTAAGATCCAGTACAAAGTCTGTATATCTCCATTGCCAATGACATCATCGAGCAAATACTGGGTTGAGCCGGGTAAGACAAGACCAGAAAGACTTCGGACAATGATTAAGAACAATCCTAATAAAACAATGTTTTTTCTTGGCCAGATTATGGTCTTAAAAACCTGACTAAAAGTGACCTTTCGCTTACTCATAGGGTATCAAAAAAAGAGGCGCAAGATGCTGAATTATGCAGAAAAAATTGGCGTTTTTGCCATTAAGCGGTACAGATCGTCATCTCTGTTTCGTAAATCCATAAATTGAGCGAATGAAGATTGGTTTACTCTCGGATACACATGGATTCCTGGACGAAAAAGTACTGAATTACTTTGCAGACTGCGATGAAATCTGGCATGCCGGGGATATCGGAGATGGGGTTGCACATCGACTTTCAGCCGAAAAAAACTTCAAGGCCGTTTTTGGAAACATCGACGGAAAAGAAATTCGTGCGCACTACCCCGAGTTCATGGAAATTGAGATTTCTAACTGCCGGATCCTCATCACGCATATTGCCGGAATACCTCCCCGTTATACGCCCGTGGTGCGATCAAGAATTAAGTCCTACAAACCGCATGTCTTAATTTGCGGTCATTCCCATATCACCCGCGTCAGCAAGGATGATAAAAATCAGCTGCTCTACCTTAATCCTGGCGCAGCAGGCCAACATGGTTTTCACCAGATTCGTACAATTATGAAATTCAAAGTTTCGGACGGACGGATCAAAGAGCTGGTTGTCATCGAGCTTGGAAAAAGAGGAAAAATCTCTACAAACGAATACGAGGAATAAATTTAAGCTCTACCATTCCAAAGGCTGGTGGATCAGGATTCCAAACACCTTCCAAAATCATGGCTGCCCCAATTGAAGTCGCTTGAGGAACGGCGGCAGCAAAAACATCTTTATCCGGATACGCCTGTGCCAGTAATTGCATGTACACATGATTTCGACTAAATCCGCCATCCACACATATTCGTTCAACACCAGAAGAACCAATACTCAAATCGGTTGACTGCTTCTGCTGCTGAACAAATCTCCACATCAGGTGATGATACGCCTCCTCAGGCGAAGCATAAGAATGAAGCTCCTTAACCTCACCCGAAGGATCAAACCATTTTGGATTAAAGCGTAAGGTTTGGAGATCGGGCACGCGATGAAAAAATTCACGCACACGTGAAACAATTTTATCGTGTGTTGGCCCGGCAAAAAATCTGCTGGCCTTAACCTGATCTCCGTAAGGAGTCAGATACGATAAACAATCAGATCTGAGTTCAATTGGCCGCAAGGGCTCTTTATTAAACGGATTCAAACTGATCGACCAAGTTCCTGTGGAAATAACAACAAAACGCTCCCCACCCATCCGAAGGTAAGGTATCAAAGACGCCGAGCTATCGTGCAATCCGGTTCCATAAACCAAGCCCTCTGCTCCTTTGGCAGCCGTTACCGGTCTTTCAGCCGGATGAAGTGGTGCTAAAAATGAATTTAAGCCTGTTTCGCAAATCCAGGAGTGATATCCCATGCGCACAAAATCCCACATAAGGGTATGACAACCGATACTGCTTAATTCTGATATGGGACGTTTCGTAAAAAACCAAGAAAGATAATTTGGGAGGTGAAGTGCATAACTCACCTCCTCGCGGTAGGCAGGATCAAAAAATCCCAATCGGTAAAGCTGCAAACCAGAGTTCAATGAACCGAGATCCGGAGAAGCCGTCTCAAGGCAAATACTTTCCATAGAACCAAAGCGCTCCTCAAAATGCCTCCTCCACTCCGGTTGGTAAGGCTTCAAGTAGTTATACAACGGACCTCGTGGAGAGCTGTCTTTACCGATATGTACCAGGCTGGCACCATACGCCGAAAAATTAACAGCCCTGATTTGTAGGTTGGATAGTTTTTGAAGGCTACCAATCGAACGCTCCAACCAACCATTTAAAGCAGCTAAATCTTCACAAGGAAAGCCATCCTCGTCAGTTGTTTCAGGCAACACTTCCGTTTCTTCCAAAATAATCCTGTAATCCGGATCAAATAGAATCAGTTTTTTATTTGTCTTGCCGACATCCAAAACCGCTATAGCGGAAACCTTCTCCATTGGCTACAATCCGGTTGCTGTACTTTTTGAGCCGCGCTCTTTTATTAGTTCCCTCCGACAACCAAGCGCTCGAAATACACCTAGGGGCGCCAATGCACCACCGGATCTTAATCTGGCCTCAGCAAGCAAGGGTCGAACATCCGTCTGATAGGCACTTTGAAGAATTTCCTGAGCAGCAACTATGTCATTGTTCAATTGTGCTTCATTAAGATTTTTCTGATCAACCAATAAAGCTTTTGCATACGCCACCTGAATGGCTTCGAGAGATTGCATCAAATCTTCAAGAGGATCTTTTAAATTATGAGAAGCGTCAATCATCCAAGCCAATTCCGAATGATGACTCATATTTCGATTATTCATCCCCTCAACCAACTCATTAAAAATTAAGAAAAGCTGATACGGATTAATACTACCCACGGTAAGATCATCATCTCCGTACTTTGAATCATTAAAATGAAAGCCACCTAGTTTTGTCTCACGAAGCAACAATGATACAATCTGCTCAATATTTGCATTGGGCAGGTGATGTCCCAGATCAACCAATGTAAATGCTTTCGGACCCAACTTATTGGCATATAAAAGGGACTGACCCCAATCCCCCACCGTCATTGAGTAAAAATTTGGTTCAAAAGCCTTGTACTCTACAAACATCCGCCAATCATCCGGTAAACCTGCGTAAACCTTTTCAAGTGACTCTAGCGTATTTTCAAAGGCTCTTCTAAAATTCAATTGACCGGGAAAAGACGATCCATCTGCCAGCCAAACAGTAATGGACGTACTGCCCAATTCCCTACCATAGCGGATCACCTCAAGATTGTGTTCTACTGCTTGTTGCCGAACTCTGGCATCTACATGCTGCATGGAACCAAACTTGTAACTCAATGCTTGACCGGACTGATCCTGAAAAGTATTGGAGTTAACAGCATCAAATCGAATTCCCAACTCCGCGGCCAATGAACGAATCGCTCCTGCATCTCTAGGTATATCCCAAGGTATGTGAAGGGAAACAGCACCAGCCGAACGAGCCAGCGCATGAATTAAGGCAACATCCTCTATTTTCTGTTCCAGAGTGGCTGGCTCTCCGCCTCCAGAAAATCGACCAAAGCGGGTACCTCCTGTTCCCAGGGCCCAACTCGGAATGGCTACCTGAAAGGCCATCAACTTCTGAAGGATTGTTTCTGCATTAGGCACCACAGCCGCAAGAGACTCGAATCGCAAGCGGTGCGCTGCCATGACCAAATGATTTTGCTCTTCAATGGTGCTTTTCGAAATCCTCATAACCAGTAGTGTTAGGAAAAATTCAATTTACAGATTTAGCGAACAAAAGATTGCGCAATGCCTCCATCAACATTAATCACATTTCCAGTAGATTTATTCAATAAACCACTTACCAAGGCAAAGCAAGCGTTTGCGATATCAGCAGGAACAATGATTTCATTCAATAAGGTCCTGCTGGCGTAAAAGGCCGGGAGATCCTCAACCTTAACTCCATAAGCTTTTGCTCTTCCTTCAGCCCACGCTCCTTGCCAGATTTTACTGTCAGCGATTACGGCATCCGGATTGACTGCATTTACTCTAATCTTGTGTGGTCCAAGTTCGGCGGCCAGCAATCGCGTCATATGCAACTGAGAAGCCTTTGCAGAACCATAGCCTAAATTATTAGGGCCGGCAACCAGAGCGTTTTTACTTACAATATTGATGATGTCACCTCCTAAAGCCTGCCGCTTCAAAACCGTTATCGCTGTAGCAGAAACCAAAAACTGCCCCTTAACCAGAACATCGTACAGAAGATCCCAATCTTGTTCTGAATGTTCTTCCGCTTGCTTTGAAATGGATAGGCCAGCATTATTAACAATCAGATCAATACCACCAAAAGCGAGTACTGCTGAATCTATAGCTTGCCGAACGGATTGAGATTGCGTGACATCCAAAGGAATTGCCACAAATGAATCTGCACCAAATTTTTCGTTGAACTCAGCAGCAGCCTGACTCAGTCTGGTGTGGTCATTATCCGTTAGAACGACGCAAGCACCCTCCTGTGCAAATTTCAGCGCGATCGCTTTTCCAATACCTCCACCGCTTCCAGTGACCAATGCAATGCGTCCTGACATTGGCTTTGGCTGAGGCATACGTTTTAACTTAGCTTCTTCCAAAAGCCAGTACTCTATATTGAAGGCCTCTTGTCGCGAAAGTGCCGTGTACTCCGAGATCGCCTCAGCTCCCTTCATTACGTTAACAGCGTTGACATAAAATTCACCTGCCACCCGCGCCGTTTGCTTGTCCTTTGAAAAAGTAAACATGCCCACTCCGGGCCATAATATTACCACAGGATTGGCGTCACGCATGGGCGGACTGTTTGTCGATTTGCATGCATCATAGTATGAAGCATACATCTTTCGATAATCCTGAAATACCGGGGCCAACCTGTCTTTAATTTGGTTTGCATCCGATAGATCCTGGTCGGCAGGAAGGTCCAGAACTAACGGACTAATTTTTGTCCGTAAAAAGTGATCCGGACAACTCGTACCCATTGGAGCTAATCGAAACAGGTCCTGAGAATTAATGAATTCCAGTATACCATCAGAGTCATTAAAATGACCCACCATTTTAGTGTGTAAAGAACAAAAATGCCTTAACAATGGAGCAAGTTGTGCAGCTTGCACGCTACGTTGCTCGGCAGGTAGTGACTGAATCTTTTCCCCACCAAATATAGGTGTGCGTTTTCCGTAATTGGCCTGCAGATATTCTGCACATTTTTCAATTACCGAAAGAGAATTGATGTAACATTCATAAGAAGTATCTCCCCAGGTAAACAAACCATGCGATCCAAGCATGATGCCTCGAATTCCAGGGTTTGCGTTAAGACACTCCAGCAGTTTCAATCCCAAATCAAATCCTGGCCGCTGCCATTCTACCCAACCAATTGTTCCTCCAAATAATTCGTTGGTAATGCGCTTTCCATCCTTCGAAGCAGCAATGGCAATGGCAGCATCAGGATGGAGATGGTCGATGTGCTTGAAGGGCAAGAAGGCATGTAATGGAGTATCAATGGAAGGCGCCTTCGAATTCAAATCGAATATGCAGTGATTGAATAAGGCCACCATCTCATCCTCATGTTCCAGTCCCCGATAAACCGAGCGCAAAGCATGGAGTTGATCAACATAAAGCGCAGCCAATCCATCCCGCTTCATGGTCCCCAGATTCCCTCCTGAACCTTTAACCCACATCACCGGAGCCACTTTTCCTGAAAGGGGATTTTTCATTTCAACTTTACAGGATGTATTTCCTCCACCATAGTTCGTTAAGCGGAGATCAGAACCAAGGAGATTGGATCGATACACCAATAATTCAACTTCATCCCCTTGCCGGGCAGCAGCCGCGGATTCATCCCACAAATAAGAGACATACTTAAAATCCTGTTGCTTCATAGAGTTTATCTGATGAAAGTAAAAATAATGGAAAATGTTAAGGCATACCTATCACAATCGTATGGATGGCCATACGTAGTTGACATCAAAAATTGGAAAGAATTAGAACCGACTAGGCCAACTCACGGAGATCTACAGGAACTACGCGTGAAACACCCTTCTCCACCATTGTAATTCCATAAATAACATCCGTTGAAGTCATTGTACGCTTATTGTGCGTGACAATTACAAACTGGCTATCCTTGCTAAAGGTTCTTATAATGTTGTTGAACTTATCAATATTGGCATCGTCCAGCGGCGCATCAACCTCATCAAAAATACAGAAAGGTGCAGGCTTCAACAGGTACATAGAAAACAACAATGCCGTAGCCGTAAGCGTCTTTTCTCCACCGGATAACTGATTGATGGTTAACGGACGCTTACCCTTAGGTTTAGCAATAATGTCAATGTCTGATTCAAGCGGTCGGGTTGGATCAAGCAATTTCAAATCACACGCGTCACCTTCATTAAATAATGATTGAAATACCCGGATAAAGTGTGACTTAATTTGCTCAAAAGCCTCCATAAATGTTTTGGAGGCCACCTCCTCAATTTCATTTATTGTGCTGAATAAGGATTCTTTTGCTTTGAATAGGTCCTCACGCTGTGTAACGATAAAATCGTTGCGCTCCTTAATCTCGTTGTAGGCCTCCATCGCCATCGGGTTGATGGGTCCCATATTGTCGAGACGATCGCGCATACGTTGAACCTGTTGTTTCAGAGTTTCCTCATCAGCATCAGGTGTCTGTTGGGTCTCAGTTTGGTCGGTGAGCAGATGATCCAGGTCGAGGTTAAACTCCACCGACAACCGTTCCTTAACCGTATTCAGTTCAAGCTTGCTGTCGTTCAATTGCTGCTGAAGGTGCAACAATAATGTATCAGCACTTTCTCTTTGTTGTTGCAGACTACGAATCTCCTTTTCAATCTCATCGATTTGTCCGCGACTCGCATAGTAATCACGCTCAGCCTCATTCAAGGCCTGCTCCATTTCATCTTTTCGTGCATAAAGAGCGATAAGCTCTGTGTCACTGGTTTCGGCATGGGCCAGAATTGCACGAATTTCTTCCTCATTCCTATGCAGTTCTTCTGTATTGACACGAATACGCTCCGAGCTGCTGTCCAAAGACTCCTGCTTGAACTTAATTTCTTGATCAATACTTCCAACACGATTTTCCTGTTGATGGAAGAAAATGTTTTGCTCATTGAAAGCCGAGGATTTTTGGGCCAATAGTTCATTCTGAACACCCAGATCACCTGCTTTCAGCGTTATTTCCTGATCCATCAATGCCAGGTCGTGTTGCAATTGCTGTGATTGCGGACGTAATGCATCTACCTCCACAAGCATAACGTCAATCTTCTCAACCATATCCTCCCGCCGTAAACCGGCACTGGATATCATTTGAGCAAACTGTTCCTTTTTGGTCTTAACCGAAATAAATTCCTCACTGACCTGCTGCAGTGCTCGTTGAGCCTCCTCTAACTTAACTTTTAGAGAATTGTTTCGAAGTAGTTCAAGTTCTTTCTGACGATCCAACAAACTGGTACGAATCTCTTCTACTTTTCTATTGAGTTCCCGGATTTCCTTGTCAAGCTTTTCCAGGTTCTTGGCTCGGCCGATTTTTTTACCCTCAAATAGTCCAACCGATCCGCCAGACAAACTAAAACGACGACGGGTGTATTTTCCACTTCTGGTCAAAAAGGTATTTTGATCATCGACTGCAACAGCCGTGATATCTCCATCAACGATATAAACCTTGTCCAGAATGTAGGACATCAGTTTATTGTATTTAGGATCAAATTCGATAATCTGAGTGGCCGGAAAGGCATTCGCATACATTTCAATCGGTGAAGACTGAAATTTTTCGAATGCAGCCAAAATAAAGAAGTTAGCTTTTCCCTTGCTGGCATCACTGAGGATATTGATAGCCTCGTAAGCCTCGCTTTCTTGATCCACGATATAATAATTGAGGTAGGGCTCCAGATAATTTTCTATCGCGACTCGATATTCTTCGGGACAGGTAAGAATGTCCGACAACAGTGGCGCATTTTTAGTCCATTCAACTTTCTTCTTCAAAAACCGAATGGCCTCTGGGAAGCCTTCCAGATTTTCAACCAATGATTTAGTAAGCTGAAACTCGTTCTGACGGGCATCAAGCTTTCGGCCCGTCTCGGTCAACTCATCACGAATCAAATCGATGGTCTTTTCCAAGGACGAAATCCGGGCAAGCGTTTCCTCTTCCTCCCTTTTAACAGAATCCAACTCCACGGTTCGCTGCTGAATCTGATTGGATAATTCAACCAGTTTGTTCTCAAATTCAGCAAGACTAGCTGATTGCTGAGAGGTATCATTGGTATTTCGGTCCAGCTCCTGCTTTAAGGATGAGATCTGTATTTCCCTGATTTCCAGTGCTTTATGGACGTCAAAAGATTCGGTCTGCTTAGCTCTATAAACATCCCGTAATTGATCCAATGAAGCCTGAACAGCCGAGGTTGCTACCCGTTGTGTATCGTATTCTTGACGGAGCGCATCTACCTTGGTTTGAATTTCAGAAAGCAACTGCTGGGCAAGGCCTTTTTCACTTTCCAAACTGTCAATGCTGAAGCGGGCACGCTCGCTGCTTTTGCGGTCTTGCTCAATCTGATCACGCAAATTGGCAGCCCGATCGTTTAAATACCGCTGGCGTTCATTTTTTATCTGCTTCTCACTTTCGTACTGCCGGATCCCAGTGACATGATCATTGATCTCCTTCTGCCTCGCAGAAAGAGTTTTCTCTTTGAGAATGAGTTCAGCCTTTTGCTTTTCAATTTCAGCCTGCTGCTCTGCCGTTTGTGCAGATAAAGCAGACTTTCGCGTACGCTCGCCTTCAATTTGAGCATTAATAGAGTCAAAATTCTCCCTCTGCTTTTTGACAATCAATTTGGCCAGGTCTATGCTCTTGGCTTTATACTCTTCCTTGGTTTTGTAATACTGCTCCGTTTGTTTAGCCTGTTTTTCCAGGCTCTTCATATTCTTTTCAATCTCAAAGAGAAGATCCTCAACCCTTTCAAGGTCCGCATCGGTATCTTCGAGTTTCTTTAACGTTTCTTTTTTGCGCTTTTTAAACTTTGAAATTCCAGCTGCCTCCTCAAAAAGCATTCTGCGGGAATTATCCCGGTCATTAAGGAGATCATCGACCATTCCCAACTCAATGATGGCGTAGCTATTGGAGGCCACCCCGGTATCAAGAAAAAGATTTGTAATGTCCTTCAAACGACATAAAACGCCATTCAGTAGGTATTCACTTTCACCTGATCGGTATAACCTACGCGTAATGGTTACCTGAGTGTACTCTGTAGGCAACAGGTTTTTAGTATTGTTAATGGTTAACGACACCTCTGCCAGTTGCTGTGCAGATCGACTATTGGTTCCGTTGAAAATGACATTTTCCATTTTCTCAGAACGCAAGGCACTGGTTTTTTGCTCACCCAATACCCACCGAATGGAGTCTACCACATTAGATTTTCCACATCCGTTTGGACCTACTATACCCGTGATGCCCTCATCAAAATTGATAACGACCTTATCTGCAAAGCTCTTAAAGCCTTTGATTTCCAGTTTAGAAAGCTGCATTCCTCTTTAATTCAATTTCCTCAACAAACACTTAATTCCGGTTACGGAAGAGGGCAAAGATAAGATGATTTGCTTGGCCTGAAAGGGTCGAAAATCTATTTTTTTAGCCTATTTTTGAAGGAATGGAACCCAAACTGATATTCTGGATTATTGGTCTAATCCTTTACTTCTGGATTAAATCCAGGAAGGGTTCTTCACCCGCTGGCGGACCTACTGAATCCTCTGAGCAATCTCCAATTCCACCACCTGGTAAAACCATCACTTTTGAAGACCTTTTGAGAGAGATTGAGGCTACCAAAGCTCCCAAACGACCTGAGCCTCAACCCCAACCAGAAACGTTCGATGAATTCGATGAGGACTTTGAGGAAGCAGAGGTAAACGAAACGATTCCAAAAACAGAAGCTGCTTCACAGGAACTTCAAAAAGAGGATGTCTATCAGACATATGAAAAAGCGAAGTCCGAGGCGTTTGCCCGTGAATCCTTGGAAGAGACACTTAAATTGGAGAATACCAATGTAACCTATACTAAATTCAAAGAGTATCAGGTTACTGAAAACGAAACCATTGCCAAAAGCATAGCTTCTGACTTTCAGAACTCGGATCGTTTGAAGAGAGCATTTATTATGGGAGAAATTTTAAACCGAAAGTGGAATTAAATGATCAATTCAGCGCGAAAAGTCTACATGAGCTCTATTTTTTCGTAATTTTCTGACACATAGCCGCTATGCTACTTTCGTCCTTTCCGGCAGCAGTGTTCCTTTTTTTAAGCTCCCTTGGCAGCGTGGCCTCTCTGCCCCCAAACAGACCTGTTAAAGATTGTCCGGCTATCACCATTACCTACACTACAACTGCAAAGCAACCCGGACTTTTTTCTCTGGAATTCATCGTTTCGGGCGGAAAAGAGCCTTACAAATACATTTTCTACGAGGAGTCCGGAAAACTGGTTTCTGAAGAATTCAACCAATCTTCTTTTAGTTCTGTTAAAGCCGGGAACTATCAACTCACTGTGATTGACAGTAAAAATTGCCGTGAAACAAAATCGATTCAGTTGAAATGAAGAAACGGCTACCAGCTATCTTTTCTTTTGCCCTGTTTATCCTTTGTGTTACTCAAAGTTCAGCTCAGATTTTCACGTACTCCAA
>Ga0315901_10006852_pt1 | contig 13590 bp, 12 predicted proteins | sample LakEriMetagenome_10_FD_203761 | JGI IMG/M metagenome (GOLD analysis project Ga0315901, IMG submission 203761) | Freshwater fungal communities from buoy surface, Lake Erie, Ohio, United States - Buoy 2 MA116 | ecosystem: Environmental > Aquatic > Freshwater > Lake | place: USA: Lake Erie, Ohio... | reverse complement strand
ATTGATGAAAAGCGCTATGTTGCCCCTTGGTCCACCTCTGCTAGGTGCTGGGCGGCATTAGAGGATTTCAAATCAATCTTGCCTACCAGTGTGGGTAGGTTTTTTCTGCCGAAAGAGATCGAAGAGGCACTCTCCATTAATTCAGAGAGTGTTGAAGATAAGGTTTCACACATCATCACTGCAACCTGGAATATTCCACCACGTTGGTTTGCACTCTTTGAGCCATCTGATCGAATAACAGGATCAAATGAGGATGGTCCATTCACAATACTTCGCACATCAATTTCAAATGCAAAACAAAGATGTTTATTTGCCCATCAAGCAGTGGTTAACGCCTTTGGAAATGGGCCAATTGAGCAGGAGATCGCAGATCTGCTTGCCTGGCTTTCTATTTTTGATGCTAACTCTATTGTTGAGTGTGATTACGGAGGGTTAGCAGTTTATTTAGAGAAATCTTTAGTTGAAAATGGTCAGCCTGGATTAAATGCAGATACCTCAATTGAGGATGTTGCTAGATCCCTTGCAGGATTAGCAGCAGGAGATGGCGCATTGGCAGGTCAAGGTTATGAGCGGTTAGTTACCCGCTGGCGACGAGTTGCAGCCTTTGAACAGGCTATGTAGCAGCAATACTTGTTATTTACTCACCCAAACCACAATACTTGCCTCATAAGGTTTAAAACGGACATACTCACCAGATAACCAATAAGGGACAAACTAAATGAGCTCAGAGCAAGAGGTCTTATTAACCCCAGCTGAGGTTGCAACATTGTTTCGAGTAGATCCAAAGACTGTTACCAGGTGGGCAAAATCTGGAAAGTTAACCTCAATTAGAACCTTAGGGGGGCACCGAAGATATAAAGAGTCTGAGGTTAAAGCACTTCTTCTTAAAACAACTAGCAACAGTTAAAGAATGGATAGAGATTAATTATGAGTGAAGCGAAAAATACTGGCGAGGATGCAAAGGCTAAAATGCTAGCCGCCCTTGCAAAAAAGCAAAAGGGTAATACATCTGGCAAGAGCGCAGGTCCAACATCAGGATCAAAGGTTGGCTCAGGTCAAACTGGTGGCTCTGCGCCAAAGATGCATAGACGCAAATCTGGATCGGCGTAATTCATTTAATCTAATGGGCATTACAAATACCGAGTACTTCTTACTGTTTGCAGTTGCTTATCTATTTGTCGGCGCATTAACACCAGTAATGAGAAGGATTGCAATAGCAACCGATCTGGTTGATCGACCTAACTCCTCTCATAAATCTCACAAGAGGCCAGTTCCTTACCTAGGTGGGGTAGCAATAATCATTGGGATTATCACTATGTCTTACTCAACCTCACTTATCTCCAACTTCACCTCCGCCACCTTTTGGCTGGCAACCTCAGTACTTGGACCAGCACTGGCACTTGGCTTAATTGGACTTTGGGATGATATAAAAAACCTACCGCCCCTGCCAAGATTTATAGCTCAATCTGTAGCTGGTGTATTTACCGCAAGTATTTTGATTATCACCGATAATGTTGGTAACCCAACTGGATCTGCCATTTTTGATTCATTAATTACGGTGATCTGGGTGGTTGGAATATGTAATTCAATCAATTTCTTTGACAATTTAGATGGCGGTGCGGCAGGAACAGTTGCTATCTCATCAATTGCGCTCGCCTACCTAGCACTATCTGGAGATCAGTACTTAATTGCAGCACTCTCTACAGTCACAGCGGGCGCCACCCTTGGGTTTTTAGTTTGGAATAAGAGTCCAGCCAAGATCTATATGGGGGATGCTGGCGCGCTATTTCTTGGCGTATTACTTGCCACACTCACAGTCAGGTTTGAACCCAGTACCCAATCCCAACTCACCTCCTACCTCATTCCAATATTTTTACTTGCCATCCCAATATTGGACACAACGGTTGCGGTCAGCTCTCGCATAAGACGTCATTTATCCCCTTTTCAAGGAGGTCAGGACCATCTCTCACATCGATTAATTAGAGCTGGGTACTCAAGGAGAGCTGCTGCCCTATCTTTATGGGGATTATCAGCACTCTTTGCAATTATTTCAGTCTTGATTTCACAGATTAATGAGATAAATACAAATTACTTTGCGCTACCTGCAGTAATACTTTGGGCAATATTATTTATACTTTTTTTCAGAACAAAGGATGCTTAAGACTTTTTCTTAAATACTATTTTGTTTAATACAAAGTAATTTATAGGCACAATAAATACAAAGGGGACTAATTTAGCAACTCTAGGATCAACCCCAGCCTCAACCAAAGTTTTAATGATTGAGCTTGAGATCAACCACCAAAAGATTAAATTCAATAAGTACTTAACGCCAGATCTTGAGTGCTGTTGGTTACTTTTAAAGGTCCACCTGTGATGGGTTAGGTAGTTAAAACTGGTTGCAACAACTGCTGCAATTAGATTGGCGATAAATACTGAATCAATTGGTCCAAACAAGGTAATAAACAATATGTAATCAATTGCAGTTGTAGTGATGCCAACTGCCGCCCAGCGAAGCATTGCAGGATCAAAATACTTCTCTAGGAGATTTTTAACCACAGATCTCATTGATTCCAATCCAATATAAATATGGTGGTGGCTGAGGCCGGGATCGAACCGGCGACCTAACGATTTTCAGTCGCTCATACCAACTGAGCTACTCAGCCGCGACCCAGACGGGACTTGAACCCGCGACCTCCGCCGTGACAGGGCGGCGCGCTAACCAACTGCGCTACTGGGCCTTACCTTCAAAGCAGAGTGTTTACTCAACTTTGACGCGTCCCCAACGGGATTTGAACCCGTGTTAACGCCGTGAAAGGGCGACGTCCTAGGCCACTAGACGATGGGGACCTGAAGGAGAAGGGTATCGGGCAAAGAGTGCTTATCAAAACTAATTAAATGGGAAGATTTATGCATGAAAATTACTTCTAACTGCACCCAAGAGGTAATTCAAAAAGCTGCAAAGGCATTAATTGATGGTAATTTAGTGGCTTTTCCAACTGAGACTGTTTACGGGTTGGGCGCCGATGCCTGTAATGCAAGAGCAGTAAATCGAATATATGAAGTAAAAGAAAGACCAACTACTCACCCATTAATTGTTCACATTTCCTCAGTAAATCTCTTATCAAAATGGGCGGTGGAAGTACCAGAGTACGCACTTGAACTAGGTGAGAAATTTTGGCCAGGCCCAATGACTTTGATAGTCAAAAGAGGTGAGTTAGCACAGGATTTTATTACTGGAGCACAAGACAGTGTGGGAATTAGGGTTCCAAATCAACGAGTTGCACTTTCATTACTTATGCAATTTGAACAACTTGGAGGGCTTGGGGTGGCAGCACCCAGCGCTAACAAATTTGGTGCGGTTTCCCCTACTTCTGCCTCGGCGGTACACGAGGAGCTTGGGTCAGATTTAAACTCAACTGATTTAATCCTTGATGACGGTAATTGTCTAATAGGCGTTGAGTCAACAATTATTGATTGTACTAATGAATTTCCTAGGGTTATTCGCCCAGGCTGGTTAACCCCAGAACAAATCATTGATTGCACCGGATTAGAACCGAGGAATAAGAGTTTCAAAAATTCTTTAAAAGCTCCTGGGTTACTTGATTCTCATTACTCACCAAAAGCCAGAGTTTTTCTTGACTTAATGGCAGAGCCGGGAGAAGGCTTCATTGCATTGGCAGAAATTTCCACGCCTAAAGGTGCAGTCAGACTTGCGGCACCAACAACTATTGAACAGTTTGCCGCAGAGATTTACTCCGCTCTGAGAGAAGGGGATAAAAAAAAGTTAAAGAAAATTGTGGTGATTCAACCATCCGGAGGTGGTCTTGCATTAGCTATTCGAGACAGGCTCGGTAAGGCAGCAGAAAAATAGGCATTAGACTTTCACCCAGTTAGACTCTTTAACTGTAGCAATTTTGGGGCCTTTAGCTCAGTCGGTAGAGCAACGGACTTTTAATCCGTGGGTCGTCGGTTCGATCCCGACAGGGCCCACACTGGTAATTTCTAAACCTCAGAGGGGCGTCTCAGCCTTAAATCAGGATTAGCAGCCAAGATTAGAGACCACCTGGAGGCAACATTTACCCCCTTTTGGTGTCTTACTAAGTAGAGGGGTCAAGACGTTGGCTCACCTGAAAGCGGGAAATCAAAGTGTCACTTCGTAAGAAAGATCAGGCCCCAGCGACTGTTGCTGCGTGGTCTGTTTCTGATTTATCCGCCCTTTATATCCAAAACCGCTCATCACTTATCGCTCAAGCCCGCCGAATTCTTCGAAGCGATGCTGATGCAGCAGAGGTTGTCCAAGATGCCTTCCTGAAATTCATCCTGGCCGCCCCAGAGCTAGATACTGCTGATCGTGCCATGGCCTATCTGCGCACCACAGTTAACAATCTGTGTTTAAACGTAATCCGTGCAACTGGATCTCGTCCAAACTTAGTTGCCCTTGATTCAGAGACCTCTCAAGAGCGCCTATCTGAGATCGCCGCAGAAAATCACATCCCAATGGATGAAACACTTGCAGCAGCTGAGGATGCTTCAATCATTCGCGAAGCGCTATCTCGTTTATCTGAGACTCAACGCACCGCCCTTGTTATGTGGGAGGTTGAAGGCCGCTCCACGAAAGAGATCGCCCAAGCAATTGGAACGAGTGAGAAAAATGTTCGCCATGTGGTGCAACGTGCACGTGCCTCATTTGTTCGTGTGCTTGCAGAGTGGATTGTTGATGAGAAGAGTGGCGCAACAGCTCTGGATGCACTTTCTACTACATATAAGAAGGCAGCAGAGCTGGCTCAGAAATCCTCAAAGGTTGCTCTTTCTTTACTTATTGTAATGGTGGCATTTTTAGGGTTTAACTCAGTAACAGGAAGTGAGTTTAATACTCCAACTGCAATAACTACTCCTGCTCAACAAAATCCAATCACTGATGATCAGGTCTCGAAAGTTTTACCTACGCCTTCAGTTGATGAAATTTTGACAGATAGCAAAAATATTGTGGATGAAAACTCGCTGATAAATTACAGAGCTAGTAAGTCGTTGTTTGCTGGCCTTTCAAGTCAGGGCCTACCAATCGGCTTTACCGTTTCAGATCAAAGCGGAGCAGTTGGACAACTCTTGGTTACATCTCCAGCCAGTATTTCAAACCCTGATGGCTACTCATTGATTTCATATGCCCAATCACAAGGGGATGAATCTATAAATGTCCTACTTGCACAAACTATTACAGTTGATGGAGCTGGCACCTCTTATGTTGCCACACCATCTATCACCATCGCCGGCAACTGGTATCCATTAACCTTGAATGAGACAACTTTTAATACCCAACGGCTACCCAACGGTAACTATCTATTAGTAGCCAATCTTTGGGTCAATTCCACCGTGGAATCAGGAATCTTTATAGATACTTTAAGCGGTAGAGATGTCGATGCGATTCCAGAGTTGATAACTACCCGTATAATTATGGACGCTAGCAAGAGTCAAATTCTTGCTCAGGCTATTAATATCTCAGCAAGTGGGGTCAGATAAATGACTCCTAACAAACAGGTTTCTCCTGTGATCCGGATATCACGGGGGGAAAGAGATGCGTCAGCACGTGCGACTCATCTCGAAGCCGCCTTTGAGAAATACTCAAAGACGACTATCGAAAGGAAACAAATGTCGAAAACGACAAACTTCAAGCGCATAGCGCTTGTTGCTGTTGCAGCATTGGGTCTGGGAGTACTTAGCTCAGCGCCATCAAATGCAGCAATTAACGCAGACACATTTACATTGTCTGCAGCAACCGCGGCACAAACTACTGCGGAAACTTACACAGCAACCTCTGCAACAGTGACATTGTCATTCTTGGCTTCTGCCACTAATGATTCAATCTCTGTTACATCTGCTCTTGTAAGCGCTCCAGCTGGTGGAACTGCATTACCAGTTTTGCGATTAGTTGAAACTACTACAGCAGTAGTTGACTCAACAGTTGCAGCTGGTGGACGAGCAATTGGCTATGGCGTACAAGCAAATACTGCAGCCAACGTTCATGCTGGAGTCACAACTTCAGCTTCATCAGCCAAGTTTGCAGTTTATTTGGCAACATCTGGTGCGACAACAGCCGCCCCAGTAACTGTGGGCACATATGTTGTTAAAATTACACCAGCAGCCGTAGGTGCATCTGGATCACTTCAGGCATCTGTTGCTCAAACATTAACAATCACTGTGACAGCAGCAGCAACACTTGATAAAACTCCTTCAGCAGCAACTAGCAAGGTGTATATTCAAGATTCACACTCCGTGAACTACACACCAACTTCTGATTCAACAGTTGTTGCTTCAAAGGCAACTGGTACATCTAGAGCATATGTGTATGTTAAGTCAAATAACGCAGCTGGCTCAGAGGTAACATCTGAATCAATTACCGCTGAAATTTCTGGTAAGGGATTGCTTCAGAATCTATCTGGAAGCACAACAGGCCTAGTTCGTATCCTAGATGTTAAGTATGGTGATACTTTCACTGTATTTGCAGATGGTACTGAGGGTGTTGGAACAATTACCGTTAAAGGTAAGACTTCAGGTGTGCTATTAGCAACCAAGACTCTTACATTCTTTGGCGCTATGGCATCAATTGGTGCACCAGCTATTGCAGCAACTGATACAAAGGTAATCACACCAACAGGTGGTGGAAACATGACAACCAAGGTATCTGCTTTTGCACTAGATGCTGGTGGCAACAAGGTTGCAGGATTAACTGGCGGTACTGATATTTATGCCATTTCAGACTCAACCTCTATTGCAACGGTAGGCACTGTAGGCACATATAGTTCAACGACAGGTTACCCTGTTGTTGTGACAGGTGTTAAAGAAGGAACAGTGAATATTACCTTCGCAAATGCTTCAACATTAGCTGCAGCAACTATTAAGTCAGCTCCAATTGCTGTAAAGGTCGGTTCTAGAACTCCAGCAAGCGTAAAGGTTGCATTTGATAAAGCAACTTACGCACCTGGTGAGAAAGCAACCTTGACAGTATCTATATTGGATGCCAATGGCGCACTTTTGGCTGCAGATGGTGCAGAATATCCAAACATATTCTCAGCTACCGGAATTGTGGCTGATAAGTCATTAGGTGGCGGTTCTGTTAGTACAGCTGTTACAGGTATAGCTCTTGATGCCTTAACTCAGGTTAAAACCTTCTCCATTGAGATGCCAGTTGTATCTGGTGGTGCTATTAAGTTCTCATGGACTGGTGGCACAGGACTTGCAACAGCAAATCAGGTTGCAGGATCAACAACAGTTACAGTAACTGATACCGCAGCACAAGCACTAGCTGCTGTAACAGCACTTGCAACAACTGTTGCATCCCTACGCACCTTGATTGTGACCTTAACAAATCTGGTGCTAAAGATTCAGAAGAAGGTTAAAGCTTAATAAGCTAACCTTTATATGAATTACGGTGAGCCCGTTTCCATTAATTTGGAAACGGGCTCACTTTTTCATTAGGCTAATCAAGTGAATCAGAGATCAAAGCAGCTTTCAGAATTAGTTGATTCAAAAACTATATGGTGGATTTATGGATGCTTGGCTGCAACCACGTTGTATTTTAATAGCAAAATAAAGGATCCTTTTAATTCACCAAAAATGTGGATTATAATTTTCATATCTGCCTGGTTACTAGGACACATACTAGGTTATCTTTTTAAATTTAAAATTAAAAAAGAGCTGTTTCCGATATTTGCTTTGCTTGCACTATTTATAACAAACTTATTGATTTCAACCTTTACAAGTGATTCTTTATACCGTGCATTTTTTGGAGAGAATCTAAGGCGTAATGGCTTTATGACCTATTTAAGCTTAACTATCATAATGATTGCCACCTTCACATTTGTGAGAATTACTGGCTTAAGACGTTTTTTTAATATTACCTACTTCATTGGTAGTTATTTATCAATTTATGGCTGGCTTCAAAGCACTGGTCGAGATTTTATTGAATGGAATAATCCATACAATGCAATAATTGGGACGGTAGGCAATCCAAATTTTGCGGCATCCTTAATGGCAATTGTCGGACTTGTTTGTGCGGGTGGATTGTTGACAGGCACATATAATATAACTATAAAGTTATTGCTTGCCTTAATCCCAGTTAATCTTATTTATCTAATTTACAAATCAGATTCTAGGCAAGGTTTGATTATCTCTGCCTTGGGGTACGCACTTATTTCAGTTTTTTATATTAATTCTAAAAATAAACTGTTAGGTAAAATTTCTATCTTAGGATTTTCAGTAGCTGGTATTTACTCAGTGCTGGGAATGCTCCAAATCGGTCCACTAGCCCAATATCTTTATAAAGCTTCAGTCACAATTAGAGGGTATTACTGGCAAGCAGGAATTGCTATGTTCAAAGAAAATCCGTTATTTGGAGTTGGTGTAGATAGTTACGGCTCCTACTTTAAAGAGTATCGCAATGTTGAGTATCCACTAAAGTACGGTTTTAACATCACCTCTACAAATGCCCATAATACTCCAATACAATTTTTTGCAACCTCTGGTTTTATTGTCGGCTTATTATATTTAGCTATTCAAATTTTCGTCCTCTACCGATCCTATTTGGCTATAAAAAAATATCAGTCAAATGATCAATTAGCAGTGGTTTCAATATTTGCAGCGTGGGCCGCATTTCAAGCGCAAAGTCTGATATCTATCGATAATATTGGAATTTCTATCTGGGGATGGATATTAGGTGGATTGTTAATTGGATTGTCGATCAACGATCAAGATGAATTAGCCCAGAAGCTAAAATTAAAACGAAAAAATGAGATTGACTTAATGAAGTTATCGCTTTCAGTTTTGTTTATTATTCCAGCACTAGCCATAGTTATTCCACTTTATCGGGCTGAAGCGAGCATGTTGCAAACTCAAGCAATATACAAGCCAGAGGTCACTGATCGCCCAGCAAATCTTTATGATTACGCAAATAGAACGCTAAATCTACCTCTCTTAGAACCAGCCTTTAAACTGGATATTGGTGTTTTCTTGGCTACCTCTGGCTTTACATCTGAGGGCTTAGATATTTTAAATAACCAACTTAAGGCAGATCCAAGAAATCAGGATTTATTAAATATTTTAGCTGAATACAATGAACAAATAGGGGAGGTTAATAAAGCAGTTGGTAATCGACTGGATTTGGCGAAATATGATCCTTGGAATGCTGCAAATTATTTTAGATTAGGACTTTTGTATAAATCAATGGGTGATCAAAATGGCGTGCAAAAAATGTTAGAAAAAATCAATTCTTTTGCCTCACTTGACCCTATAGCAGATCAGGCAAGAATTGAATTAGGAACCTAAACCGATATGGTTAAAACTAGTAATAAGTTAGTAGTTTTTGGTCAAGGATATGTTGGCTTACCCTTAGCAGTTGCTGCATCCCAAGTTGGTTTTAAAGTAACAGGTATTGACATAAACTTAGATAAAGTTTTGGAAATTTCTAAAGGTATCTCCCCAATTGAGGACATTTCAAGTGGTCAATTAGCTGATCTCATCAACTCTGGTAATTACAAAATAACTAGTGAATTAGGTATTTCACCAGATAGTAATTTGATTTGTATTTGCGTGCCTACTCCTTTGGACAAAAATCACAAACCAGATTTAACTGCATTAAAGCAAGCTGTCAGAGCTGCGGGAAAAGGTTTAAAACCAGGCATGCTGGTGATAGTTGAATCAACAATCTCACCCGGTACTACGAGAAAAATGTTATTACCAATATTGGTTGATGCTTCCGGGTTATCTGCAGAGGAGTTCCATCTTGCCTACTCTCCGGAGCGAATTGATCCGCTAAACAAAGAGTGGAATATTGAAAATACCCCAAAGTTAGTTGCAGGTTTAACTAATCAGGCGGCAAATCTTGCAAGAGAGTTTTATTCAAAGTTTATTGATCAGGTTGTTATCTGCCCAACAGTTGAGGTGGCTGAAACTGCAAAATTACTTGAAAACTCTTATCGGTTAGTAAATATCTCATTTATCAATGAGTTATCAATGTTTTGCCAAAAGATGGGTATTGATATTAATGAGGTAGTAAAGGCAGCTGCTACCAAGCCATATGGTTTTATGCCCTTTTATCCAAGTGTGGGCGTAGGCGGTCACTGCATACCAGTTGATCCAATCTATCTATCAGAGGCAGCAAAATCAGCAGGAGCAGGCAGCAGATTTATTGATTTAGCAGATGAGATAAATCAAGCTATGCCTTCATACTTTGTCGAACGGGCCAAGCAGATCATTGGTGGAGTAAAGGGTAAGAAGATTTTAGTAATTGGCTTATCTTATAAACCAAATGTGGCAGATGTTAGAGAGAGTCCAGTTATTTCATTAATTGAGCAGCTGCGAAAAGCTGGGGCAGAGGTTTCCTGGCATGATGAGTTAGTTAAAAGATGGAATGGGCAAGAAAGCACCCCAATTAGTGCTGGCTTTGACTTAGCCATTATTGCCACCCCTCATGATTACTTGGAGTTATCAGCTTTAAAGTATGTGCCAATCCTTAATACCAGGTCATCAATATGAGATACCTAGTTACCGGGGGTGCAGGATTTATTGGTTCTCACCTAATTGAAAGCTTAATCAATCGCTCTGATCAGGTGGTGGTGTTAGATAACCTATCAACTGGTAGTAGTAAGAACTTAAGTAAAGTTGCAAATCAAATCACAGTTCACAGTGGCAGTATTTTGGATCAACAATTAGTAGATAAATTAGTAGCAGATTGTGATTATGTAATTCACCTTGCTGCTGCCCTTGGGGTTTTTAACATTGTAAATAAGCCGTTAGAGAGTTTAAAGACCAATCTGCAAGGATCTGAGATCATCCTGCAGGCAGCAGATAAGTATCGCAAGCCGGTTTTAATTGCCTCAACTAGTGAGATCTATGGCAAAAATGAAAAGGTGCCCTTAAATGAAGAGGATGATCGAATTATTGGCCACCCCCTTAAATCACGTTGGTCATATAGTGAAGCCAAAGCGGTTGATGAAAGTCTTGCCTATTTTTACCACCTTGAGAATAAGCTTCCGGTAAGAATTGTGAGATTGTTTAACACAGTTGGTCCTCGTCAAGTAGGCCATTATGGAATGGTTGTTCCAAGATTTATCCAAGCAGCTTTAAAAAATGAGCCATTATCAATATATGGCAGTGGTGAACAAATCAGATGTTTTTGCCATATCTCAGATGTAATTAGAGCACTCCTTTTAGTGATTGATTCAGATCAGGCAGTGGGTGAGGTTTTTAATATTGGTAACAATCAACAAAGCACAATTAACCAATTAGCAGAGCGAGTTATTTCACTGCTTGGTTCAAAATCAAAGATTGAGAGAATTTCCTATAAAGATGCTTATCCGCAAGGGTTTGAGGATATGCAAAGGAGAGTTCCTGATATCTCTAAGATCAAAAGAGTACTTGGCTGGTCACCACAATTAGATCTTGATCAAATAATCAAAGATATTGCCGCTTCATACCCAAATTAACAATTAGTAATAGGGTTTGAGATATGAGTACCGGTGGCTTTACAACCAAACAACTTTTGGCGGAGGAGTCGCTATTAAAGCTATCAACCCTAGGTAATAAAGAGGCGATTGAGATTGGTGAGATTGCAACAGATTTAGGTAGAGACAGAAACTTACCTATAGCTATTGAGGTAAGACTTGGTGAGTGGATTGTTTATCACGCCTCATTGGCGGGCTCAAAACCTGAGAATGATTGGTGGATAAGACGTAAGGCAGCGGTTGTGAACTTAAAACAACACTCAACTATGTATGAAAGAGTATCGGCAGAGGAGCGTGGGGTTGATTGGCATATTGAGAACAACTTGCCAGATGAGACCCATGCAATTCATGGTGGAGCAATTCCCTTGATAACAAATGAAGGTTTTAAAGGTAGTTTAATTATTAGCGGATTACCACAGGTTGAAGATCATCTATTTGCAGTTGAGGTATTAACTGAGTTTTTAGCCCGTAAGGGTGAAGAGATTTAATGGCTCAAGTTTGGGTGGCAGGTGAGGTGTTAATTGATTTGATTCCCAATGGAAATACATCTAAGCCAATTGTTGGGGGTGGACCGGCAAATACTGCCAAAGCTTTGGCAAGAGTTGGGGTGGATACCCAATTTATTGATGGCATCTCAACAGATGATTATGGATTGATGATAAAAGATGAATTACTCACCTCAGGGATAAAACTTGATTACGTTAAGTATTCAGATAAACCAACCTGCCTTGCAAAAGTTTCACTAGATAAAAAAGGCTCTGCCTCATATGAGTTTGTAATTGAGGGCACGGCAACCTTTGATTTTAGCCAGCAGTGGCTGCCAAATCCTGCCCAGTTAAAACCATCTCTTCTTTACACCGGAACCTTAGCTACCATTATTGAGCCAGGTGCCTCTGAGTTATTTACTTGGGCACAATCTGTAGCAAATAGTGCACCAATAGTTTTTGATCCAAATATCAGAGCTGCTGTGGTGAGTGATCGCAAGATTTATTTATTCCAGGTGGAGCGCTGGGTGGCAATTTCATCGGCGGTGAAGGTAAGCCAAGAGGATCTAACCTGGCTTTATCCATCACTTGAGATTGATCAAATTGTTAATAATTGGCTGACTCTAGGAGCCTTACTAGTTGTAGTCACATTTGGTGATCAAGGATTAGCCGCTTACCGGTTAGGTGAAAAGATAAAAGTTGATGCGATAAAGGTTAAGGTTGTTGACAGCGTTGGTGCTGGTGACACAGTTGGTGCTATTTTGGTTGAAGCGATTGTTAAAGATGGTTTGGCTAGTTTGAGTGGTAGGCCACTTGAAATGATGCTGAAACGGGCTGCAAAGGCTGCTGCGATCACAGTCTCTCGTGCTGGTGCTAACCCGCCAACGAGTGAGGAGATTGAGTAATTGTTAAATATTGATTCAGATCAAATCTCAATTGCAATTGATTTAGATCAAGGAGCACGCCTGGCATCTGTGCAGTGGCGGGATATGCAGTTTGCAGTTCCTTTTCGTGGCCAAGATTTAACCTGGGGTTGGTTTGCTATGGCACCCTTTGCTGGCAGAGTAAAAAACGGTGTGGTTAGAGATTTAAAGGGTAATGAGTATCAACTGCCAACAAACTTTGATCCACCACATGCTTTAAATGGCCAAGCAGTTCTTTCCTCTTGGGAGGATTTAGGAGGCGGAAGGCAATTCCTAGAACTGCCTTCACCATATGATGGTGCAACAGTTACGCAAAGTTATGAGATCTTAGATAACGCTATTCGCTGGTCACTTGAGTATGAAGCAAATGGGTGCCAGTTGCCGGTGACTCTAGGTTTTCACCCCTGGTTTGCTCGTGAGATAGGAAAAGGTGATTCAGCGGAGTTATCATTTAAAGCAAATAAGATGTTTAAAAGATTAAGTGATCAGATACCAACTGGTGAGTTAATGACACCATCTATTCCACCTTGGGATGACACATTTGTTGAGGTTTTAGGAACTCCTGAGATTATCTGGCCAGGGGCGGCAAAGGTAACGGTAGAAAGTGATACCCCTTATTGGCATATATATGATCAAGATGAGGATGGTATTTGTATTGAACCAGTGACCGCACCCCCTGATGCCCAA
>Ga0315901_10006849_pt1 | contig 13593 bp, 12 predicted proteins | sample LakEriMetagenome_10_FD_203761 | JGI IMG/M metagenome (GOLD analysis project Ga0315901, IMG submission 203761) | Freshwater fungal communities from buoy surface, Lake Erie, Ohio, United States - Buoy 2 MA116 | ecosystem: Environmental > Aquatic > Freshwater > Lake | place: USA: Lake Erie, Ohio... | reverse complement strand
TACAGTCGTTGGAGGAGCTGGTTCTTTAACTCCATATCAGACCGATATATTAATTGACCAGATATTTAATTCGAAGAGTAATATGTATGGAGAATATATAAGAGTGATAGTTGGAAGTCATATTGTAGGAGAAGGTAAGTCGTTTAAACATATAAGAAGGCTGTATGTTTTAACACCTTTCTGGAATTCTCCAACTATTGATCAAGCTATAGGAAGAGGTATAAGAGCTGACTCTCACGATGATCTTCCTGAAGATAAAAGAAATATAAAAGTATTTAGGATGGTAGCAATGCCAGAGATAATAGAAGATATAGAAAATGAAGATAGCGATGTTATAGGAAAGTCGATTGATTTACTTATGTATAAGGTATCAGAGGATAAAGATATAAAGATTAAAGCAATTGAAAGGATGATGAAGGAAAGTGCTGTAGATTGTGCTATTAATTATGAGAGAAACTATTCAGAAAAAGATGTAAATAATAGCAGAGAGTGTGATTATATGGAGTGCGATTATAAATGCGAGTATGTTGATCCTAAATTTTACAAAGCAGGATGGATTGGAGATAGGATAACAGATACATATAACTTATATTTTGCTGAGAGAGAAATAAAGACTGTAAAGAGTATAATAAGAGAGTTGTATAGAAAGAAAAGTGCGTATGATTTTTACGAGTTATATACAAATATAAAGTCAAGTGGAATTAATATAGCATCTATTGTACTGGCTAGAGCGTTAAACGAGATGATATCGTATAATGATGGAATAAAGAATAAGTTAGGATTTATTAATTTTTTAAGAGAGGATAGAGATTTATATTTTTTAACAGATGATCCATTAAGTTCTACAATATATACTTCATATTGGTATGCGTCAAAACCCATGCCAAATAATAATTTTGATAATTACGAAGATATAGTAAAATACTATCAGTTGAATAATATAGATAGAATAATAGATATATTAATAGAAAATGTGAATGATGCAGACATATTAAATAAAGTATTGGATAATACCCCAAGTCATATAATTCAAAAGATCTTAGAGGTATTTATATTTTCGGAAGTTATAGGAGCTAAAAAGAATAGAGCACTATTAAAATTTATTTTAGATAGATATAAAAAATATATAAACAAAGGAAATGAATATATTCTTTTAACATATGGTGTAATAAGTAGGAAATTACCAGTCGATGCAATATCTATAGACCAATGGACTGATATAACAGAACAAGAGAAAGAACAAAGAAAAGAAGAATTAATAGATAAAGTAAAAGAAATTCGTCAAAACCCATATGGATACTATATAATTCTTGGAAATAAGATAAAAGAACCAAAGAATCAATATAAGAATATTAGAATCGTTGAAGTCAGAGAAGCTAGAAAAACAGCTAAAGGAGAGATACATAAGAATGTTGAAAAATCATTTGGTGGAGGTACATGTTCAGAAGGTCAATATCAATTCTCTGGGTTAGTTCAACTTTATTATATATTATTAAAGAAAAGCCGAAGATTAGGAGATAATCCCCCTCAGATAGATATAGTAAGTGAGAATAATACATATAAAGATCTTTTAGCTAGTAATAAGTTTAATAAGTATCTAAAGAAGTTTATAATGGATGAAAATATTAAGGAGGATTTAATAGATAAATTGATAAGAGTTGGAAGTAAGGATATAATTATTGAAGTATTAAATGAAGGAACAGCAAAGGAAAAGAAGTTGATAAATACAGTCCTTAAGGAAATGGGATTAATAGAGACAGAGTTAAAGTTATTATTTACACTAATACCTAATATGTATGGAAAATTAATAGAAAAAGTGTTTAATAAGACTGGCAAAGAAATAGAGGATGAATATGAGAGGAGATATGAAGAAGAAATTAAAGGATTAAGAGATGAGGATGTAGATTTGTTAGCAAATGTGATAAATTTAAATTCTACAACATTATGTCCGATATTACAAGAGTGGTTTAAAGAAAAAAAATATTATATAGAAGAATAAATTGAAAAAATAAATTTAAATAAAATATTTATATAATTATATCAGTATAGTGTTTAATAAAAAAATGTTAGTTACTAATAATTGTTATTTTTATAATCATTCCTTGGGAAAAACTGTTAAATATAATAAGTTCAACGAACTAAATAAAAGATCCGGTGTTATAATGTTTAGTAAAAGTAATGGAGAAACGCGTGTTCTTGTAGTCGAGGGGAAAGATAGTGGTATTTATTCATTTCCAAAAGGTAAAATGAAATATTATGAAACAGAAGAGCAGTGTGCTTTACGAGAATTAAAAGAAGAAACAGGTATTGAATTAAAAACTCTTAATGGTGCATTTAAAACAAAGTTTGGTTCTAATAACTATTTTTTACTATATGTCGATGAGAATAAATATAATACTTTTAATATAACAGATGATAATTTTGAAATAAGGAGTGTTAGTTGGAAGACTATAGATGATTTAAAAAATTTAAACTGTAATAAAGACCTACGAAAACTATTAAATTATACTATTCCTAAAAATAGCCATCATAACCTAGATTTTTAACCTATAAACTGAATCTTTATTAATTATTTTTACAATAATTAATAAAATATGGAAGATATAATAGATGGTATATATTCATTAGATATTTCTACAGTTAATGTATACACTAAAGACAATGTATTACATAATATTCGAGTAGATTATATGATTAAATGTTGTAAATTGTTTGAAAACTTGCCGAATATAGATGATACTATAAAATTAAATATTGGATCTTTTGAGTTTAAATATATTTTAGATTTTATAAATCATTATAAGGGAGATATGCCGTGTATAGTAATAGAGAAGCCTTTAAAAGCGAGAAATATAAAAGATATAGTAGATGAGTATAGTTATAAATTTTTAAAGACTCTTTCGTATGTAGACAATATAGAGTTTTTTGAATATGTAAGATTGAGAGAAGATATATATAAAATTATACAGGCGTGTAATTATTTAGGATTTGATTATTTATATAATATCTGTACGCTATATATAGCTAGTTTAATTAAAGGTATTCCTATATTATATGTGAGTAAGGTATTGAAAGAAGATAAATTGATTTAAAAAAAATAATAATTAATTAAGAATATAAGTAATTAATTATTAAAAATGCAAAGTGATAGTTCTATGAACGGAGCCAATGGCGATAGTGATATTACAGATACAGAGATAGAAGAATTAGAAGGAGATACTTCAAGTTATATTCCTTTAATTATATTTTCTAAAGATGGCGACTCTAAAGATGGTCCTCCATCCAGAAAAAGAGGAAGACCGCCTAAAAGACCAGTTGGTCGTCCGCCTAAAAATGATAAGAGAAGAAAGGTCCAACCTCCTGATGAAGAAAATGATCCGATTAGGATTATATTTAATCCTTTTATGAATATGCCTTCTATTCATGATGAAGACGGTGTTAAAAATAATCAAAAGAGTAGCAAGACTGATATACTAAAAGAAAGGGTTTTAAATAGTGGTATGGATAAACAGTCTAAAGAAAATGCTTTAGCAAAACTAAAAAGTTTAACAGTTGATCGTAATAAAAATATGGAATGGTTTGAGTCACTGTTACGAATTCCATTTGGTAAGCATTCTAAACTACCTGTATCTAAAGATGACGATATAAATAACATAAATGAATATTTTGACGATGTTGTACAAAAATTAGATGAAGCTGTATATGGAATGAATAAAGCAAAAGAAGAAATAATAAACTATGTAGCTCAATTCATTTCCACTAATAATAAATCGTCACCGAGAGTTATTGGATTACATGGAGCAGCGGGAGTTGGTAAAACTTCTTTAATAAGAAGAGGATTATCACAGGCATTAAGAAGACCGATGAAATGTTTTTCTTTAGGGGGAGCAAAAGATTCGAGTCATTATGTAGGATTTAGTGTTACCTACAGTAATTCTAGATATGGCGGAATAGCAAGGTCCCTAATGGATATGGATGTAATGGATGGTATATTTTTCTTTGATGAATTAGATAAAGTGGGAGGAGGTAAAGATGGAGAAGAAATACAAAACTTGTTAATTCATTTGACTGATCCAGTGCAAAATCATAATTTTGAAGATAAGTATTTTGATGGGATAAATATAGATTTATCAAAGATAATATTTATCTTTTCTTTTAACAATATAGAGGATGTTTCACCTATATTAAAAGATAGATTACATATAATTAATATACCAACACCATCGTTAAAAGAGAAGATAGTAATAGGACAAAAGTATTTATTAAAAGAGTTAATGCCAAATGTAGGATTAGAGTTAAATGATGTTTTATTCCCAGAAGATATAATAAAATATATAGTAGAACAATATTGTCAAAGCGATACAGGAATAAGAAATTTAAAAAGAAGTATAGAGACTATATTGTTATGTGTAAATACAGCTAGATATGTAAAGAAATATCAAAAGTATAAGACATTAAAAGATATGAAATTACCATTAACTATAACAGTAGATATAGTAAATGAGGTACTATATAAGAGTAGAAGTATAAGAGATGAGTTAATATCAAGTATGTTTTTATAATTTTTTATTTATTTTTAAATAAAAAGTTTTTTCTAATAGTAAATAATAAATGAGTAATATAGGAACACCATCAAGAATATCGTCAGATGTTCCTATCGATGAGAAATTAAAAGTCGATCCGACAAAGGGTAAATTTGTTTGGAACGATGAAATAGAAAGTATATTAGAATCATGGAGTGATATTGCTAGTTGTTATGCTAGTTTAAATCGAATGGCGTTTGAAAAATTTAAAAAGATCAACACTAGATATGCGTTACCTACTATTATTCTTTCTTCTTTAAGTGGTACATTTTCTATAGCTATTCAAGGTTATGTTCCTCAAGATAAACAAAACATTGCACAGTTAGGTATCGGATTATTATCTTTAGCTGTTGGGGTATTATCAACAATTCAAAACTATTTTAGATATTCTCAGAATAGTGAGATACATAATTCGTCATTTCTTGGATGGTCAAAATTAAAGAGAACGATAGAAATAGAGTTGTCTATCCAAAGAGAGTTGAGAAAAGATGCAGATATATTTATAAGAAGTATAAAGAATGAGTATGATGCATTATTAGAGCAAAACCTTCCATTTCCAAAAGATATATTAAAGAAATTTAAAAAGACCTTTAAAAATTTAATAACTAAAAATAGTAAAGATGAACAGGCGATAGACTTTGTACTACCTGAAATATTAGGTAATATAAGTCATACAAAGTCTTTTGATAAAATGCACTATGCTAGTGGTATAGAAGGGGGAGTATTAAGTAGTAAAGTAGATATTATACCAGATATAAAGGACGTTTTGTTAGAGCGTCTTAATTCGTTGGAAAATAAGATAGTGGAGAAGCCAAAATCGCCGGAAGATTATTCTATAACAGAGTTGAGGGAAATACTGGATAAAAAGTTAAATCCAGCAGATGAAAATACGAGAATTAGAAGACATTCGTTTATTAAAAGAGATTCTAGGGATATAATAGATATTAAACGTAATAATTTAAACTCTCCTAGATATACACCGCGAGATACTCCAAGAGATGGACCACAATTAGTGAGAAGTATGTCAAATAAGATGTTAATACCTATGTCTCCAAGAGGAACAAATACAAATAGTTTAACAAATGATAACCCTAAATATGTTGTAGATGAGAAAAAGGAAGAGGTTGTGTTAGATATAGAAGAGTCAATATTTAGCAGTGATAGTGAAGAAAATAATAATGGAGAAAGTAATAGCGATTGTGAATAAATCTTTTAAATTGATATTAAAAAATAAATTATAATTTAAAGAAAAAAATTATAATTTAAGGAGAAACATGAGTTTGAAGTTAAATGATCCAAATAAAGTTGTATGTAGTTCAGATGGCAGAGTCAAAAATTTTAAAGACTTTAAAATCTCAACTGAAACAGTTATAGGTATAAGTAACTTAAAGATTAACTTGGTTAATTTTTTTAATTACATGCCTATTACTAATTACATCCCTGTAGAAAAGAAAAGGGGTAGAAAAAGAAGAGTTCAACTTCCATTAGAGAATAACTCTGTTCCAGAAGGTAGTATTATATCTTTAGAAGTTGGACCTTATATGAGAGGTGTGGCAATTAAAAAGAAAAAAAAGAAAAGAGAGACTATTGATGTAAGCGACGATACACAAGAAATAAAAAAACCCGCATCATTTTTTAGACATACTGTTACATTAGTTATGGCGTTTAGTAATAATAAATTTATAAATATTAAAGTTTACGCGAACGGTAAATTTCACATGACCGGTTGTAAGACTGACTATCATTTTACTCAATCGATTATATATATTTACGAATTAATGAGGGAAGCTCAACGATGGACTAATGAGGAAATATATAGCCTTAATGATACAATTGATTCTAGTGTGATAGAAGAAACAAAACGAGATAGAATAAGTGTAGAAGAGAACGAATTAAGAGTAATATATAGTACAGTTATGGAAAATAAAGACTTTGCGATGGGATTTAAGATAAATAGAAAGAAACTTCATCGTTTTATAAATGGAAATACAGATTTTAGAAGTGTTTGGGAAGGGTCTTTATTAGCAGGTGTAAATATAAAGATCGTAAATAATAATTCGACTTGTGAATATGCAACTATATTAAAATATAATATAATTGATAAAGAAAAAGATATAACTAAAGAGAATAGAGTAGAATATGACTTTCTTTTTAAAAAGAAAATATCAGACGAGGAGAAGTATCACACATTTTTAGTATTTAGTAGTGGAAAAGTAATAATGAGTAGTATAGGACCAGAGATGGAGAAAATGTTTTATAAAGTAGTAAATACATTACTACAAAATAAAGAAGAATTTAAAGATACAAGTGTTGTAGAAAAAAGAAAGAAAGTTTCAAAAAATAAAAAGAAAACACTATCAGAGGAAGAAAAAGAGGATAATGTATCATTTAATACTATGGTTGAATAACGATCGGCACCATAGGAGTTTGTGCTTCGTTTTCTCTAGCAGGGAAAATAGTATACGAAGAATAAAAGAAAGGATGATTTATTTGCAGATCTTCTAATTCTGGAGTTTTAATTATTTTTTTTGTAATAGGATAGTAACCAGCAACGTTAGGTTTTATAAAAGATTTGTCAGAAAAAGGATCATTTCTATAATATGTAGTATAAGGAACTTGAGAGTAAGGTCTATAATCGGTATATTTAAATGTACCATTTAGATAAGATGATTGAAAAGTTTCATATGACATTTTCTTATTTATTAATTAAATAAGAAAATAAAATGATTTTTATATATTGTTTTAATCTACTATACAAATGTCTAAAGAAGATATTTTAAACTCTTTCTTTAAAGGAAATAATATTTATATCTCCGGTCGAGCTGGCTCTGGAAAATCCGTGATTTTAAAAGAAATATATAAAAAATGTAAAGAAACACTTCCAAATGATTCTGTATACATAACTTCTACCACTGGTATTAGTGCGTATAACATAGGAGGTAGAACGATTCATAGTTGGGCAGGAGTCATATTACTATCATATGTTAAAGATCCTCATAAATTTCTAAAATCTTGTGTAAAGAGAATCCTTTTAGATTTTCAAAAGAAAAAAAGATGGAAGAATACAAAAGTATTACTTATAGATGAGATTAGTATGCTTGGAGCAAGTTATCTAGAACTTTTAAATGCAATTGCTAAAGAAATTAGGAATAATAATCTTCCATTTGGAGGGATTAAAATAGTGGCTTCCGGAGATTTTCTACAACTACCTCCTGTAAACGATGTATTTTGCTTTGAAAGTGACGTCTGGAGTGATTTAAAATTTAAAAACTTTAATCTCCAAACTGAATGGAGATTTGATGATCCTACATACGCAAATATATTAAAACGTGCTAGAGTAGGAGAATTAAATAAAGTAGATTTAGATCTTTTAAAAAGTCGATTGGTGAAAAATTTTAAAATGGATGATATATTTCCTACTATATTATATCCTAGAAATGAAGATGTTGAAAAAATAAATAAAGATAAATTGGACTCAATCCCTATTGACGCTGTTATTTTTAAGAGTTTAGATAAAGTTATAGATAAAGAAACTGGTGTGGAGGTAAAGACAAAAATTCCAGATGAAATATCTAATGAGTTTATATGCGAAACTATGGTAAAATTGAAAGTTAATGCTCAGGTTATGCTTATAGCAAATTTGGATGTTTCTAATGGTCTTACAAATGGAAGTAGAGGGATAGTTAAAGAAATAAAAGCAGAAGGTGTACTAGTAAAATTTATAAATGGAGTAGAAGTAATGGTAAATAGTTATACTTTTGAAATAGACGATGATGATTATAAATATACTAGAACTGTAATACCTTTAAAACTGGCATATGCTATATCAATCCACAAATCACAATCTTTAACCGTTGATTGTATTCTTGTAGATGTAGGCTATAAGATATTTTGTCCAGGTCAAGCATATGTAGCTTTAAGTAGATGTAGGAATTTAAATAGTTTGTATATATCTTCGATTTTACAGAATAAGATATATCCTGATGAAACAGCGTTAGAGTATGAGATGAAAACGTTAGAATGTGTAAATGTAGAAAAGGTAGAGGAAATTGAACCAGGAATGTAATATGATTTTAGTTTTATTTAAATTTAAATTTAAATAAAACTAAAGTAAGTAATAATGGAAGTTTTTAATATAAAAGACGAAGAACAATTAGATAGAATACATAGGATAAAACATCATGTTTATGATGTTTTAATGAAGAATTGTAATGAAGAGTATTTAATTAAGAATCCGCATTTAAATGTGGTAATAGAATTATTAAAATGTGATTGCGGTAGTAATATTACTATTATTGACAGTGACTATTATACACTTGAAAAAATGTTAATTAATGATGAAACTTTCGAAAGTTTTATGAAATCTCCTATAAGATATATAGTAAAACATAAGTATAATTCATCTTTTTATTTATTAGATAAACTTTCAGTAGGATTTTCTAAAGAAATATTTAATGATTGTATAAATTATATAACAAGTATAGTTCCTAATAACTTCAGTGTATTAGAAGTAGGTATTGGTAGTGGATCTTTGTGTAGAAGATTATTATCAAATGACAATTTTAACCCAGAAACTTATGTAGCTACAGATTATTATGCTATAAAACTAGAAGAATTAGACAGTTCTTTATACTGTAACTATTTAAAATGGGACGATATATTTAAAAAAACTAAAATAGTTAAAGAAAAATGGAATATAGATGAACCTTATATAAATAATACTAAGTATGATTTAGTTTGCGGTTCAAATTCTATACATACTTGTAAAAATTTATTAAAAAGTCTTACTCATTGTAAAAATTTATTAAAAGATAATGGAATATTATATTTAGAAGAAATATGCAGTTTTTTTCCATGTGCGCACTGGGGGTTAGAATATAATTTACATAATTTAGTTGAAGATGAAAGAAAATATATATTATGGTGTACACCTGAAGAGATAATTAATTATGTACAAAAAGCAGGTTTTATAATTAAAAAAGTATATAATAATACTATAAACGTAATAATTATAGCACAAAAGTAATATGATTTTAGTTTTATTTAAATTTAAATAAAACTAAAGTAAGTAATATAGAATGTCGTATTCAGTATCAAGTTTAAAGAATTATATTTTAAATGATTGTGTTATAGACATAATAGAGAATACTTATAATAAAAAGGAATATATAAAGAAAAATTATCCGATAGAAGAATTAAATTTTACAAACTTTATATTTAAGAAAGGGTATGAATATGAGAATAAAATCTACGACTGGATCTACGAGAAAGCGTCAAAGTTAAATATATCTTTATTTGAAGTTTCTAGAAATAACTTTTATAAAGAAACTATAGCAGCTATTAAAAAATATGATATAGTGTTACAACCTTTTATAAAGGACTATATATCAGGATTATTTGGGTATCCTGATATTCTTATTAAATCATCTGCATTTAAAAAGATATTTAATATTGATGTGGTTGGAGATTATTGGATAGTTATAGATATTAAATGGTCTTCGTTAAAAGGAATATCCTCTTATAATATTCCTGAAAATATATTAAATGAGACTACAAACTATCATAAATTTATAGCATGTCAAGTTTATATTTATGGAAAGATCGTAAATAAATATTATAATAAAAAGATCTATAAATATTCTTATATTATACCTAAACAAAATATTACCGATAATGTTAATTTACTTTGCGTTAATTTAGAGGATGATATTAAAGATAGTTTAATAAAAGATGCTATAGAATGGCTTTGTATCTATAAGAATTATACTATTGATGATGTGTATAAGAATTATTTATTATATCCAAATATGAATAATGAAATGGATTATCCATGGAGAAATGTAAAGTACAAAATTGCCAAAGAAGTAAAAGAATTAAGTTTAATTTCAGGGATAGGAGAGATTGAACGAAAAAGATTAATAGATATGGCTGTTTTTAACTTTGACGAAATAAAAGATAAACATAATTGTTCAAATCGTGTAATGAATATTATAAAAAATATAAATAGAGGAAGTTTAGTTAATAAACCAAGTATTAAAATATGTGATGATATTTGTATATTTATTGATATAGAAACATCCTATATTTTTGAATTAGAAAGAGAACTTATTGTAATGGTTACGATCGGATGGCTTGAAGAATTAGAAGGAGAGTATTTACTACAGTATTATACAGATTTTATATTAGACTTTAATGATAATTCTCTTCTTGACCGATTACAAAAAAAAATAAATAGTATTAAAGGTGAATCAGATAAAAAGGTTTTAATTCATTATACCTCTGCTGAGAATAAGATATTTAATCTCCTTGAAAAGAAATATAGAACTATAGATTTGTATAATTATGTATTAAAATATAATTATTTGTTCAAGACACATTCTTATAATTTGAAAGATATAGTGGAGTATTTAGTACGAGAGAAAAATATACAAAATCCATATAATGATTGTCTAGTAAAAAGCGGAGTAGAAGTAATGACGTTCTATAACAACTATTATGAGGATTTTATTAATGATAGAGTAAATGAGGGAAATATGATAGAAATAATAAAGGACATACAAAAATATAATATAGCAGATGTTAGAGCCCTATATGAGATATATAAATATATTGAAGAGTAAATTGATTTAATTTGTATAATATTATTTTTTATTAAATAATGTTATCGTTAAAAGATAAATTACGGTGTTTTATAGTAAAATGTATGGCTATTGATAGAGATTTAATAGATTACTCTAGAATTAACATAGAAGACCTATCCGAAGATGAAGTAGAATATCTTATTGAACTATATAATAAAGAACTATTAATAAGATGTAGAGGAGATATGGAATTAGTAAATAGTTTAAGTAGAGTTTATGTATACGACTATGTGAAAAAAGACAAATATAATGATAAAGAGTATGTTTATGATTCTTTTTGTAAAAATGGATATAATTTAGAATATATAGAGTTATATTTATATAACAATATGTTAAGAGACTATGCGATCATTAATAAACTAAAATATAAAGAATTAAAAGACATTGAATTACATATATATAAAGTACATATAGCAAAGATATATAATTAAAGATTATTAATTAATAGTAATTAATAATCTATCTACTTCTAGAACGGCTTCTTCTTTTCTCGCCGATCTTTTTAACACTTAATGTACTACATTTATTTAAATTACAATACTTCTCCCATATATCTTTAGGACAGTTTGATTTAGACATTGTTTCTCTACTTATCGTTCTACGTATTACATTATATTCGGATGTTTTTATAGATATATCTTCATTATTAGAGGATTTAGAATCTAAGAAGCTATTTATTTTTTCTTTAAGTAATATAAGGTCATCTTCAAGTTCTTTAATTGAATTTTGTTTATCATAGTACTGTTTAAGGAGATTATTAAATGACATTTTAAAAATATTATTACTTTATAATAAGAAAAAAATGTGTTTAGATAATACTTTACGATCTTCTATATTTAGAAACTTAATAATACATAAAGAGTTATACTTTTTCAGCTTTAGTTCCGCTTACACTTTTAATATTAACTTTTTACGTAATATTTTTATTAAAATTCTTACTAATTACCAGAAACAAAAATATATTAAACTTTTTAATACTAATATAACTAACGAATATTCTAATGATATAGAGTATGTTAATAGTGTATCAAGAAGTTTTATATACAGCTATATTTATAATAAAGATAATAAGGAAGATATTGTAGAGTTTTTTAAAAGGTATAATAATGACTTAACTATAATGGAGTTATATGTTTATAAAGAAATACTACAAGCATTTCTTATTAAAGAAAATATATTAGATGTATATCCAGAAGATCTTTTAGAGTATGATTCTTTAATTAATACTATAATAAAGTACGAAGATATGATTCATTTGGAGTATATTAAAGAAGATTTGATAATATTGAAGCGATATGGCTTTACTAGATATTGTGCTTATATATTAAATAAAGAGAATTATAATCCAGTATATAAAAGCAAAGAAGTGTAAATTTTATTTTAATTAAAATAAAATTTCTATATAATATATAAAATGAATAACTATAAAAAACTAAAAGTTCTTGGAAAAGGAGCATTTGGAGAAGTGTATAAAGTTAAAAGTTTAAAAGATGGTAATGAATACGCTCTTAAAAGTGTTAAAATTAATAATATCGGGTCATTGAACGAATTAGACTTATTAAGACGTTTAGAACATCCTAATTTATTACACGCTGTAGATTTTTGGGTAGATAAGAGTACAGAAACATTAAAATTGGTTTTACCTTTAGCTGATAGTACATTATTTGAATTCTTAAATAATAATAAAAATATAGATACTGACTTTAAAATTAAATGGATGTATGAATTATTATCTGTTGTACATTTCCTACATAAATCGGGATACTCTCATTGCGATCTGAAACCTGAAAATATATTTTTAGTTAATAATAAAATCATGCTTGCTGACTTCTCATTAGCATATCCATTAGGTACAGACATGTTTGCATGCGGTACTTATGTTTATACATCTCCTCAAGCAAATGAGAAATATTTACATAATGTAGCATCTCATTATCCAGAAGCAGCAGAAAAAATGGATGTTATAGTAACAGACATATATATGTTAGGTATTATATTTATTTGTATATTTGGAAATGTTGATTTCCCTAGAATGCAAAGAAATATGACTCACGAACAGTTTATTATGGGATTATATGGTATGAGTACCGTAGATGCAGAACTAACAAAATTTTTAAATGGAATGAGAGTTCCTATTGAATGGCAACCTCTAATTAAAGGAATGATCGCTGTATCTCAAAATTACCGATATCAAAGCACTGATGCAGTATTATTATATCAAGAGTTTAAAAGTAGACAATATCACGAACCTATAAGAGGTAGAATTATAAGAGATGGTTGTTCTACTCCTTATGTTTGTGGTGGAGGACAAGTAACAGAAGATAATGTAAAAGAAATATTTGAAAATATGTTATTATATGCGTCAGATA
>Ga0315901_10006845_pt1 | contig 13600 bp, 28 predicted proteins | sample LakEriMetagenome_10_FD_203761 | JGI IMG/M metagenome (GOLD analysis project Ga0315901, IMG submission 203761) | Freshwater fungal communities from buoy surface, Lake Erie, Ohio, United States - Buoy 2 MA116 | ecosystem: Environmental > Aquatic > Freshwater > Lake | place: USA: Lake Erie, Ohio... | reverse complement strand
TGTTGTTCCGCCTATCATTGTTGCGCCCGTTGTTGTAAATGTCCCGTTGTTTCTTAAACCTGTTAATGTACTTGTACTTGAAACGCTTGCAGTACCTAACACGTGTAAAGTCGCTGATCCCGCTGTGTTTCCACCTATCATGGCTGCGCCCGTAACCGTTATCGTTGAATTATTAACACATCCATTTAGTGTTGATGTTGATGACGCACTAAATGTTCCTTGTACGTTAAGTGTTGCAGTTGATATTATTGGATGAGTAGCACCAAAACCTTGTATTGCAACATTTCCAGTACTGTATATTCTTATTGCCTCTTTATTTGAACCATAACCGCCAACATAAAAACCCATATTACCGTTTACGTTTTCATTTACTATACCTATTTGATCAGGTGAACCAGCTAACATAACATTACTATTATCATAAGCACCATCACCAACACCGCCAGCCTGACCAGTAACAAATAAAAAACCCTGTACAGAGCCAGATTGAGCGCCTAGGTAAGAAAATCCAGTTGTTGAAGTATTTATAACTTTTATTTTTGTTGAACCCAATGACGGTTTACTAGCGGTTACAGTTATATCATCTGCGCATAACGTTGTGCCGTTATTTACTGCATTATTTAATGTTGCTGTATTTGCAACGCTTAAAGTGCCAGCAGCATTAAAAGTTACCCTAGGAATGTTATTAGTTATAATTGCAAAATCATTATTTGAAGTTGTGCCTAATAATCCTGCTGTAACGCTGTTTCCATTAATAGACCATGCATCACTCGAACTACCAGTAGAACTACCAATAGCTCTAATCGCATTATATACTTGCAATAGATCATTATTTTGAAATGGATTTGTACTTGTATATGTAGTCAATGAATTTGGCAATGTCATTGTTGGTATTGCAATTCTTGCACCTTGGTAAATTTGTAAAAAATCATTACTCAAAAACCTTGCAGAGCTTGTGTAAGAGTCCAACGTACTTTGTGCATTTACCGAAATACCCAAGGTGATCAATAATAGCGTTAATAGTTTTTTCATTTTTTTGATTTTGATTTTGATTTGATCTTATTATACACTACAGCCGTGTTAACTAATAAAACGCTTATTGAAGCTGCAATTTTCAATGCCGTATCAACGTCAGTTAGATGAATAGCTAACACTGAAACACAAACAAGCTCTAGATATAACATTAAATTAGAATGCACCGTTCAGTAGTTCAATTAATTTTTCAATAGTGATTTGTTTTGTAGCAAAGGCATAAACTATTGCACTAACAATTAATAACTGAAATGCGATACTTAAATAGTCGTGCGGATTTTCCGGTTTACCATCCACCATCTTAACCTTTGGAGACCCCTCTAATAAATTTCCGGTTTCAACTGCTTTTTCAATTGCCTTTCTTGATTTGCGGTTTTCTACAGCCTCAACAATTGCATTACCAATTGGAAAACTTTTTACCCCTGCTCTTAATAGAGTCTTTAAAAAATTAAGCACTTTTTTCATTGTATATTTTTTTAATTGTTATTACGCTGTTAACTTATCTATTATTACACCGTCTTTTCTTAGTGCAATGCCTATAATTGATCCTATAGGCGTATCTGTGATATTAACCTCTGATAAAATTGGCGTTACTGTATAAGCTCCTAATCTCACGCCTGTAGTTCTCAAATCCAAACAAACTTTTTTACCTTGGTATTTATAGCATCCAATTTTTTTGATGTGATCATAGCTCTCTAAGGTAGGCTTAGAATTTCTAAAGTAAAAAAAGTAAATGCTCACTGCAATTACTATTACTATTAAGGATATGATTATTGCTTTTTTCATAATGTTTTATTAAGCGTACTTTTCAAACTCTTTGTAAAAATCATTTGCCCTATTTGTCCACCCCTTTAAATAAACTGATTGACTAGCGTTGTTTTTTACAATGTTATTAAAATATTCAATTCTTAGATTAACTAACTTGCGTAATTTTTCTTTTGTTGTTCCGGTACTTACTGCATTTGCTACCCTTGAAGTTGGCATTAAACTTTTATTCCATCCACCCCAAAACCATAAAGCTAAATAAGAGTCTAACAATTCATTTCCGGTAATGCCTTTTGCTTTTGAATAGTATTTTGTATTAAAAATATCTAACCATGTTTCACTTGGCATTTCTAAAAATAAATTTGGAGTAGCTTTTGTACCTAAACTATCCGAAAAAGTTCTATAGGTTATTCCTTTGTTAGTGTGAGGATCAACATATTTTTTACCCTTAACCAAATATTCCCCCTTCAAAGGAAAAGAACTTGCCGTATCTCTTTTGTCATCCGAAATACCGCCTTCCATCCTTAGAACGAAGTTGATCAAATCCTCATAAAATTTCTTTTTGTTCATCATTTTTCTTAAAAGTAAAAAAGCAATTATTAATACTATTACAATTACTGAAATTATTATGGCTCTTTTTTTGTTCATGTTTTTGTAAACAAAAAAGGCTTATTTAAAAGCCTCTTATGTTTTATTTTATTTTCAAATTAGCCCTTTGCGAATTTCTTTTTGTAAATGATAATTCCTATTACTACTACTACCAAAGCAATTGCACCCCAAATTAAATATTTAGTTGTTGATTGAGCTATAAACGCTTTTGTTGCACCTGCAATTTTTGCCTGTTCAATTTGAACGGCTGCATTTGGATTTGCAATATTAAACGCTGCTGCATTCGCTGCTGTTTCTGCTTTTATTGCATCATCATAAATTTTTTGTAATGAAGGTATTGAAGCTGTTAACGTAGAAACTTGACCTTCTAAAGAAGTAGCGAAGTTTTGTAAGTTTTGTCTGCTTATTTGGTTTCCTTCAAAACTTAAAATAGTTGTTGACCATTTTTGCGGATCGGCATTCAAAACAACATTTGCGTTATTCATCCTATTTGTTAGTGATGTAATTTGCGCTTGCGTATCTTGTATTTTCTTTAATGCGTCTTGTGATTGTGTCATGTTTTCAAATTTTAATTAGTTGCTTTTCTTGCTATGATCACGCCAAGCACTACAGCTAAAAATATTCCTGAAACAAGAATTATAACTGTTTTCATATCTACAGCTACTTCAAATTTTAAAGGAGCTTTTCCGCTTATTACGTCAGTTAGTGACGTTGTGTTTGTTTCTGATCCCATTGTATTAGTTTGTTGCACCCCTTGTATTCATATCTACAGCTACAGAGCGCTCAAGAACTGCATCCGGCATTTTTACCGGTGGAGCTGAAACACCACTGCTAGTTTTTTTTCTGTAATACATATAAGCTACTACGCCAACCGCTAAAATAACTATTAATACTAAAATATTTTTCATATTAAAATTAGTTTAAAGGTGCAGGTGAAGTTGAACCTGTTGAACCTGTAGGTGCAGGTGAAGTTGTTGTTGCAGGAGGTTTTGGAGCTACAGCCGGTGGAACTATTGTTGCCGGTTTCTTGTTTCTTTTATAGAAATAATATCCTATTGCTACAATGGCTATAACTACTACTACTATTATTACTTTCGTTTTTGTTGTCATTGGTTTTTGATTTTTGAGTTTATAATTTAAATTCTATTTGATTTTGCAATTATTGCATTGAATGTTGCTTCAGGCATTGGTTTTTGATTTTTGAGTTTATAATTTAAATTCTATTTGATTTTGCAATTATTGCATTGAATGTTGCTTCAGTCATTGGCAAAGTGCTTTGTGATGTTGGTACTGATAAAAGTAATTTTGTTTTTGTTTCTTCACCAAATTTACCATCTACAGCAATGTTTCCACTGATCACTTGAAGCGTACTTCCAATTCTATTAATTGCCATTTGTAAACGCTTTACGTTTTCACCTTGCATTCCTATGTTTAGCGGAAAACTTTCTACAGCCGAAGTTTGTGCCGGTGAAGTGTTACCATCAAGTGTTAAGACACCATCCTGTAAAACTTCATCGGTCTTTCTTTTTCTAAATAATAGAAAATAAACTATAGCTGCAATTAAAAGAACCGCTAAAACTATGATAAGTATTTTTTTATTTCTGCTCATTAAACGCAATTTAATTTTTTAAGTCTTTTGATCAATATATCCCCACTTGTACCAAGGCCAATTTCATTATCCAATGCTACAGTTAAAGTTTCTTCTAACTCAGCTTGGTACATTGTATTGAATGCGTTATATAGTTTGATCATGTCAGGATCATTCAACAAATTTGCAGCATCATAAGGTGCTTGATTATGACCAAGGAAATTAAATCCTTTAATATCTGCATACAAATTATTTGCTACAGATTTTATTTCGTCATTACTTGCACCGGTAACATTACCACTACTTGAATTACCCGGCAATTCACCCGGTAAACTTTGTAGCGTTACTTGCTTTTTTCCTCTCTTATAAAAGAACCATGCAAGGCCAATTATAAAAAGAAGAACTGCAATAGCAATGTATATTTTTATTTTATCTGACATTAAACTAAACCTATAATTTGACCAAACCCACTTTGGTTAATGAAATTACTTAAACCACCTGACTCAGTTGTTGAGCTTATTGTTTCCTTTGGTTGATCCTTATTTGATTTTGAGAACAAATAAACCACTACGCCAATAACAATAAACACCACTACCAATGTCACTATTAAAATTACTTTCTTATTCATATTTTCTATTTATTAAATGTAGTCTAATGAACGGCATTGCATAATAGCTGCATGAACAAGCTCTTGCTCTTTGCCGGATTGATTTGCTGTAGCTGTTTTTAAAACTTGCTGAGTTAAATTGTGGCTACCAAGAATGTACTCTACACCGTCTAAGATCAAAGCATATGCAGCATCCTTATCTTTATATTTTACTGCCTCTGCCATTGCGTACTGCTTAATAAGTTCAGATTTGAACTCAAAAAACATTCTGTAAATTACTACAGCTACAGTTGCACCAATTAGGATCACTAATCCAATTAAGATATATTTTAATGTGTTACTCATATTATGAATTTTTTGATTGTTTGAAAATTACTACAGCAATTACAACAAGTGTAACAACTGCTAAAATTGAAATAATGATTGTAGCTGTTTTTGAGCTGCTTTTTGAAGCTTCGCCCTGCTCAGTTACTTTTTGCTCAGTTTTTTTTGTTGTTCCTAAAAAAGCGTTTACCGGTGATAATACGCTACCAAGGAAACCGCTAATATTTTGATTTACTTCGTTCATGACTTATGTTGTTAAAAATGATTTGTCAAACTCTTTTAAGAACTCAGGAGTTAAAAGCGATCTGTTTACATTGAAGTTTTTCATCACTTCACGAACTGACTCTACGTCATTTTTATCTAAAAAGATTTGCATTTGACGTACCAATGCTACAGGGTTTGGCATATACCCTAAATGATTATATCCCAAACGTCTTAGTGTTTGGTTTACATTGCCGGCATTATTTTCGATCATGAATGCTATCATTGCAGGTACGCTATTACGTAAAAAAGCTACGTTTTCTGCTGCACTTACCGGAATTCCGTTTGCAATTTTTTGGCGTGTTTGTTCTAATTCTAATCCCATTTTGTTTTTTATTTAAAAGTAAAAAAAGGAAATGCAATTTTTAGTTGCATTCCTTTTTATATGATGGACTTGGATATTAAGCTGTGAAACCGCTACCCTCAGTAAACAATGTCAAAGTTAACGCTGTGTTAATTGGTAATGACATTGAGATTTGAGTTAGAGAATTCAAGTAGAAATTATAAGCCAATGTTAACATACCACTATTGAATTGAGTGTTACGTAAAGCTTGGTTCATATCAATACTTACCGGTACGTTTTGACCGTAACCGTTAGTACTTAGAATTGTCATTGCTAAAGTAGAGAATGCAGCCGGAGTTGCTACACCTGCTAAAGTAGTGATCTGTAAAGTGAAACCAATGATCTTAATACCTTTACCTTGGTTTGCTGAGCGGAAATATTGTTCGTAAACTTTCCCTGAGAAACCGTCACCGAAAGTGTTTACAATACTTGCAGCTACACCACCTGAGTTAACAGTTACTAGAGCGTTAAGTACGTTATTATTGAATGCATAAATTGTTGTATTTGCTGCACCTGCATTTGTAGAGGTTACAGAATACGTTAATGATGTAGGTATCAAATACACATCATAAGTGATTCCCTTACTTAGATTGATTACACCTTGATTTGCTGCAATTGTTTGTGCAATAGCTGCTACGCTTGGAGCGTTATTCATTTGAGTTGACTGATCAACTTGTGATGCTCCTAAACCGTCTAATTTAATTACTTCTAATCCCATTTTGTTGTTTTTTTATGATTTAATTTAAAAATTGTTTTCAGGCCTAAAGATTGTGAAAATAAAAAACCATGCTATTATATAACATGGTTTAATTTTATTTAAATGTATTTAAATCTACCTTTTTAAATTTAAATTATGCTGTTCTATAGTTATGTAGATAAAATCATTACTTGAAATTAAAAGAATAGAGGACGTTTCAAAATTTGAAAACTCAGTGGCTTGATCCTGATCCTTTACCAAGGTGAAAACCACTGTTTGACCCTCTATAGAACGCTTTAAATAGAACGTCGGGTTTCCTAATTTAATTATGTAGTTCAATGTTGTTGGCCTTTCTGAAACTCTTTATAGTGTCTTATTTGCTTACTGAAATATTCAGCAAGTTCTAATATATTGTGATTGTAAGCTACTTTTAATTTGTCTAAACATTTTAAAGCATATTCAGCAAATAAACCTGAAAGTGCCAAAACACCATCCGGCATAATATCTTTACCTATTACATACTGCAATGCACCCATGCCGTTATTCACATGGTAAAAGAACATTAATACAAAATTACTATCCTTACTTATCACTAAATATGCACCTGAACGCTTTTTATCTTTGCAAAGTGCCTTTAAACTTTTGCTGTTCATTTGCGGAATTATTTTATTTACTTCAGCATTACCCAAATGGTTTACTTGTCTTTCAAAGTTTTGAAGAACTTCTTCACGTGTTATTTCTTTCATGTTATTCTGGTTTATCAAAGTGTTTATACATTATTTTTATTTGTTTAATAGTCCACCGTTGGCCTAATTGCTTTCCTAACTCATTTCTAATTGGCTTGATCCACGAATAGAAACTTGTAATACTTATGCTGTAAAGTTTCGCTAACTCTTTTGAGCTTAGTGGAATTATTTTATTTTCTTTTTCTATTGTCATACAAGGCTATTATACTTTTGATTATTAATATTAATGCTGTTACTATAAATAAAATTGCTACAGTGTTAATTTGTTCTAGTGTCAATAGTTTCACCATAAAAATTACTTTTATCATTTTTTACTCTTTCGTAACTTGTCAATACTTTATCAAACAAGCGTAAATTGTTTTTTCTTACTACCGGACTATCCTCTGTTTTAAACAATTTAATATAATCTACACCTTTACGAAAAACATCTGTAGGCGTATCCATAAAACAGTGATACATAAAAATAATATCTATGTTTCGCTGCTTACTATCTGCAATTAACCTTTTAAATGGCCTTGGTAGACGTGTATCTGTATATTTTCCTGCATCTTCAAAAATAATTGCTGTGTTATTCATATCATTTGTTTTATTAATTATTGAAACTAACAACGGAATATACTCAGGCTCTAAATAAGTTCTTACTACACCTTTTTTCCACAAAGGAAAATTTTTCTGGTCTATGATAGGAATTTTTCTATAGCTTGGATGATCCAATGTATCAATGATCAAAACTTTCATTCCTTTGTTTAAATAAATGTCAATAATGTTTTTGATACCTAGATTTGCATCCTGAGCTTTTGATGAATATTTGCTACCAAGTATGAAAAGGCTTTTTCCTGTACCTCTCATACCAATTACTATACCAACTTGATTAAATCTAAAATCTGACATTTATCTGTATGTATTAAAAATGTATTTCAATTCCTTTGGCGTAGGTAAAAATATAAATAGGTCTTTACTTTTCAAATAGAAAAAAGGTCTTTTCATTTGAATTATTTTCATCCATTGTGAAAACGTTCTTCTTGCGTTAATTTCAGTCATTGTTTACATTTACAAATGCAGCTATCAAAGCTACTATAATTAAAAGAGTGTACATTATTTTTTAAACTTATCTTTTACAACATCATAAATCAAACTTGAAATAACATACACGCCATAAATAAAAATCAAAGTCATGAATGTTCTTCCTACACAAAAATAAAAATAATCTGATACACTTGGGGATTGATCCTTTAAAAAAGAAAACAATATAAATAATATTACAAAAACTACCTGCTTCATTAATCCATAAAAATTATTGCAGCCCTATCAATTACAATTGATCCCAATCCACTTACTAGCATCCATTCAGGACTAAATTGTTTACCGGTAACTCTAAAGTAATTTTCAAATATCAAATTCAACCTCTCAATTTCTGTAGGCGTAAAATCCAACTCCTTAATTTTTTCAGCTCTCTTTTCAGTTTCACGAATAAATTTAGCTTGCAAAATTCGATCCGCTTCGTTCAAGTCATTTGGTGAAAAATCTCTTATAGCTTTTCCTTTGTCAAATTCATCACCTGCAAATTTGTTTTTACATTTTACTGATAGGATCAAACTACCAACCAAACTTAACATCACGTCAATAGTTGCAACCGCACTTTCAGCAGAAATTTTGTCTAACTGTGCTTTTTCCTTTGTTTGAGGTTGAACTTGCTTTTTTTCTGAACTTGCTGAACTTGTTTTTTCCTGATCACTATTGTTAACTATAGTGGCCTCTTCTACTTCTTCACCAAAAGACCACAATTTACTTTGAGTTTGTGAAGCCTCTTTTGTTTCAGTATCTTTTTCTAGTATGTCATGAACTTCTTCAGCCGTTTCAACTGTGTTTTCATTTTCGTTATTTGTTTGCATATTTTTCTATTAATGGTAAAACATTTTTTATAAATTCAAATTTCTTTAATAGAGCTTTATCATCTCCAAAACCCATTTTTGACATGGTTAACATACCCATTACTTCACCAAGTGATTTGATAATTGGTTTTAAGTAGTTACCCTCTTTAACTTCTTTTTTCAAACTACCGGCTTTGCTATCATATAAACCTAAAACGTCCGTAATTGAAATCACACAATCTTTCAATGTTGCAATATCTGCATTTTGAGATTGAATGATAGCAACTAATTCGTGTTTTTCTTTTTTGTGCAATGCTTTTTCCTGAACTATTGAAAGTTCTTTTTCCTTTTCCGTCATGATTTTTTATTTTAGTATATGATTAAATTCGTTTTTCAGATAGTACTTAATAGCACTTGCTGTAAACTTTTGAGGCAAGTTAGGTGAACGCTTATCCAAATTACCGCTCTTAACACCAAAGGCAATAACTCTATTCATGTCCGCAAATACTTTGTGTTCTACAGGATCAAAAATGAATGCAGGAGCGTTTACTATAGAACCTTTTGAATTGAGAGCTATGTAATCTTTACTTAGCTGATCATAATCGAATAATTTTGCATTCAGCCTTGCAATTTCGGCCTTTAACGCTTCATTCTCTTTTGCTATTTCAGAGTCCGGAAGAAATGTTTTCTTTTTATATGCGCCACGTTTTGTTCCGGCCTTAACACCCTTATTACTCTTAATTTTAATTTCGTTCATAATTAAATTTAAAACACAAATATAAGTGTTTAAATTTAAACGGCAAAATTTATTTAAAAGTATTAAAAACCGTCAAAACCGTTGTTTCACTTATTACCTGTATCACCCTGTAGTAAGCATATTCAGGCGTTTTAAGAGTGTGTTTCCTAATATGGATCATACATTCATTTTCAGTTCTAAAACTATCTTTATAAGCCTGAAACCAAAGCCCTTTGCGTGCATTTCTACCCTGTATAATATACTCAACTATCATTTTAAATTTAATTGATCCTTGTTGAAAATAACGGTACTTAAATCTTTAATTTTAATAGACTCAAAAACAAACGGCCTTGGAGCTTCGTGTTGATCATCCCAGACTTTCATGTAGGATTTTGTTTTGAGTACTTTGAATAGCGGAATTGTTTTGTATGATAACCGGATCGAATTTAAATAGCTCTCAATATTATCTTTTGCCATTTCACTACTCACAAAAATTGCATCACACCAATAAAATAAATAGTCATCACCTGCAATTAATTTTAACCTGTTCATTACAGCGTCCGTTTTTGCACTTGCTGAAAAGAAAATATTTTCCGTACCCTCACTTGACTCAAACTCCGCCTTACCAAAATTATTACCATCAAACTCAATAACTGTTTTGCGCTTTGCTAAATTACCCAAGGCTATTAACCTTGCTTTTTTGCTTACTTTTTCTAAGTTATTACCCCTATCATAAATTTCTTTTGAAATGTGATTATCACGAAAAGCAAAATACCAATATGCGCTTTTCAAATCAATTTCGTAAAGGTTTCTTTTGTAAATTCCATTTTTGAAAACACCCCTGTTAATGTATTGAATATTTTTTCTATTGCAGCGTGTAGAAATGTTGTTTTTTACTATATGATCCTTTACAGATTTTATTAAATTAAGTTCGGAATTTTTTAAGCCTGTTTTAGCAGAATAATAATATTCGGCTGCATCTGTAATAATAGTTTTGGTCAAAGCTGTAGAAATTAATTTGAACGGCCTCTGATTGAATTTCAACTGAGTGATAAAGTCAACCGGATTAGAGAGTAGGATTTTCATTTTGTTTATTTTTTATTGTGAACATTCTTATAACACTCGATAAAATCAATTCGCAAAAAAGCGAACTGCATTTTATCGGTACGTTATGTTCAATTTTATTTTATTAATTTTTAAAAGCCTACACACCTATACGCAAAAATCACGTTCCAAATATTGTGCATCTACGTGTGTTTTAATATGCTGTTCCACATGGCTCGCTTTCCAAATAACATCCGTTTCCCTACCATTAGAAAAACGCTTTACAATTTCGTCTTTAGTGTATTTATGCGCCATGTTTAAATCGGTTGTATATCCTCTACTTTCTTTAGCCCACCAAAACACGCTATTTCCACAATAGCTTCTTGAATCTTGCACATAATACATTTCGTTTTCATCTAACGCTTGTAGTTTTGCGTTGCGTTTTTCTTTTACAAGTCTGTCCTCATAAATGTATCTTGGCATTTGCTCGCCATAATGTTCTACAATATCATTACTTGGGCTTCTCCTTGCTTTAATATCAATATACCTTGCCTTGTCGCCATGTTCGTTTTTTGCGTCATACAAATCACATTGTGCCTTTGCTTCTTTCAAGCTATTAGCGTGTATGTGTGGTATAAAATCAGGCGTATTATAACCGCTTTCTTCTAAGTGGCTATGCACCCAAACTTTCCATGCTCTTTTAATTACTTTCATATTTCCTTCGCTTTTTTAAAAATTAATAAAATAAAACTGCATCACACACTTGCCATCGCACCAACATAACAGCACCTTAGCGCAATTACCTCCCCACAAGCCAACGCAAACCGCGCCAAGCTGCAAAACGTTATAAGTCATTCACTTTAACAACCTTAAATTATCTAACATTTGTTTTGCACTCACTGACAAGTTATTCATAAAATCCTTATACTCATTCAAAAATAGGTGCGAACTCTCTTTTTCAATTTCAATGAATGATCCTACCACTATTAAATTGTGAATTGCATTTTTGAATTGCTTTATTTGTTCTTTTCGTGCTTTCGCCTGATCAATTTCTAACTGACTCATAATTATTTTTTCTTTTTATTTTTATTACCCTCTAATTTTTCAATGTCACTTGCCTCAATAATAAATAAAAGCCCATTGCCGTCATTACCGTAAACAAGTAACAAAGTTTGTTCGCTTGCCATTTTTAGTTTCAGATCATTTAAGTAATCCAAAATCTTATCCTTATCCTTTGCCTTGCTTATTCCATTAACGTGTGTTAGTTCAGGATTGTTTAAAGTGGCGTTTTCAATATCTACAGCGTCCCAAGCTTTTGCATAAACGCTACTTCTTGATTTTAACCCCATCCGGAAATATCCTTCACCTTCAGGCAATTTTCCAAGCCATTTATCAACCGGCCTTTTTTGATCATCTTTGAACCTCTGTAGTTTCTTTTGAAGCTGAAAAATTTCAGTGCTTATCTTTGTACCCTCATTCAATACCCCTGCATAAATTGTTTTGAACTTTCGCTGATCACCTTTTTTGATGAACGTATCAATATCCCTTAGTGCTATTAACTTGGTATTTTCGTCCTGAAATTCACCGGCCAAGTTTTTGCGCTCTCTTAAATTAAATGTGAGGTCACTCAGCTCCTTTCTTATTTCGTTTAATTTTAATTGTTGGTATTTAATTTTATTCTCTAAAGTTTTTTGGGTTTTGGATTTTACTTTTAATTTTAAAACTTTCTTCTTTTTCTTTACAGGCTTATATACTACCTTGGTTACTTTTGAAGTTTTAGCCTTTCTTACTGCTATAGGCTTTTTCTTAATTTTAGTTGCTGCAAATTCTTTTTCAATAAGAGCATTTAAAATTTCAATATCCCTTTGCTTTTTTGTTTTAATTTTAATAGCTTTAACCGGACTTTTTCTTTTAATTTTAATTGCCTTTTTAGGTTTTCTTTTAAATTTCTTTTTTGCCATTTTGAAATGTTTTAATTTGTGAAGCGGCGAGGGGACTCGAACCCCTCAAACTCAGTTTTGTTAACTGTATCCATTTTAACCCGCTTGCCTTGCCATTAATTAGACGTTTTGAGAGTGTTTAGAATTGATCCTGATCTAAATCATTTGAATCGTGCGAAAGGTCGTCAGACTCGTTTCCTGAAGCTACAGTTGATACTATAACGTTCTTTGCCTTTACTACTTCATTGGTTTCTTTCACTAACTCACGCAAAAATTCTTGCTGATCCGTGAAGTCATACTTAATTACCGGCTTACCTTTTTCCTTAACAGTGGTTTTTGCAGCTTCAGGTAGTTTCTTCTTACCATTTAGCTTATAAGGATTTTCTAAAGATTTGCCGTCCTGATAAGGTAACAATAGTTCGTTGTAGATTTTCTTACCCTTTGCTTTTGTTTTTTCCTTATCCTCAATTTTAAAACACTTAATTTCAACATCCTTATCCAAGTCAATGTTCTCTAAACGTGCAATAAAACTTTTTGCATAATTTGATTTAAACGGTAAACTGATCACTTCGTTTTCACCAATTGCATTTTGAACTTTAATAACTAGCATTTCAAATACCTGATCATTTGCCAATTCTTTGTCATACACATACACCTGCTTTAATTTACCGGTAATACTTTCAAACATTTCATAATTACGAACTTTGTTATCCCCATCCTTTATTGCCTCTGAAAATTGTGTAGGTTCATTTACGAATGCACCTAATTTTCCGTTAACTATTTGTAAAAATAGTGTACTCTTTTTTTCTGCTCTTTTTGCCATTTTGTTTTTGTTTTTTAAGTTATTATTTATTTGATTTGTTTCTGACTCATTTGCAACTAAGTCAAAAGTTTTAATTAATTGTTGCAGCCCTGCATGGTTTCTAAATTTTTCGTTCATACAAAAGTGAAATATAGGACTAACAAGGTAATGAATAAACTTGTTAACTCAGGTATGATTTGAAAAATTTTATTTGTCATACTCTGCAAGCTTTTTT
>Ga0315901_10006844_pt1 | contig 13600 bp, 10 predicted proteins | sample LakEriMetagenome_10_FD_203761 | JGI IMG/M metagenome (GOLD analysis project Ga0315901, IMG submission 203761) | Freshwater fungal communities from buoy surface, Lake Erie, Ohio, United States - Buoy 2 MA116 | ecosystem: Environmental > Aquatic > Freshwater > Lake | place: USA: Lake Erie, Ohio... | reverse complement strand
CTCGAAACTCCCGAACTCTCAGGAAGCTATCCACAATCTATTTCAGTGGATAAATCCTAAATCTAGGCACTGACAGAGACTAGAGGTGTGGATAAAGCAAAGCAGACTTGTTATAAATCTGTTACTTGGCATTTGATAGGACTATCAGATCAAGAGTCGAGACTAAAAACCGTTATTAAATACCGAGATATTGAATAGATACTCTAATGCGGCTACCTTTTACGCGTGAAGCTAAGCGATGATGAGTCTAAGGAATAGTGATGAGTATTAGAACAAGTCCACCATCTGATCAACCTAACAATCAAGATGTTTTCGTATGGGCTCTATACTTGTTAGGCGGCGCAGACCGTGATGTCGATGTCGAAGAGATTTACCTCAAGTGTTTTGAACTCGCTCCTGCTCGTCTTGGCTGGCGCACGAGACCCGATCTTCCCGACTATAAGAAAGCATCAAAAGCTTTGCAATCAATAGAAGCAAAAACTCATGCTGGTCTTTTACTTCGTCCTCACGAATACTCCAGGAGACTTTCCGTTGAGGGAGTTCGCTGGGTTGAAACGTATAAAGAAACTCTGGCCAAAAACTATTCTCAAGGAAAAGTGCAAGCCTCATTCTCTAATAATCAACATGAGCGCATAAGACAAGAAGTTAAGAGTGACGCTGTGTGGCACCAATTCAAGAAAGATCCCGAAACGCTGACATCTGTCGAGTTAGCATCCGTCATGAATTGCACTGCAGCAAGCACAGATGCAACTTGGAGAACACGCATCAACGAGCTACGAAGAGCATCTGATGTTCTAGGTGACGAAGATTTGATGAGATTTGCAGAATTTGTCCAAAAGAAAGTGCTTGGTGAATAAAGTGTCGGCAAAACGTAGTGGAAAATTAGATTACACAAAGCGTGGCTTCCAAATGGATGCTGAAGATGCAATGCAAGGCGATGTAGTGAGGGCTTTAATAGAACTGATCACTAATGCAGACGATGCGTATGATGCTAAAGGTGGCTCGATTGAAATTGAAGTACAAAAGACAACTGGCGAATTTGCTCACATTATTTCCATTCATGATAAAGCGGGAGGACTTGATGCAAACCGAATGGAGAGTGCCTTTACTCAGCTCGGCAAAGAGAACACTAAATTTATCGCTGATCAAGGAACTCGAGGGCTGTTTGGTCGCGGCGCCAAAGACGTTGCCATCCTAGGTAAAGCAGAATTTCAGTCGATCTCGAAGAATAAATTAAGCACGCTCGAAATTTTTGCTAGCAGTGAATACCAAATGCAAAATATTGATGATCCACCAAAAGCGGATGATTATGAACGCCTTAAACTTTCTCAAGGAGAGAATGGCCTTACGTCGATTCTCTATTTAAATTCTGTTCATAAAGTTCCTAGTCCAGGTGATTTAATGCGTAAACTTCAAGATCACGTTCAGCTTCGCGAATTACTGAATAGAAACACCGTCCGCTTGAGAGATGAGAGAAACAAATCGAGTGTGACTTTGAAAGGCTTATCTCCTTCAGGAGAATTGGTAGTTGATAAAGAAATTTCGATCTCTAAGTACTCAAAGAAGATACGACTCAAAGTCTTTAAGCTGAAGGATAAAGAACAAGGCCAAGTTAATGAATACTCAACTCATGGACTTGTTGTGAGTGGGCGCGGTGCAGCGTATGAAAATAGTTTTCTTCACTTCACAAGTAGGCCTGAAGCCGGATGGTTTTGTGGAACTTTAGATGCTCCAGAGATACATGATCTAGCAAAAACTTATGATGACGCTGATGGGAAAACCGATCTCAATCCAACTCGCTTAGTAAGTCGTCAAAGAAGCGGTCTGATAGAGCGACACCCTTATTACAGAGCACTTTGTGCGGCGATTGAACCAGAGTTAAGACCTTTGTTCGATGAGATGGCCCAGATAGAAGGCGCCTCTCGCAAAGAGGGCGCAGAGCTACGCAATCGATTTGAATCGATAGCAGAAACAATGGCAAAAACTCTTCAGAACTTAATGGACAACGATGAATTGGGCGAAATACCTTTTGATTCCGAGAATGATCAACTCGGTGTCGAACTGTCAATTATTCCGCCTGCAAGGCTCGTGAGACTTGGTGAGAGTGTTGTATTCACTGTGCGTAGCCCCAATGAATTCCCCTACGAGAGTCTCCATGCTTCGATTGAAGGCAGTAACGAAATTGTGGAATTAGGTTCATTAGATTCAAGTAAGTGGCGTAAACATCCACGTTTGTTTGCAACTGATAACAATTTGACGCTAAAAGCATTGAAGGAAGGGACTCTTACCCTAGTAGTTTCCAACTTTTCTGCGAGAGCAACATCAAAAATCACAATTGTCAATTATGAGATTCCTGAAATTTCAATTCCCGAAGAACTGCAATTTGAGAGAGATAAATACTCGGTAAGCCCTGAAAAAGTAAAGAAATTAATCATCCGAGCCCCACTAGATCGATCCGGAGAAGAATGCGGCATCGAGACATCGGGAGAATTGATTGAACACAAAGATCGTGTGCTACTAAAACCTCACTCTTCTGGACTGTTTAGTGAAGCATCCTTATTTGTTAAAGCTGGCAAAGAATTGGGAACGACCAAAATAGTGGCCAAGCTATTTGACCAATCTGCAACTTCTGATCTAGATATACGTGAACAAGGTCAAAGAAAAATTCCGAATCTAAAACTAGAACTTGACGGGCGAGATAATCCACCTAGAAGAGTTGATACCCTGAGAGAACAAGGGAAACTGGTAATCCGAATTTATGGTCAGCATAAATCGCTGAAAGAGGTCCTTGGTACGTACTCTGAAAGTGGCTTTAAACAAGAGAATTCTCCTCAGGCGCGAGCCTCAATTGCGGAAATAGTCTCCCAACAATTAGCTCAATATGTCGTGGAACGCGAAGCGGAAACTTATCCCGAGAGATTTGGCGATGCGGCCAAATATTTCTTCCGTCAGCAACAACTGATTGCTTCCTTTATAGTTGCTGCGCAGGTGGGCCTAATAGTGCAATGAGGCATAATCCTAGAGTTTCTGATCTAGTACCTTTCAATGGCGATCGTCGAGTTATTGTGGAATGGAGTAATTTCTCGAATCCCTTCTGCTTTGTAATGAAACGCCTATTCCATTGGCAAAACCCCATAGATGAGTTTTGGCTAGAGGGGATTTCTCACTCAATGCTAGATGATGTAACGGTAGAAGATGTCAGAGACTTGAAACATGTCGGACAAAAGCGATTTGACCAGACTGTTGATGAATTGAGGGAAGTCTTCCGAGTTCTTGAAACTGAATTGGAAAAGCACGACATCTCGCTAGCAATATCTTCGCCATCATCAACTTACGAAGACCAAATACATGATCACATTGAAGATGCGATATCGCATGATCCAATCGACTCCGCGACTACGATTGAAGAATTACGTCTCGGTATTCTCAATCACTTCGATCTCTATAAGCCAATTGATGAAAGAGTGCGAGAAATAATTCTCGCCCGACATTACGCATTTGGAAACCAAGAGATTACCCTTGAATCTCTAGGCGAAAGATTTGGGATAACTAGAGAACGTGTTCGACAAATCGCTGCAAAATACGACGATTTGGTTTTAAGCTCACCTCGAGAATCAAATGATCTCCTCGAAAAGATTTTGAGCTTGGCACTTGAGTCTAGTGATTATGTTGATTTTGCTGTAAAAATGACAGAAGAGAAGTTGACTGAACAAGAAGATTTCTCGATCGTTAATGCCGTCGCTCTCTGCGAAATTCTTCAATTAGGTGATTTGTGCGACTCATTCCTAGGAGTCTACGAAAAGTGGGAGGAGCACCACGCAGAGATAGATGAACAGACAAAGAAAGTCGTGAAATATCGCTCAAAGGTGGGTCTAATAGATCTAGAGTTTATGTGTAACGATTTGAAAATTACGCTAAGTGATGGACAAGCGGCAGTCCTTCGTGCTTACCCGAGATCCACTTTTAGCAATAAATATGCATTGGCTAGAACAGAAAAGCTTGATACAACTTTTGAAAACATCATTTTCAAGCAACTATTGGTTAGTGAGAATGTTTCTTGTGAAGATCTAGTGGAGGGAATTCGCAGGCATGCCGTATATCGGAAAGCCGATCTTCCTGGAGAAAACTTTGAATTTACTGAACTTGTTGGGCAACTAGCGGGTGATCCACCGAAACTTCAAATTCTAAAGGGCAACACATTAGAGGATGCAGAACTCTCGGATACAGATCATTGGCTTCTTGAGTGTTTCAATAGTCGTGAGAAGAAAATGTTGCATAGAAGCGAGCTTGTTCAGATGGCATTTGACTCAGGTAGAAATACGGCCACTATTGGTGTTTACACTTTATTCAATCCGCTACTTCGGCATTGTGGGCAGTCTGTTTACACACCGATAGGTAATCAAATTCCAGACGATGAAATTCGCGTATATGCCGAAATGATACGGAAGAATTTTCCAGATACCGAGATTTCCTATATATTTGAAGGCGAAAATATCGTCTTAAGTGTTCTGCCCAACATCAATGCACTCGGTGGGGTTATTTTCCCCCCTAAAGAACTTTATCGAATTGTGCAAGGAACAACATTTAATCCAACTTGCACTTGCGAAAGGCTCAGTTCTAAGCAAAAAATCCAATTTTCTGTATCTAATTTTTGGATGGGATTCACTTCGATCTTCAAGCACGCGATAGACATGCACTCTTGGGACCTCAAGAATCCGCTTTTCATAACCCTTGATTTCGACACCAACAATGCAACCTTGAAACCCTAGATTGTTTGAAACTGACCACCATTGATCTTTACCCCAATGGAATTGTGTGATCTAATTCCGTGACAGCTCTAACAGGGGGATCAATTGAGTCTCACAGCCCAGGATCGCTTTAAAGCGGAATCGCTATCAATCCTTGAACTTTTTCAAAATTCAACCTATGAAATTCCACGTTTTCAACGTGACTATGCATGGACAAAGGAACAATGCGAAGCCCTCTGGACCGACTGGAGAAATCTAGTTGAGACCGAGTCAACGGCACATTTTTTAGGACCGATGGTCGTGGTCCGAATTGAAAATCAAGGAAAGAAATTCCTTGTTATTGATGGCCAACAACGAATAACTACACTTCAAATGATAATTGCACTTATACGGGACCGATGGGTCGAGCTCAATCCTGGTAAGAAACAAACAGATATGGGTCCAAAGCCCTACGAAGACACTTGTAAGTCTTTGATTGAAAATGGGGCTCCTTTATATAAGAAGGTATTCACACCTAATTTCTATATCGCAGAGACATTTATGAATTACGTGCAAAGAGAATCGGGTGACAAAGAGCGAAAGAAGTTCACTGATCTTAAAAAATTGAGCGAACAAGAAAAAGACCATGCAGAAGAATTATTTTCCGCATATAAATATTTTAGAGATGAAATAAGTAAGTTAAAGGTGGATGCATTACTTGACTACGAGACCCGCCTTTTAAATGACTTTCTTGTCCTCCGAATCGATGCGGTGGAAATTGATAACGCATTTGTACTCTTTGATACTTTAAATAACCGCGGTTTAGACCTTACCCAAGGTGACTTAGTTAAAAACTATCTCTTTCAGCAAATGGGAGAAGTCGTTGCAAGTCAGGTTTCAAATGAAGTGGCGAAGGTACTGCAGGACTGGGATTCGATCGCTGACAAAGTCTCTCTAGTTAAATTGGACAATTTCTTACGGTATTTCCTCATTATTAAACTAAATTCCAAAATACAGAAAGAGACAATTTTCAAGAAAATACAGAGCCAATATCAAGGGAAACAAGCTGTTAAGCAGCTAATTAAGGAGCTATCCGATTTCTCTGATCTCTTTGCCCTAATTGAAGGTAATGACAAATTCTCAGGAATCTATAAAGATGAGTTAAACGCCATGTTTGAAGATTTAGGTGACTTAGACCAGTCAACACAGGCCGTATTCCTTTTGGCGGCACTAAAGAGGTTCAATGAGTACGAAAAGAAAGACCATTACTCTAAATTGTCAGTTGCTGTACGTGCGGCAGAAATACTTTCTTTTAGGTTTCTAATTTGCGGAAAGAATGCTCAGGACATTGAAAATACTTGGCGAGAAGGCGCGATCAAACTTTTGGCAGCAAACAAGTCCGATCAGGATGCTTTAGACGACGCGCTAAGTTATTTGAAATCCTTCCTACCTTCTAACGAAGAATTGAAATCAGAGTTAGCGAATAAAGTAATTCGCTCCAGCAAATTTGCTCGCTATATTCTCCGAAAAATAGAGAATGCAAGAAAAGCAGGAAACGTTTGGGTATTGGCTGGCTCATCAAAGCTAGATGTTGAACATATTGCACCTAAGAGTCCCGATGGTGAGTACGACTGGCGTGGCGTAATGGCCGGTGACCTAAATTACCGCTCAGTGATTTACCTTTTAGGCAATCAAACACTATTGAGTCGGGGGCCAAATCGAAAAGCTAAGAATGCCGAATTTGAAAAAAAGAAGAAAATCTACTTGGAAGAAGAGGAAGATTTGCCCTCAATTACACAGGAAATTTTAAAGAGTAAAAGCTGGAGTCAAGCTACAGTCGTAAAACGTTCAAAGGAATTGGCGCTTGAAAGTCTGAAGGTTTGGGATTGGAATTCCCTTAGTAAGTCTGTAAAAGCAATTGCGGTAAGCAAGAAAAGAAAGTCCAGAAAAGTGAAAAGCGCCATAGCTAAGAGCAAGAAAACAAAGCGCAAGCCTCGTAAGCGCGCCAAGAAGAAATGATCCCAAAAACCGAAACCACTACGTGCCTTAGAGATCACATTGCATGACTCCAAGGATTTTTCCACCTAAACCAAACTTTCGAAGTTCAGCGGAAGAGGAAGTCTTCAGGTTCGTTGTGGCAGGTTTAAGTGAAGAAGACGTAGTTTTCTGCAATCTTGAACTAAGCACTCATGATCGTGGTGAAATCGAGATTGACCTCGTCATACTCCTTGCTGATAGAGGCTGCATGATTGTTGAAACAAAAGGTGGTCACATAACTTATGATGGTCAAAATTGGGTTCAATCTGATGCAAAAGGTGCCAGAAATATAGATCCAGCTCAACAGGCTCGTAAAAACATGTTCTCGTTTAAAGATTACATACGAAATCGCTGGTCGCAAGGAAATTTAAAGACTGATTGGATCGTTGCTTTCCCTGGCAATCGAATTCCAGATGTGAATGACAAGAATTTGCCTCGCTCGAAAATTGTGGATAAGCAAGATCTTCCTCACATTATCTCAACGATAAAGAGCAATTTAGATTCTCAAATAGCTCCAGCGCCTGCCTCTACTCTTTGGGTGGATGCTGCAGTTACCCATCTGACTTCAATGGCAGCCTCAGATGCTGACAGAGAGAGTGTTTTAGGCGGAACACTTGATTACATAAAAACTCTTACACATGAGAGAGCGCAATTATTAACGCAGATTTCAGAAAATGACCGCTATTACGTTCGTGGACCTGCTGGTTCTGGAAAGACATGGATTGCTTTTGAGCAAGCTAAGCGCTGGTCCAAAGAAGGATTAAAGGTGGGAATTGTTGCCTTCAATAGAGGCATCACCACCTACATGCAAAATAAAGTGCTAGAACTAGATGAGGCTGATAGACCGGCATGGGTTGGGACTTTCCATAACTTTGCCGATTACTTAGGAAGTACAGCTGGCTCACCTGGAAATTACGATGAAGAGAACGATGTTTACGCAGCGCCATTGATTGCTGCAGCTGAGAAATTACAAGCCGAAAATAAATTTGATGCCTTTGTGATTGATGAAGCTCAGGACTTTATGGCTTCCTGGTGGAAAGCACTTGACTTAAGCTTAAGAGAGCCTGGAAAAGGAAAAATGGCTCTCTTCGGAGATGATCAGCAAAAGATATTTGGTATTAGAAAAGGTCCCGAAGGATTCTTTGCTCGTATAAGCCTGGATGACAATATCCGTAATTCTCGGCAGATAGGCGAGCTAGCTAGTGGCTTTACTACTAGAGGCATCACAATTCGTGGCCCAAACTCATTTGCAATTGAGTTCATTGAATGTGATGAAAGTGAAGTGATTAATAACGCAGATGATGCAGTTGAGCGGCTAACAGATAAAGAAATCTGGCAACCAGGTGAAATAGCTCTTCTGACTACCAAAGAGCGCCACCCAGTACATGCAGCTTTCACAACAAAACAGAGAGATGCATATTGGCAGGAGTTTTGGACAGGGGAGAGCGTCTTTTATGGAACGGTTGGGGGATTTAAAGGGCTTGAGCGGCCCGTAGTGGTTCTAGCAATAAATGGCTTTCACAACTCAGAAGACTTTGAAGACTTTCTTTATGTTGGACTTACACGAGCAAGGGACAAGTTAATTGTGGTTGGTTCAAAAGAAGTTTGTGAGACGATAAAGAATAGAACTACCCAATAAAGAGAATTGATATCTAACTGTAAAAAATCGTACACCTTCTATCCCAATCCCTTGAGGTATCCTTTATAGAATTTACTTTTAAGAGGAGGAGAAAAGTGAGAGTACTAAATTGGTATTTAGATAGTGATTTTCTTAGCTCTGAATTCAAGGTTTTTAAACCAGTAACTTTGTATTTTCTTTCAACAGGTCGTACAGCTTGGCGTGGTGCTTGGTCAGAGCAATATAGATCCGGTTCAGCCCTTTTTTCTAATCTTGATGAGGCAAAGCGATCTGCAGAATCAAGAAGATCTCAAGGAACAAAATTTGAAATTGAACAAGTTCCTGGTCTTGCTTTCTACTCTTTGGAGGGAGTAGTGGCCTGTGTTGAATTTCACTCGTCACCACCTTATAAAAATTTAAAGATCACTGAAATCAGCGAGAGTATTAAGTTAGGTTCTCCACTTATTAAAGCGATAACACCTTTTTCACGTGCTTCACATGAGTTTTGGAACTACCCTTTCCCCTCAAAAAGCTCCTTCATATCCGTTAGGGCAGACCTCACGACCACTTTTGAATCTTTAGTGGAGACAAGTCCAAGAGCATGGAAATCAATGTCTTGGGGAATCAATTATGGACTTGGTTGGCGGGAGACCAATAAAAGAGAACTCACTCCAATAGAGAAGGTTTTGGAAGAGTTCAAAATACAAAACGATTTGATCGAAATTAGGAGAAGTGAAAATGAGGTAGAGAGAGAAATCAAAGTAAAAATAGAATATAACTCTTAAAACAACAAAATAGCATTCTCATCGTTTTTAACCTTTGCTTTTTTTTGCCGCCTTCGGTCACGCTTAAGACGCCTTAGGGCCTCAGAAGTCACTTTAGGGAAAGGCTCCAAGTAATCCATTAGATAGGCAGTTGTTTCGAATTTCATCAACTCATTTTCTAGAAAGTCATATAAGTAACAGGTTTTATCCTGCTCTGATACGTCGATAGAGTTTGCTAATGTTCCCGCGCTCTGTCCATCCCATATCATGATGGCTTGTGTGCAAAGCTCTGACATTTTTCGATCCTTAGCTGAATGCATTGCGTTGGACTTAGTCTTTAGTCCCGAGTCAACAAATTGTGAGGGCCATCCTCCAATATTGCCTCTGATTGTGGGAGCACTGAAGTAGACCGTAACACTGTCTACTTCCTGTTTTGCAAGGTACTTTTGAAATGCCATATCGCTTCCCGGAGCATCGCCGACAATGAATACTGCCTTGGAGTCAATTAAGTCATTTAACAATTCGAGCACTTCACCGGGGAGTCGATCAACTTTACGAGTCCCACTGAGGAAAACGATATTTGTCCTAGGCATCAGTAATTAGACTTTAAAGCTGTTAAGGTCATAACGTATTTTGGCACTTCAGGGTAAGTTAAACTGATCGAACGCGCTACGAATCTCAAAGTCGTGCCCGTGTGAAAGATGTCATCTATTATCAAGATTCCTCTTAGGGGTTTTGGTAGATTGTCCTTAAATAGGTAAGCATCTGATAACACCACTGCCTTCTCCTCTGTGCTCAAGTTCTTCATTGAAGGTAATTCTTTTAGCTTTACAAGAGACTTCGTAGCATCAGTTAATTGACCGGCACTTCTTCCTGCTAGATCTTTAGACATGAGTGGAGGAATCGAGTGACCCTCCTTTCTATTGGCTGGTACAGCAACAATAAAATTGAATGGCAGATTCGGCCCGAATTTATCAACCAATGCTCTTTGCATACTTCTCACGCAGAAGTCTTGGATGCGGTCCCTATCTTGGGGGGGTAATTTCCAATATTTAAATTTATGAACGGCTTCTCCTAGTTCAGTAAAGGATTGTCCTTCAATAAAGTCGTAAGAGCTTGAATACATAGCCAGGGCGTAACCCTCTAGCCAATACTTGCTTTTGAGGTGAAGCATATGACGCAAGATGCCCTCCCTTCTAAAATTTAGAGGCCTCGAGACACCTGTTTCAATTTTGACACAAAGGTCACTTAATCCGTTAGGCCTAATCAATGCCCACAAACAGATTCAACTAATAACTAACACCAACCCCTATTTCATGCTCAGATTAGCACCTAACCCTCTTTTTCAGGTGTCCAATCATTACCCGCTACTAAACCCTCCCACCAATAGTTTTTGGTACAGGATTGGTACAGATTCAAAGGGGCTTCTATCGGGCCCAGATGGATTTGGATCTCCGACACATCCGGATGAAGCCTTGTTTGTCAGCCCCCTCCTGTAATCTGGTCTCATACTCAAGGAATTGGTGGGAAAGTGGCTTTAGCTCAAAGGAAAAGAGAAGCGAGTCTCCTCGTAAAGACTTCTAGGACAAGTGTGAAACCTGTACCTGTCGAGAAGGTCGTTGAGATCAAATCTTCGAAGTCTCATTGGCTAAATAAGAAGCCCACTAATCCCAAGGCCACCATCACGATTGGAACTCTGTTCAGTGGGATCGGCGCAATCGAACACGCCTTTCAGCGTCTTGGTATCAAACACAAAATCGCTTTTGCTGGAGATATCGACCCATTCGTGAAGAGAAGCTACTTAGCTAACCACGCATTGGATGAAGGATCTTGGCACGACGATGTGACCGAATTTGATGCAACAAAATACAAGAACAAGATAGACATCCTTGTCGGTGGAAGTCCTTGCCAGTCATTCTCCATGGTTGGTAAACGTGGCGGGCTAGAAGATACCCGTGGAACGCTCTTCTATGATTTTGCAAGAATTGTAAATGAGTGCCGACCGAGAGTATTTATCTTTGAAAATGTTCGAGGCCTACTTTCACATGATTCAGGCCAAACCTGGAGAACTATCCAAGATGTTTTTATGAGCCTTGGTTATGACATCAACACCAAAACTATGAACAGCAAAGATTTTGGAATTCCACAACATCGAGAAAGAATATTTGTAGTCGGCTTTAGAAAAAAGAATCCTAAGTTCACCTTTCCTGAGCCCATAACTCTGGAACACACAATGCAGGACTTCCTTGAAGATTTCACAGACTCAAAGTACTATCTGGGTACAAAAGGCGTGAAGTTTGTTACTAGTTCTAAAAACCGCTTGAAACGCTATACACAAATAAACGGTGACATAGCTCTCTGCGAGAAGGCTAATCAGCAGTTTAACTGGCACGGAGATTTTGTTTTTGAAGGCGTTGAGTCGGCCATAGATGCAGATGAATTTGTCTTCAATGTAAATGATATTGAAGAAAAGTACTTTCTATCAAAGAAAGTCAAGAAGTATGTTCTTGCTGGTGGCACGAAGAATTTTAAGACCAGTAGAGCGACCGATTTACCTGTAGCGAGACCGCTTCTACAATCCATGCACAAGATGCATCGAGCTGGTGTAGACAATTACATCACCTACGAGCGCGGAAAAATCCGAAAGCTAACTCCTCGAGAGTGCCTTCGCTTGATGGGATTCCGTGATTCTTTCAAAATCGTAGTGAGTGATACTCAGATGTACAGGCAAGCGGGAAACAGCATCGTTGTGGATGTATTGATGGCACTTCTAAAACAAATTGACATTACGGCCATCGCCAAGGATCAAGGTTAAGTAAAAATGACAACACGGTATATCGACGCACTAGATGTGACGATTGCTGATTCATTTGTAGTTCCAAGTAATAAAGTTGAATCAGGCCATGGAGAAGCGAAGCTTTATGTAGGACATAGGACTTCTGATAGTTACCGCGAGTTCTTTGGCCCAACTGGCTTTCAATTAAGATGCAGGCTCAGGAAAAGCGACTTATTGAGATTTTTAGAGGAGATGAGAGCAGAGTACTTCCATCCCTCCTTCTCATATAGAGATAGTGCGACTCTCAAGAATTTATGGGTTGAGAGAAAACGAATGGTCGAAGAATTACCAACGGAAGAAATTGAATTCTTCGTGGAAGAACAAAGTCACTTAAAGGGCCCACGAGGATATGTAAACTCGGATAGTAGTTACTACGAGTTTATACGCTTACTGCCACTCCCTAATACATCTCGACTCAAGATTGTGAAACTTGAGGAAGATTCATCCTCGATTTATGAATTCAAGCTAATGCCAGATTTTGATGGGTATACAACCCGACCATTTGAATCTGAAGTAGAAGCTGAGCTAGAAGCACAAATTTTGGAAGCGATACCTACTCCATACATCCCTCAACAAACAACTGTGGAAAGAATCGTCAAGGCTAGAGTCGGCCAGCAGCAATTTAAGCGTCAAGTCCTCCAGGAGTGCGATTCAACTTGTGCATTTACATTGGTTAGGGACCCTGGACTTCTTATTGCGGGCCACATCAAGCCATGGGCTAAATCCGATGACAGCGAGAAACTAGATCCCAAAAATGGATTGGTATTTACCCCAACTTATGACAGGCTCTTTAATAACGGTTTAATAAGTTTCACCGAACAATGCGCTTTAATTATTTCACCTTTATTATCTAGAGAGACATCAACTAGATTACATATACATCCAAATATGGAACTAGACATTCCATTGCACGGGCAAGGCAATAAACCAAGACAAGAATACATGGAGTATCATCGAGAATTTATACTCCGAAAATGATATAGAATCATAATAAATATTTCAGATCTATTAGAGCTTATTAAGGATAACTCAATTAAATAAACACGCTGGGCCGACCTCAGGTCGGCGACCACCTCGCCTTTGATGTGAATTCAGAAATCAAATTATTGAGTAATACTTTGAGATCATGTAAAAGATGGAATCTTTACCTCCCGTTACTATCCCTGCCTACGGGTAACTAAACACTGCAATCTCTTGCTCAAAATTATTATCCCTGTTCCTAACCACTCTCTTCCAGCAAGATATAGAGAGTGGTTAGGAACTTAAGATTAAGATTTAACGGACTACCAAACCACCGCTATAGCTATAGAGCTCACCGATAGAGCAACCATTGCTAGCCATGCTCTCTTTGGAAAGACTTGCTTCTTTGCATTTAAGTAGCCTAAAACCAAGATAAAGATAAGTATTACTAGTTTTATCCCTACTACGCTGTGGTTGATCTCCTCATATTGATCTGGATAGCTATCAACTAGGGCGTATCTAATTCCAACAAGGCCTAGCCCTGTTACTAGAGCAAGAAGGGCCGAGTGAAGTACTCCTTTATTGAGCTTTGATTGGGAGGCAAGAAGGCCGCCAAGAAGGCCTGCCATAGCGATGAAATGAAGGATTAGCAGCAGAT
>Ga0315901_10006843_pt1 | contig 13601 bp, 18 predicted proteins | sample LakEriMetagenome_10_FD_203761 | JGI IMG/M metagenome (GOLD analysis project Ga0315901, IMG submission 203761) | Freshwater fungal communities from buoy surface, Lake Erie, Ohio, United States - Buoy 2 MA116 | ecosystem: Environmental > Aquatic > Freshwater > Lake | place: USA: Lake Erie, Ohio... | reverse complement strand
GCCTGTCCTCATACGAACGGGCCGAGGGCGACCTACCGGGTTTGCCTGCTGTCAATATGTATGCGGAGGAAACCGCATCGGAAGGCGTTGTGCTGCAATCGCGGCGCGGGCTTGCCGATCTGGCGGCAGATATGGGCGCAGGGCCGGTGCGGGCGCTGTTCAAGCGTGACGGGGTGGTCGCCGGCTCGCAGTTCGGCGTGAGCGGTTCGGCGCTGTATCAGGCGACAACTAGCCGGGGGACGGTGACAGGTTCGGGGCCGGTTTCGATTGCCGGGAATGAAACGGGCATACTGGTTTGCGCTGGGGCATCGCTGCACAGCTACAACGGGACGACCTTTGCGACGGTTTCGCTGCCCGATAGCTTTAACGCAATCAAGGTGGTGGAAGGCGCATCGCGGTTTGTCGTGATCCGCGCCGATAGCGGGCGGTTCTACTTTACCCCGCCGCTTGCGCAGACGTTTGACGCATTGGACTTTGCCACGGCGGAAAGCGAGGCCGACCAGCTTCTTGACGCGCTGTTTCTTGACGACATCCTGATCCTGTTCGGCAAGGAAACGGTCGAGTTCTGGCCAAACACGACTGACAATAACCTGCCGTTTCAGGCGTTGGAAGTGCGCGTTCTTGAGCGCGGTATCAGGGCGACCGGCTGCGCAACAACGCTAGGTTCGAGCTTCGCGTGGATTACTGACCAGAACACGGTTTGTTTGAACGACGAAAACGGCGTTATTTCCAATCCTGGCATACAAGAGCGCCTGTCCGCTTCGGCAACCGCAAGCCTGTTCAACTTCTTCATCGACGGCACCGAGTTCCTCGCCTGCCGGATGGATGATGAAACGCAGGTGTATAACACGCGCACAGGCACTTGGAGCCAATTCGAGACTGACGGCGGCAATTGGGTCGCGACCTGTCACGCGGCGGGCGTGTTCGGTTCGGGGGACGGCAAGACGCTGGCCTTTGGTGATGATTATCTCGAATTGGGTGGGGTTCTGGAACGGCGTTTCAGAGGCGGGCTGCCTATCAATGGCGGCGGGGTGCCGATTTACAACCTGCGGCTGCGGTGCAACCCAGGCCAGACGGGTTTCTTGAGCGGGGATTATGCCGACCCGATCATCGAAATGCGCATGTCACGCGATGCGGGCCAGACTTGGGGGCTTTGGAAAGGCACTCAATTGGGCTTGCAAGGCGAGTATCGCAAGCGGGTGGAATGGCGAGCCTTGGGGATGGCCTCGGCCCCCGGCTTTATGTGTGACATCAGATTGACTGACCCAGTGCCGCTTCGCGCGTCAGGTATTTTCGTCAATGAGCCGTTCGGCGGGAGAGTTTAGTGGCAACCGTAACCATTTTCGACGCCTTCCCCGAAGCTGCGGCGGAAGGCATCCACAACCTTGCATCGAACACGCTCAAGGTTGCGCTCACCAATACCGCGCCGAGCAAGTCGGCTAACACAGTGCTGGCGAACATCACCCAGATCGCGGCAGGCAATGGCTACGTTGCGGGCGGCGTGACGGCCACTGTGGCGTCATCTTCGCAGACGGGCGGGGTCTATACCCTAATCCTGTCTGGCGTGTCCTGGACGGCCTCTGGCGGCGACATAGCGGCTAACCGTTATGCGGTGCTGTATAACGACACGGCGGCGAGCAAGAACCTGATCGCTTATGCCGACTTCGGGGTTTCGGCGGTGATTGCGAGCGGCAACACCGAAACCGCTAACGGGACTTGGATTGGTGCCTAACATTACGGTTCCCGGCGCGCTGACATTTAGCGGCGGGATGCTGCGCACGGCGCGCTTGGTTCCGGCGCGTCTTGTTTATTCGGCAGGCAGCGTCACATCGGTGCGGGATTCGGCGGTTTCGGGCTTGGCTGCGGTTCCGAAGCTGGATCGCTTGCGGCGGTTCGACAAGCTGATGAACGGCGACGAGGTTGACCTTCGTTTCCAGTTAATCTGGCAGCGCACGATGGAGGGGATCGAGGCCGCGTTTGAGGCGGTGAACCAGCGCGTTGATGACCTGTCGGCTATTCTGGCGCGGTTGACTGCTGCCGAGGCACTTGCACAGGCGGCGAATGATACGGCGGTGGCGGCGGTTGCGCAGGTTGAAGTGGTATCGGCTGCGGTTGCCGAGACGTTCACGGAAGTGGATCCGGTGTTCGGTGACAGTTTCACGGATAGGCTAGACCCATGATCCGCCCCGCAACGCTAGGCGATATTCCGGCGTTGTTGGAGATGGGGCGCAAGTTTGCCGAGCGGGCTAATCTACAATCTCATGTCGGCTATGATCCGCACAGCATGGTTCAAACCTTTGAGGCGCTAATTAACGGCGAGCATCCGTTGTTCATCGGCGAGCGCGGGGCAATCGGTGCGACCTGCACGCCTCACCCGTTCAATTGCGAACATATTACGGTGCAGGAATTGTTCTGGTGGAGCGAAGGTCGCGAAGGATTGGCGCTGCTAAAGGCGCTGGAAGCCTACTGCGAGGAACACGCGCACAGCTTGCAAATGATTACGCTTGAAGCAGTCGAGCCGGAGCGCACCGGGCGGCTTTATGAAAGGCTGGGCTTTGCCCCGCTCGAACATTCCTACATAAAGGTTTTTTGATATGGCAATAGGAACGGCCACGGCGATTGCCCTTGGGGCGACGGCGCTTGGCGCTGGCGCGTCTGCTATTTCAGGCAACAAGGCATCGAAGCGCGCAGCGCGGACTTCGCAGGACACCACCGCGTCAAACAACGCGCTTGCCCGCGACATCTACGGGCAGAACAGGCAAACGCTGTCGCCGTTCGTCAATCGCGGCAACGTGGCGGGCAACCAGATCAACGCGCTACTCGGGCTTGGCGGTTCGCAGGAAATGGGCGGGCCTGCGCAGGTTGGCCCGAACGCCATGACGCAGTTCGGCGGTTACAGCCCTGCCGGCTATGCGGACGCGGGTATGCCATATGGCATCGGTGACGGGTTTGTTAGCACCGGCACAATGGACGGCGGCATGATAAACGCCACGGGCAACACGATAGGGCAAATGCCGACGCAAACCGGCCAGCAGGCACAGAACGCAGCCTTTGACAACTTCCGCAATTCGACCGGCTATCAGTTCCGCCTTGGCGAAGGATTGGACGCGGTTGGCAGCACTTACGCGGGGATCGGCGGGCTTCAATCGGGCGCGGCCATGCGCGGGATTACCGATTACGGGCAGAACTTCGCGTCTAACGAGTTCGGCAACTACATCAACGCGCTCGGCAACCAGCAAGCGGTCGGCGCTGGCGGTGCATCGGCGCTTGCCGGTGTGGGCCAGAACTACGCGGGGACTGTCATTGGATCGAACAACCTAAACGCGCAGAACCAAATGGCCGCGCAGCTAGGTCGGCAAAACCCGCTAGCCAATATGCTTGGGACGGTTGGCGGCGGCTTCTTGGGGATGGGCCGATGAATTGGGGGCCAGGAGCAGCAGGCGGGTTTCAGAACGCGCTTTCGACGGGCTTGCAGCTGGGCCAGATGGTTCGGCAGCAAAAGCAAGAAAACGCGCTGATGCAGCAGCGGCAGCAGCAGATTGACGCGCAGATTAACAGGTCGCGTCAGGAAGCGGCAGATCGCAAGCTTGCGCAGCTTCCCAAGGTTGTCGGATTGCTTGAAACGGTCAATGACGACGCAGGTTATCAGCGCGTCCGGCAGATTGCGGGCCAAGAGTTTCAGTTTGACCTGTCTGGCGTGCCGGAAACCTATGACCCTAATTGGATGGCTCAAAACCTGCCCGTCCTGAAGGTTTTGGCAGATCCCGCAAAACTTGACGAGTTAGACCGTGACCTTGAGCGCCTTGGCTTTCCGAAGGGCGCGCCTGGGCGGCAAGAGGCTGCGCGCGAACTTATCCTATTCGGGCGTGGCAAGGCAGTTACCACGGCAGACGGGAGGGCGGCAGTTGAAATGCCGACCATCGCCTTGCCGGGACAGGCGGGGCAGCAACAGCCGACCATTCAAAACACTCCCGCGCCCGCGTTAGGCCCGAACGGTATGCCGACCGTCCTAACGCGCGAACAATATCAGGCCGTTGAAGCCGCGAGAGGCACGGCAGCAACCGCAGAGTGGGCTATGCGCAATAACATAAAGGTTATTGCCCGCACTGGCACCGACGCGAACGGTCGCCGTGTAATTCAATACAATGACGGGACGATTGACTATGCAGGGAATTGACCCGAACAGCATCCAGTGGGATGACCAGCCCGCACCAGCCCCGCGCCCTGCGCAGCCTACCACCATTGGCGGTCGCCGTATTATTGGCGACATTCCGCCTAGCGAGCGACGGGCTGAGCGCGACCAGCAGATACAGGAAGTGCGCACCGGGCAGCAGATGGCAATTGACGCTGAGCGGCTTCGCCTTGCACAGCAGACCGAAGCCCGTCAGGCCGCGCAAGACCAGCGCACGGCATCCGTGCAGGCGCAAGGGTTGGATGCAACCGAGGGTGAGCGCAAGGCGGCAGCGTTCCTGATCCGCGCTCTTGGTGCCAACACCACCTATGAGAGCGCAGGCGTTGGGCCTCGCTCGCTGATTGGGCAGGCCGCCAAGGACACGTTTCCGGGGATCACCAACTATTTCACTGAGGGCGAACGTCAGGCGGCAGAAAGCGCGCAAGACGAGTTTATTGCGGCATCGCTACGTCAAGATTCCGGTGCAGCCATTCCTGAAGAGGAACTGGAGCGCCAGCGCCGCATCTACTTCCCTATGCCTGGGGATGGCCCCGAGGCGCTAGAACAGAAGCGTCAAGCCCGCATCCGCGCAATCACCGGCTTGGAGCAATCTTCTGGCCGGTTGCTTGAAAACACCCGCGCCGAGTGGAATAAGATGGGGCTTTCGTCCCTGCAAATGGCGCTTGAACGCGGCGCGTCTAAAGACGAAATTCTAGCAATTGCACAGCGCAACGGGCTGAGCGTTGACGAGGCCGCGCTTGAAGCAAACCTTCGTTCACGCGATGCAGGTGGGCCGATTAGCAGCTTCTTGCCGCCCGATGGCCCTAGCGGCGGCGGGGGCGGTGGAAGCCCATCCTTTGGCGAGCAATTCCAGGCAGGCATTGCACAAGGCGTTGGCGACATCGTGCAGGGCGTTGGCGATACGGTTGGCATGATTACCGACCCATTCGCCCGCGTGCTTGCGGATGCGCTTGGCTATGACGGCTCGCAGATGCAGTCGCTCGGCACCAACGTCCGCGAAGGCGTTGGCCTTCCGCAAAGCCAAGATCCGACCGTGCGCCGCGTCAATGAATTTGCAGCGGGCGGGCTTGTCGGGGGGCTTGCGGCCCGTGCGGCGGCCCCGTTGGCTCAGGCTGGCACTGTCACGCAAAACGTGCTTTCGACTGTGGGCCGCACGCCGATCCGCGACACCGTGGCGGGTGCCGGCGCTGGCGCTGGTTCCGTCGCAGGCGAAAACATTGGCGGCACGCCGGGTCAGATTGTTGGCGCGCTTGCTGGCGGCCTAGCGGGCTATGGCGGGGCTAATGCACTGATGCGCACGGCTGCGCCTCGGCAGGCAAGCGAATATGCGCAGGCGGCAGGTCGGCAGGGCGTCAACATGCTCCCTGCTGATGCTGGCGGGCCGGTTGCCCGCGCGGTGACGACTGGCACCCGCGCCTCGCCGCTTTCGGTTGCGCCGGTTGCACAAGCGGCAGAGCGCCAGCAACAGCAATTCGGCCAAGCGGTTCAGCGCACCGCCCGCGAACAGGGCGAAGTGGTTTCAACGCAACAAGCCGGCGAAACCGTGCGGCAGGGCGCAGAACGATACACCCGCGAAAGCTCGCAGCGCGGTTCCCGCATGTACGATCGCGCCGCCCAAATGGCGCGTGGTGTGCGGGCCATCCGCCCTGCGCGCACCGTTGAAGCTATCGACGCGGAGCTTGCTCGCCTCGCAGAAAACCCCGCCGCAGAACAAGGCACCATTCAGGCGCTTACGGACTTCCGCAACCGCATTGCGGACGGCGTTTCGATCCAAGGTTTGCGGGATGCGCGCACTACGCTTTCGCAGGACGTGTATGATGGGAAGCTCCGCAGCGGCGGCGACCAAGCCATGTGGAAAGGCATTCTTGGCAACGTAGCAGACGACATCGACGCGGGGCTTCGTTCCGTTGGCCGTGACAATGCCGCCACCGCTTTTCGCCGTGCAGACGCTTTTTGGAGCGAGCGCGTCGAGTTCATCGACCAAGCCTTGCAGCCGATCATCGGGCGCGAGGGCGCGAAGGGCGGCGAGGAAGTCTTGCAGGCGCTTGAAGGCATGGCTCGCGGGCAGCGTGGCGGCAATGCGCGGCTTTCCCGCGTCATGTCGGCGCTGTCCCCTGAAGAAGCCGGGAACGTGCGCGCAACCCTTGTAGACCGGCTTGGCAGGGCGACCCCCGGCGCACAGGATGCGCAGGGTGAGGCGTTTAGCGCGGCAACGTTCCTGACGAACTGGAACAAAATGACCCCGCAAGCCAAGGCGTCATTGTTCCCTGACAGGGCAACCCGCAACAATCTAAACGACCTTGCCTTGATCGCCGAGCGGTCAAAACGCGGGCAGTCAATGGCAAACACCAGCAACACAGGCGTTGCGGTCAATGCCGCGAATGTGATCGGCGGGGCCGGCCTTGCCGCTGCAAACGTTCCTGCGGCACTGGCGGGGGCAGGAAGCCTGCTGCTGACGGGCAGGCTTATGGCCTCGCCGGGTTTTGCTCGCATCCTTGCCAAGAGCGCCAAGTTGCCTCCCCAAGCCGCCAACCGCACTTTCCGCGAACAGCTTGGCATTTTGGCGACCCGTGAACCTGCGCTCCAGAACGACATCAATGCGATCTTGCAAACAAGCAACGATAACACCCGCCTAGCCGCCGAAGAAGGTAATCAGCAGTAACGCTGCAACCTCGCTCGGAAAGCAAAGCACGGCGACCGATGCGCCAATCCTAAAAACCCAAATCACAATCCAACCCTACCACAAAGCGCCTCGCAAGGGCGCTTTTTTTTGTGAGCAAAACATGGCCGCAGAACTTATCACGCTTCCCTTCCGCCCTGTCATTAACACGCGGGGCGTGCTGGAACCTGGCGCATTGCTTGATGTGTTTCAGGCTGGGACGACCACGCGGATCAGCGTGTTCTCCGATAGCGGCCTGTCGGCGGCGTTGTCCAATCCCGTTGTCGCCAATTCGTCGGGCGTTTTTCCGAGCGTGTATTGGGATAACGCGCAGGCTGTCCGCGTGCGGGTGCGCGAGGCTGACGGCACGGTTCTGGGCGATGCTGACCCGTATTTCTCGGACGGGCTTACCTCGACCGATCTGTCATTCATCCAATCCGGCACCGGAGCTACTTCGCGCACGGTGCAGGCCAAGCTGCGGGATACGGTAAGCGTTAAAGACTTTGGCGCGGTCGGTGACGGCACCACGAACGACACGGCGGCAATTCAGGCGGCAATCGACGCCATCGCGGCTGCGGGCGGTGGCGCTGTCCTTGTCCCGCGCGGCAATTATCGTTTGCAGTCTACGCTGACCATCCCCGGTTTGGTAAGACTTGTCGGCGAGGGCGCAGGACGTGTCGCTCAACCGGTTCAGGCGGCGTCAACAGTGTTTTCGTGGTATGGCGGCTCTGCTGAAATGGTGCGCCTTGGCTGGCAGGCTGGTGTGCGTGTAGGCGGCGGGATTGAAAGCATCCGGCTTGATGGCCGCGCCCTTGCTACGCAATGCTTGTCGTTCAAGGATATTCAGCAAACCGTTGTGAGTGACATTGTTTTGACCGGCGCAACCAGTGCCGCGCTTTACATGACAAACACCGCACTAGCGGCAGACCCGACCGGGTTCTGTACGTTTAACGGCATCCGCATCAGTCTGCGCGGCGGCGCTACGGATAGCGCGCACGGCATTCTGATCGAAGGCGCTGGCACGGGTGTTGCTGGCGTAACCCTTTGCTCGTGGCGTGACGTTCGGATCGAACACGCCAACGGTGATGGTGTGCGCGTGGTGCAGCGCGGCGACGGGATGACCTGGTACAATCTTTTTACCTTCCGTGCAGGGGTTGAAACTGGCTTTGGCATCCGTGCGCAGGGCGATGCGGCGGCGGTTGTTTCGGCTTGGTCGTTCGTCAACTGCCTGCCAAATGGCGGGGTTCAAATCGACACGCCTAACATTGCCAAGAATTGGGTGTTCGACAACATTCAAGACATTGATGTTGACGCTTCGGCGATTGCTCTAGTCTACGGGCAAGGCCGCGCCGATGTCGCTGTAGTTAATACAGCTTCAACCCGCACGAAAGGCCCGACAAAGATTGGCGGCTATCGCAATCCGCGCATCAAGGACGGCATGATTTTCCGCCGCTGGGATAGTGGGAACAACATTCTTCAAACTGCCGAAAACAGCTATCTTACAGGCGGCACCTATTCGAGCGCATTGATAGCGTCGGCAGATCAACCCGGCGGCGCGATTGCGCTCACAACCGGCAACGTCTCGGGCAATGCTCTTTACTTCTCTGCGGTCGGCGCTTTTGCTTCGGGCTTTGCGCCCGTTCGTGAGCCGCAAATGGCGGTTTCCTGGACGCCTATCTCTACAACCAATTATGTTGCCCGCGCAGGGTTCGTCGGCAGCTACGCCGATCTTCCCGACAACGGGATTTATGTTGAGGCCGCACCGACAACGAGTGGCTTCTATCGGTGCATCACGCGCAACGGTGGAACTGAAACTGCGACCGTCACATCTCTCGCCTTGGCTGTTTTGATTACGCAATGGCGGATTGAGTATAACGGCTCCAGCGCAGTGTTTCTCTACAGAACCAGCGGCAATAATCTTTGGGCCGTTGCCGCAACTCACACGACCAATATCCCCACGGCGACCCTTGCTGACATTTTTTATATGCGCACCACGGAAGCCGTAAGCAAGGCTATGCACGCTTACGACTATGCGCTTGCTTGGGACTTGGAAGCATGACCGCCGCTGACATTCTGGCTTGCTTTCGCAGCGAACAGATGACCGCCGCTGAATTGCTCGCCCACATGGCGGACGATGCAGACTTTGCCGAATACGTGCGGGAGCAATTGTCATGAGGATCGGGCTTGGAACTCGCACACCGCAAAAAACACTACTATTTCCAACGCGATTACGGCGCTGGGCGATCCCAAGGTTCGCTATATCGACCCGAACGCATGGACAGAGATGGCGGTCAACACTCCCGGCTTTCGCGACGGCCTCCACTTTGATGTCGATGGCTACGACGCTCTTCTGACCCGTATGTTGGTTGCTCTTCCAGCGGCCTTAGCGTGATGCGCTTCGTCGTCACCCCCTTGCCGGAAGGCTCGCACCTGGTGCGCGTCTGTGCAGGCGAGGGGGTGGCTTATGACCGCATGATCGCGGTGACCGAGGACGGCGATTGCCTGCACCTTCAAGGCTGGATCGGAACGCCACTGACCCCTGCGCAATGGCGACATGCCGCAGCCGAGTTGTTTCCCGACGCCAAGCGGGTGCGGTTCGAGCGGCATCGTGCAGGCGAGTTCCGCACGGTGCAGCTGGTGCTTAGTCAGATAGTAAACAAGGGAATGAATGATGAACGGGATTGACTGGCAGGTGCTTTTTAATGTCGCAGTCATGGCCGTCATGGCTATGGGCGGTTGGATCGTGGGCCGCGTGACCAAGACGCTTGACCAGTTGGACACTGACATTCGAACGCTGCCTGAAAAGTATGTCAGCAAGGCCGACTATCGCAGCGACATCCATGAGATCAAGACGCTGCTCACAGGTATCAGGGACAAGCTGGACAGCAAGCAAGACAAGGACGCTCACCGATGAAAAAGACAAGCGCGGCTGGCATCGCTCTCATGCACTCGTTTGAGGGGCTGGCGAAGAAGCTGCCCGATGGCAGCATTGCTGCCTATCCTGATCCGGGCTCTCGCGACGGCCACCCGTGGACAATTGGCTGGGGCAGCACAGGTCGCGATCCGTTCAACGGCGGGCAGATAAAGAAGGGCACTGTGTGGACGAAGGCGCAATGCGATCAGCGGTTCGTGGATCACCTCGCGGATTTTGAAAATGCGGTCAATTCCGCGCTCGGTTCCGCGCCCACGACGCAGGCGCAATTCGATGCATTGGTAAGCTTCACTTACAACCTTGGGCCAGCGAACCTGCGCAATTCCACGCTGTTGAAGCTTCACAAAGCAGAAGATTACGAGGGCGCTGCCAAGCAGTTTCTCCGTTGGAATAAGAACGATGGCAAGGTCATGAATGGGCTGACGCGCCGCAGGAAGGCCGAGGCTGCACTTTACGGAAAGGCAGACTGATGAACTTCCCTGACTTCGTTACGCCTGACGGTCGCCGAGCTTGGGCGTTTCTCGCAATTGTTGGCGGCTGCATGGTGTTTACTGCCGTCATCATAGGCTCGCTTTGGCTTATTAAAGACCACGACGAGTTTGTGTTCTACCTCGCGCTTGCTGCCCATGTCCAAGTTCTGGTTGGCATGACGGCTCTTGGTTGGGCGATGGGACGGCGGCTGCAAGCAAGCGCAAGTCGTGACGGCGTGACGATTAACGACAGCCAAATCGAAGTTCACTCTTAGGGAAAGTAAAGGAGCCGGTGCGCATGAACCTGCCCAGCCCCGACGATGAGCGCAAGGCCATCGTGGCGTTCACCGCGTTCGCCGTGCTGTCGCTGCTTGGCGCGGGTGCGGCGCTGTTCGCCATCGCAACCGTGCTGGTGAAAGCCGCGCAATGGGTTTGGAGCTTGTAATGCTGCCACCTCTCCCGCCGTGGCTCGCGCCGCGATACGCGCTGACCGGCATCAAGCTGGGGCTGTCGGCTCTGTTGCTGCTTGTCGCCGTTGTCGGGTGCAGCACCCAGACCGTGCGTCTTGAAGGCTTTCAGATCAAGCTTCCGGTCATCGGCACCATCGGCCCCAAGGGATGGAAGCCTTACGCCAAGCAACTTGAAGGCGAGGTTCGCTCGATCCGCATTGACCTGGAGCTAGCCGAAGCCCGCCACGTCGCCACGAAGCGCGCTTACGAGGACGCGCAGGCTGAAGCCGCCCGCATGGAAGCCGAACGATTGGCCCGCGTTGTCGCCCGCCAGCAGGAGATCACCGATGAAGTCCGCCAAGATTACAGCCGCCGCATTGCTGACCTGCGCGCTCGCGCTGCCCGCTTGCAAGCCCAAGCCCAAGCCGGTGCTGGAGGTGCGTCCAGTGGTTTGCAACTGCCCGAAACCGGCGACCCCGCCAGCGGAATTGATGACCCCGCCGCGTGTCAGGAAATTCCTGCCCGAGACGTAAACACCGACATCGCCTGCCGCGCAATCGCCGAAGAACAGGCGATCCAGTTGGACGCGCTTATCCAATGGGTGAGCCGCCAACTAGGCGCAACCGAATAATCCCCGTCAACAACGCGAGTAAGCCATGTGCCAACACCACCACTCAGCGAAGAGACCCTGATTGAAACCGTCAACGCCTATCGGTCAAATGAAGAAAACCAGCGGGCAGCATCGGAGGCGCTAGGCATATCGCGCAGCGCCCTGCAAGACAGGTTGCGCATGGCCAAAGCGCGGGGGATGATCCACGAGGCACCCGCGCCCGAGGTTCCGCAGGCCGCGCCCTTGCCCGACCCTGACCTGCCGATTGAGCAGCTTGTCACCTATAAGAAGAGCGCCTTTGAGCGCAAGCACGCGAACGTCTTGGCCAAACGCTGGCGGCGGTTCAACGTGCCGACGCATGGCCCTTACGCGCTGATGTTCGTAGGCGATCCGCACCTCGATGATGACGGCTGCAACCTTCCGCTATGGGAGGATCATTGCGAGCTTATGGCTGGCACCGAACATCTGTATGCGGTCAATATCGGAGATTCGACTAACAACTGGGCTGGCAGGCTTGCGCGTCTGTGGGCCAACCAGGACACAAGCGCCCATACCGCCAAGCGTCTTGTGAAGCACTATCTCGCAGAGCGCGGCATCCCGTGGTTCCTCTGGTTACACGGCAACCATGATATGTGGGACGGGCCGGTTGGCCGCGATGTGTTCGAGCGCCATTCGCCCGAATATGTCGTCATGGAGGACTGGCAGGCCAAGATTACGCTCGCCAGCCCGAACGGTCGGGAGATCAGGCTCTGGGCCGCGCACAACTTCAAGGGCAATTCGATCTGGAATAACATGCACGGTCTTGAGCGCGCCGCGCAGATGCAGGATTGGGCGCACCTTTACGTTGCAGGCCATCACCACGACAGCGGATACCGGCAGGGAGAAAACCCGCATCGGGGCTTTGTCTATAACCTGCTGCGCGTTCGCGGTTATAAATTCATCGACGAATATGCGGACGTTCACGGCTTCGGCAATCATGCCTATGGGGCGTCCGGCGTTGCTGTCATTGACCCAGACGGCGACAAGCTCAACGCGGTGACCTGTTTCCTCGATCCGCACGAGGGCGCAGACTTCCTCGCGTGGAAGCGCCGCAAAGCTGCAGCATGACAACCGCTGACAAAATCCGCCATGTTGCTGATGTGGTCGAGCAATCGGCCATCGGTCGGCGCAAGGAGATAGCAATTGAATTGCTTTGCCTTCACATAGTGCGGGCTTGCGGGTCAGGCGAGAATGCCGCCGAGGCGCGCTTGCTGCTGGAGTTGCTGGAGGGTTAGGTGTTTTCGTGCAATTTGTTTACGGCATAACCTGATGACTTTGGTCTATAAACGCCTGATTTGTAATCAGGGGGCCGGGGGTTCAAGTCCCTCAGTCGGCACCGTTTTTTCTGCGGCTATGTGAACATTTACACCACTGTTTACGAATCGCGCAGCAGGCATTCGATAGCTACCTGCGCGGGGCCAGGGATCGGCACCTCGCCACCCTCCCACTTGCTGATGGTCTGCCAGCCCCATTTCCCCATGCGCAGAACCTCGGCCAAACCTTTTTGGGTAAGGCCGAGGGACTTGCGGGCGGCGCGGAGGTCGTCAGGCTGCATTTCGTTTCCCTTTGATATAATCGCCCCACTGCGCGCCCATCGCGGCGGCAATGCCGGGAAAGGTGGCGCTGCGCTCTAGCCATCGATTTGCGCTAGGAGACAAGCGGTTTTGCCCGCTGTCTGTCTGGTTGCCCCACCGCTCCTTGCCGTTGACAATCCGCCCCTGCAACCACTGCGTAGGGTGCAGGCGTGGCAGACCCCGCAACCATAGGCCGGTGCGCTTGCTCGCATCATCCCCAAACTGGTAGGGCTGGATTGTCTGATCTGGCGGGCGGTGCGCCTTGCTAATGAACGATGGCGCGGGGTTTTCAATCGCGGTCGGGAACGGCAGCGCGTCAAGGCGCTTGAAGTTCTCAATTGCCTGTTCGCGCGCCTCGCGCCTCGCAGCGCCTACCAACGTCCCCGGCTTGACCTTCTGGTGATATGGGCCGTCGGTGAACGCCCAAGCTGCGCTGATCGTCAGATAGGTGCACATCGGATGCAGGACAGCCATATCCCACTCCTCGCGCAGTGCATCCCATACATCGCCTTGAATGTGCCTGTCAGGCCTGCCGCGCGAAGGCAAGAGGTCGCAAGTCCATGCCTCGCAGCCTGCGCGCTCAAAAGCCTCTAGCGTCAGAGGACATGCCGAATAGCCGATCAGGACGCGGGTCACGATGCATACACCTGCGCGTTGAGCAAATCCCAATGCGCCT
>Ga0315901_10006841_pt1 | contig 13602 bp, 13 predicted proteins | sample LakEriMetagenome_10_FD_203761 | JGI IMG/M metagenome (GOLD analysis project Ga0315901, IMG submission 203761) | Freshwater fungal communities from buoy surface, Lake Erie, Ohio, United States - Buoy 2 MA116 | ecosystem: Environmental > Aquatic > Freshwater > Lake | place: USA: Lake Erie, Ohio... | reverse complement strand
GGACCGGGGCCGGCCGCCCCCGGGATGGGTGAGGCCGGTCCGACCGTCATGGCAGGTGACCGCATCGTCGTGGGCAGCATCGCCGGCGCCTTTGGCGTGAAGGGCGAGGTGCGCGTGAAATCCTTCTGCGCCGCGCCGGCCGACATCGCCCGCTATGTGCCGCTGACGACCGACCGCGGCCATGTCTTCCCCGCGATGGTGATCAGGGGCGAGGCGCCGGGGGTGCTGGTCGCGCGGATCGAGGGGATCGAGAGCAAGGAGGCGGCCGACGCCTTGCGCGGGGTCTCGCTCTGGGCCGAGCGCGACCGGCTGCCGCGGCTGCCCGATGACGAGTTCTATCACGCCGATCTGATCGGGCTTGTCGTGCAGGATACCGGCGGGCGGGTGCTGGGCACGGTGCGCGCCGTGCTGAACCATGGCGCGGGCGACATGCTTGACCTGCAGCGTCCGGGCGGGGGGGAGAGCCTGCTTCTGCCCTTCACGCGGGCGGTGGTGCCGACGGTGGACCTGGCCGCGGGGCGGATCGTCGCCGACCCGCCCGAGGGGATCGCCTGATGGAGGAGCCCGGCGAGAATGCGCGGTTCCGCGCCATCGGGCGCAAGTCGATCCGCGCCTCGGCCCGGCCGCGCGAGCTGATGGGCGGTGCGGACGATCTGGCAGGGATCTGGAAAGCCGTCGTCATTACGCTTTTCCCGCAGGTCTTTCCGGGGGTCCTGGGCGAAAGCCTGACCGGCAAGGCGCTGAAGGAGGGGCTCTGGCAGCTTCGCACGGTCGACCTGCGCGACTTTGGCGAGGGGCGGCACAGGAACGTGGACGACACGCCCGCGGGCGGCGGGGCGGGCATGGTCCTGCGCCCCGACGTGGTCGCCCGCGCGGTGGCCGAGGCGCAGGCCGAGGCGCGGGCGGCGGTGCCGGTCATCTGCCTGTCGCCGCGCGGGCGGCGGTTCGACCAGGCGATGGCGCGGACGCTGGCCGCGGGGCCGGGCGCGATCCTGCTGTGCGGCCGGTTCGAGGGGGTGGACGAGCGTGTGATCGCGCATTTCGGGATGCAGGAGGTCTCGATCGGCGACTTCGTCATGACGGGAGGAGAGATCGGGGCGATGGGGTTGATTGATGCGACGGTGCGACTTATACCCCGCGTGCTCGGGAATCAGGCCTCCGTCGAGGCGGAATCCTTTACGCATGGTCTGCTCGAGCATCCGCAGTACACGAAACCTGCCGTGTGGGAGGGGCGTGCGATCCCCGAGGTTCTTCTCTCGGGTCACCACGGCCGGATCGCCTCCTGGCGGCAGGAGATGGCCGAATGGCTGACCAAGGAACGGCGACCTGATCTCTGGCGGGCATGGTGTGCAAGGCACGGCATGGACCCGGATGAAGACCGAGAGCTCTGAGGACGCATCACATCTTCGCGGGACAACCGCGGGCAACAGATAGGAGCGGATCAGATGGACCTGATCGCACAGCTCGAGGCGGAGCAGATCGCCGCTCTCGGCAAGGACATTCCGGATTTCAAGCCCGGCGACACGGTGCGCGTGGGCTACAAGGTGACCGAGGGCACCCGCACGCGGGTGCAGAATTACGAGGGCGTCTGCATCAGCCGCAAGCACGGGCAGGGCATCGCCGGAAGCTTTACGGTGCGGAAAATCTCGTTCGGCGAAGGGGTTGAGCGGGTGTTTCCGCTCTATTCGACGAACATTTCCGAAATCACCGTGGTCCGCCGCGGCAGGGTGCGGCGCGCCAAGCTGTATTACCTGCGCGACCGGCGCGGCAAGTCGGCCCGGATCAGCGAAGTCACCAACTACAAGGCCAAGGAATAGGAGCGAGGCGATGAAGGACGGTATCCACCCCGCGTACCACGTCATCGACGTCAAGCTTGTCGATGGCACGGTGGTGCAGATGAAATCGACCTGGGGCAAGCCGGGCGACCAGATGGCGCTGGACATTGACCCCTCGGTCCACCCGGCCTGGACGGGCGGCGGCACCCGCCTGATGGACACCGGCGGGCGCGTGTCGAAGTTCAAGAACAAATACGCGGGCCTGGGGTTCTGACGACCCCGCCTGCCGCATGGCACGGACCGCAACGCCGCCCCCCGGGGCGGCGTTTTGCATTCCGGGGGGGCGCGGCGTTAACCTTTGGCCGTTGCGCCGGCGCCCTGCAGGACGGTGGTGGGGGGTGTCCGGGGGGTTTCGGTATCACGTCGGTATTGCGTCGGTATCGCGTCGGTGCGGATATCGGCAAAGCCAACGGATTAACGCAGCGCACGATCAGGATTGTCTATCGTGGCGCCAAAACGAGAGGGCCGCCCGGTCAGGGCGGCCCTTCCGTCCGAGCGGGGTGTCCCGTCAGGCGGCGCGGGGGCGGCGGGGGCGGCGGCGTTGGCCTGAGGGTTTGGCGGCGGTATTGGCGGGGGTGCCGGCGGCGCCGGGTTTGGCGGCTCCACCCTGTGGGCGGCGGCCGGGCTGGGGGCGGGGGCGCGGGTCGGGTTTTGCACCCGGCATGGGTTCCCACGGGGCGCCGGAGGCGATGGGGATCGTGGCCTTCATCGCCTTCTGGATGTCCTTGAGTTCGCCCATCTCGTCGGGCGAGCAGAGCGCCACGGCGATGCCGGTCGCGCCCGCCCGCGCGGTGCGGCCGATGCGGTGGACGTAATTCTCGGGCACGTTCGGCAGGTCGTAGTTGTAGACATGCGTGACGCCGAGGATGTCGATCCCGCGGGCGGCGACGTCGGTCGCCACAAGCACGCGGATGCGGCCGTCGCGGAAATCCGACAGCGCCCGGTCGCGCTGGCCCTGGCTGCGGTTGCCGTGGATCGCGGCGGTAGCGAAGCCGGCCTGATCGAGCTGGCGGGCGAGCTTGTCGGCCCCGTGCTTGGTGCGGGCGAAGACGAGGGCGAGGCCGTCGCGATGGGCGTCGAGCAGTTCGATCAGAAGCTCGGTCTTGGCAGCGCGGGCGACGAAGTGGATGGACTGGTCGATCCGGTCCACGGCCTTGCCGGGGGGGTTGACCTGCACGCGCACCGGATCGGTGAGAAAGGCGGCGGCGATCTCCTCCATCTGTTTCGGCATGGTGGCGGAAAAGAGCATCGTCTGGCGCGCCTTGGGCAGCAGCGTCGCGATGCGGCGCAGCGCGTGGATGAAGCCGAGGTCGAGCATCTGGTCGGCCTCGTCCAGGACAAGGAATTCCGTCTCGGCCAGGCTGATGGCGCGGCGGTCGATCAGGTCGATCAGCCGGCCGGGGGTGGCCACGGTGATGGCGGCGCCCTTTTCGAGCTTCATGATCTGGCCGGTAATGCCGGCCCCGCCGGTGATGAGCACGATCCTGAGAAAGGAGCCGCCGGTGAAGGCGGTCAGGCTGTCGGCGATCTGCCGGGCGAGTTCGCGGGTCGGGGCGAGCACGAGGGCACGCGTCGCGCGGGGTTGCAGCTTGCGCCCCTGGGCCAGCAGCACGTTGAGCATGGGCAGGCCGAAGGCCGCGGTCTTGCCCGAGCCGGTTTCGGCCAGGCCCATGACGTCGCGCCCGGCGAGTGCATGGGGAATGGCCTGGGTCTGGATCGGGGTGGGGTCGGTGATGCCCTGCGTCTGCAGGGCGGTGACGAGGCGGGGCTGGAGGCCCAGCGTGGTGAAATCCATGGTGTATCCTTCTGGGCCGCGCGATGGCGGCGAACTGGTTCATGTGGCCCGGGCGGCCGGGATGGCCGCGGGCAAGGCAAAGGGTTTGCGCCCCGTGAACCGCCTGTCTGGCCGGATGCCCGGCAGGCGTCATGGCGCGGCCCCTTGCGTGACGATGGGAACCAGTGGGACCGAGGCCCGGCGCCGGGGTGGCGCGCTGCTCACGCGGCAGGCTGCATCGGTCAGAGGTCACATGAGGGGCCGGGGTGCAGATGTCAAGCGCCGCGGGACTTGCACGGCTGAACGAGTTCCCGCAAGACAGGCACGCGGGCAGCGGGAGCGGGTTGTGGTCCATATCATCGTGGTGGGTAACGAAAAGGGCGGTGCGGGCAAGTCGACCGTGGCGATGCACATCGCCTCGGCGCTCGCCCGGATGGGATACCGGACGGGCTGTCTGGATCTTGATCTGCGGCAAAGATCGCTCGGGCGGTATCTGGAAAACCGCCGGCGCTTTGCCGAACGGGAGTCGCTGGACCTGCCGACGCCCGTCATTGCCGAGCTTCCGGCCGTCGACCCCGGTGCCCTGCCGGAGGGCGGGAACCCGGATGACTTCCGGCTGGCGCAGGCGGTGGCCGCGCTTGAACCGGTCACGGATTTCATCGTGATCGATTGCCCCGGGTCGCATACCCGGCTGAGCCAGGTGGCGCATTCGCTGGCCAATACGCTGGTGACGCCGCTGAACGACAGTTTCGTGGACTTCGACATGCTGGCGAAGGTCGATGTCGACGGAGAAACGATCCTCGGGCCGTCGGTCTATGCCGAGATGGTCTGGTCGGCGCGGCAGCTGCGGGCGGCGGCGGGTCTGCCCGCGCTTGACTGGCTGGTGGTGCGCAACCGGCTCGGTGCGCAGGCGATGGTCAACAAGCAGAAGATGGAGACCGCGCTGGACAAGCTGTCGCGCCGGATCGGTTTCCGGCTGGCCCAGGGGTTCAGCGAGAGGGTGATCTTCCGCGAGCTTTTCCCGCGGGGGCTCACGCTGCTCGACCTGCGTGACGTGGGGGTCACGACGCTCAACATCTCGAACGTGGCGGCCAGACAGGAACTGCGCGACCTGATCCGGTCCCTGGGCCTGACGGGCGTCAGCGTGACTTTCTGAGCGGATCGTCGGGGGCTGCCGGTGTCTGGCTGCGCCGCGCGAGCAGCAGCGCCACGACCGCGGCAAGGGCAAAGAGCACGGCAACCGCGGCCGGCGCATAGCGGGCATGGCTTCCGGGGGGCAGGGTGCCATAGGCGGCGGACGCGCCAAAGATGACCGCCGATGACACGATCAGCGCGATCGCCCCGCGGTTATAGGCGGCTGCAATCCTGCGCCGGCGCACGGGGATGGCTTGAGCGGGTTGCGGGGCGGCCGGTTCGGGTGCCGCGGCGGGAATGACGGCGGGAAGGTTCGCGGCGCGCGGGGCTCCGCTCTGTCCCGGCGGGGGCAGGGCGAGCGTTGCGGAGGATCTGGCGATGCGGGCCGCGCGGACTTCGGTCGCGTGGCGGGGCATGACCCTGGGGGTGGCGTGGACCGGCGCCATGCGGAACGGGGGCGGCTGACGGCGCCGCGGCGCGAGCAGCAGCAGCCCTGCGAGGGCGGCCAGGCCGGCGGGCTGGGCAAAGGCCCCGAAGACCGTCTGCGGATTGCCGAAGACGCCGGGCAGATGACCGAGGATCAGCGGCGCCGCGACATCGGAGATGATCCGGGCACCCGGCAGGGTCTGTCCGAGGTCGAGCTGCCCCCATACGCCGGCGGCGAAGAGCATGGCCGAGAGCACCATCGTGAGAATGGCGACCCCGCGAAGGGGACGGTCGTTCAGAGCCATCGGCGGCGTTTCCCTGCAACCCGATTACGTCGCCCAGTCATGACCCGGCTTTGCGGCACGAATTTGGCGTCAAGAGGGGAGGATCGGGACAGGCCCGGCACACAGCGGGTCAGAACGAGGGACGGCGCCGGGCAAGGAAGGCCGACCTGCCTTCGGCAAAGTCGGGACCGGTGAAGAGCGCATTGATCGCGCGGGTCAGGTCGGGCCGGTCGGGGGGGGCGGACAGCGCGTTCAGCGTGGCCTTGGTCACGCGGAGGGAGGCGGGAGACTGGTCGGCCAGCAGCGTCGCGTAGGCCCGGGTTTCGGATTCGAGCAGGTCTGACGGCAGGGCCCGGTCGATCAGGCCAAGGGCAAGCGCCTCGGGAGCGGAAAGGGTCCGGGCAGAGAAAAGGATGTCGCGGGCGCGGGCGGGGCCCACCTTTTCCATCAGCGCCCAGGTATCGGACACGCCATAGGCGATGCCGAGCCGGGCGGGAGTGATGGCAAAGACGGCGGTGTCGGCGGCAAAGCGCAGGTCGCAGGCAAGCGCCAGCGCGCAGCCGCCGCCGATGCAGGGGCCGCCGATCATGGCGATGACGGGGACAGGCAGGTCGCGGATCGCCTGCAGACCCGCGCGGATGATGGCATTGGCTGCGGTCGCGCTGTCGGCCGAGGCATAGGTGTCGTCGAATTCGCGGATGTCGGCGCCGGCAGAAAAAGCGCCCTGCGCGCCGGTGACGACCAGAACGCGGGTTGCGGGGTCGGCGGCAAGGCGACCGGCGATTTCGGGCAGGGCCTCCCACATCGCGCGGGAAATGGCGTTGCGCGCGCCCGGCACGTCGAGCGTGAGCCGCGCGATGCGGCCGGGAGCGAGGATGAGGCGGCCATCGGCAAAGGATTCGGTCATGGCAGGTCCGGGATCATGGCGGCTGCTTGGGCAGGAGCTGTAGTCCGTCTTGTGGGGGAGACGGCGGCAGAGGGCAAGACTGCGGTCAGGGCGGCGGTCAGGGCGGCGGGGGCGGTCAGGCCAGGTCGGGCAGCGCCGCGAAGAGGGCCGCCACATAGGCGCGGGCGCGGCGGGAGGCGCCCATTGCGGCGGACATGTGCCCGGTGACATAGCCGAAGGCGAGGCCCGAAGCGAGGTGAGCGAAGCCCGTCGCCCCGCCCGCGCCCCAGTGGCCGAGCGTCGCGGGATCGGGGCCGAAGTCGAGCCCGGGCGGGGTGGAAAGTTCGACCCCTTCGCCATAGCGGATGGGCAGGCCGAGGACCCTGTCCGCCGGGTTGGCGGCCCGTTCGGTCTGCAGCGCCGCGCGGCGGCTGTCGGACAGAAGGCCCGGCCAGACGAACTGGCCATAGAGGCAGGCGATGGCGCGGGCGGTGGCGTGGCCGCTGCCCGAGCCGATCGCCGCCCTGCGCCAGCGGGTTGTGTTGAAATCCTCGCCCGGGCCGAAGAAGGCCATGGAGCGGGCGAAGAGGCTCTCGGGGCTGTCTGCGAGCGCGCGCCAGAGGGCCTGCGGGTCGGCCTGGGTCAGGTGCGCGGCTCGCGCCTCTTCGGCCGGGGTCAGGCCAAGGCGGAAGTCGGCGCCGAGCGGGCCGGTCAGCCGGTCTGCCAGCAGCACCTGCAGGGGCAGGCCGGTGGCGCGGGAGAGGATTTCCCCGAGAAGATGGCCATAGGTCATGTTGTGATAGACGGGCGCGGCCCGCGCCGGCACGACCGGAGCCGAGGCGGCAAGAAGGGCGGCCATCCTTGCGCCGTCATAGAGATCGCCCGGCGTGACCGGGACCGACACCGCCGGCAGCCCCGCGCGGTGGGTCAACACGTCGGCGAGCGTGATCGCGGCCTTGCCCTGTTGCGCGAAGGCGGGCCAGAGGGCGGCGACGCGGGTTTCGGGCGCGACGGCGCCATCGTCGATCAGCCGGTGGGCGAGAAGCGAGAGCACCCCCTTGGTGACCGAGAAGCAGCAGGCGAGCGTGTCGGCCTGCCAGGGCCGGCCGGGGGCGGCCTCGCCGCCGCGGATGTCGAGCAGCACCTCGCCCGCCTGCATGACACAGAGCGCGCCGCGTTCGTGCCCCGCGGCGACCTCGGCCGTGAAGCGGTCGGCGAGGGGACGAAGCGCGGGGTGGCAGGTGTCGGTGGTGACGGTCATCGCAGGCCCCGGGGCGCAGTGCGCGCGAGGCGGAGTATTCGCGGCCCCGTCGCCGGGGGCAAGGGGCTCTGCCCCGAGGACCCGGGCGACAACGATGGGGAAAGAGCGCGTCGGACCCGGGGCGGGAGTGGGGTGAGGAGGGGGCCGGCCGCGGGGGGAGTGTCGGTCCCCGGGGGTGGATGGCGGGACGGGGGAGGTATGCGGGGGCGGGGGGCACCCGCGTCGGCAAGGTGCCACAACGCGGGGATGTCCACGGGCGGGGAGCCGGACGCGCGGGAAGGGGCGGTCGTGCCGCCGATCAGGGTCGGCATGACCGAGGCGTCGGCCACGCGCCGCCCGTCGGGGCCGCGCAGGCGCAGCGCGGGGTATCCCGGTGGGGGCCGGTGCGGGAGGTGAACCTGCCGGCAGGGGATGGCGGGCGCGGGCTGACGCGCCGTGTCAGGGGCCGCGGGGCGGGGCGGGGTGGCCGAGGATCAGGTCGGCGGCCTTTTCGGCAATCATCATTGTGGGCGCCGAGGTATTGCCGCCGATCACGGTCGGCATGACCGAGGCATCGGCGACGCGCAGCCCTTCGACCCCGCGGACGCGCAGCGCGGGGTCGGTGACGGAGGCCGGGTCGCTGCCCATGCGCGCGGTGCCGACGGGGTGGAAGATCGTGTTGGCGCTGGCCCGCACCCAGGCGTCGATGGCGGCGTCGGAGGCGAGGTCTTCGGGCCGGGGGGAGATGTGGTCCTTGCGGTGGCGGGCGAGGGCGGGGTCCGCGCCGATGCGGGCGGCGAGGCGGGTGCCGTCGCGCAGGGTGCGGCGGTCAGCCTCGGCCGAGAGATAGGCGGGATCGATCCGGGGGGGCATGCGCGGGTCGGGCGAGGTGATCGCGATCTCGCCCCGGCTTTCGGGGCGCAACTGGTAGAAGTTGATGAGATAGCCGTGCCGGCCCTGGCCCTTGCGCGTCGTCTCGAGGTTGAGACCGGGGACGAAGGTGATGTGTATGTCGGGGATCTCGAGCTCGGGCCGGGTGCGCAGGAAGCCGCCCGCCTCGAGCGGGACGGCGGTGGCGGGGCCGCGACCGAGCGCCCAGGCCATGAGGAAGGCCGCGATGGCGCGGTCGGGGCGCATCAGTCCGTAGAGCGTGACGGGATCGCGCGCGGCATAAGTGAGATAGACGCCGAGATGGTCCTGCAGGTTGCGCCCGACGCCCGGCGCGTCGACCAGCGGCGTGATGCCGGCGGCGGCGAGCGTCGCGGCGGGGCCGATGCCGGAGAGTTGCAGGATCTGGGGCGTGTTGATCGCGCCACCGGCGAGGATGACCTCGCGCCGGGCGGTGACGATCTGGCTCTGGCCATGCGGGGCGGCGACGACACCGGTGGCGCGGCGGCCGTCGAACACCACGCGGGCGACGGGGGCATCGGTCCAGATGGTCAGGTTGGGGCGGTTGCGGACCGGGTCGAGAAAGGCGGTGGCGGCCGAGACGCGGCGGCCGCCCGCGATGTTGAAGTCGTAAAGGCCGAGACCCTCCTGCACTGCGCCGTTGAAATCGGGGTTCGCGCGCGCGCCTTCGGCGCGGGCGGCCGAGAGGCCGGCCTTGAGGAAGGAGACATAGAGCGGGTTGTCGCCGCGGGCGCGGGCGACATGCAGCGGGCCGCCCTGGCCGTGGAAGGGGTCGCCCTCGCGTTCGGGGTTGTCCTCGGACCGGCGGAAATAGGGCAGGACGTCGTCATGGCCCCAGCCGGTGCAGCCGGCCTGGGCCCAGGTGTCATAGTCGCTGCGGTGGCCGCGCATGTACATCATGCCGTTGATCGCCGAAGAGCCGCCGAGGAGCCGCCCACGGGGCCAGCGGATCGTGCGGCCGTCGAGATGGGGCTGGGGGGCGGTGACGTAGTTCCAGTTCGTGGGCCGGTGCCAGTAGGCGACGCCGGCGAGCATGGGCACGGTGAAAATCGGGTTGCGCGAGGCGGGCCCGGCTTCGAGCAGGAGGACGCGGGTCCGGGGATCGGCGCTCAGCCGGTTGGCGAGCACCGAGCCGGCCGAGCCGGCGCCGACGATGATGAAGTCGAACTCTGCGGGCATGGGCATGGGGGCGGTTCCTGTCGTCGTGGGCGCTGTGGCCCATGTGTTGTCTTGCGCCAAGACAAATTGCACCAAGGAGGGACGCGTGTCAGGGGGGCCGGGATGCCGGCCTGTGCCGACGAGATTGACGGGTTTCGGCGCGGGTTAGCCCCTGGGCGCACGCGACGGCAAGGGATGCGATGGCGGGCCGTGCTCCAGTCTGGGCGTCCGATCAGGGGGGCGCACTTTTGCGTCGTGAACGTGGACTTCTCCACGTTGCCACAGCAGGAATGATTGCCAACGTCACAAGGACGACGATGATCAGGATCGGCGATGCCGCCGCCCGGCATCCCTCGGCGATGGCTAACCTCATGACCTCGTTATCCTCTCCCCATTCTGACCAAAAGGGCGCGAGCACGGCGGTCATGATGACGGTCGTCAACGCGGTCAACCAAGTGCGCCTGACCAGAACCGAGGCCACAGCCAATGCCAGGAGGATGAGCCCGAAGGGTGTAACGAAAAACAAGACCACATCCTCAAAGGGTCCAACCGGACCATCTGAAGGATTCCAGTCTGGACGCACCTTGTCGCAGACCTCGGCGATCGCTCCGGTTGGCAGGAATCCCCAGATCAGCGCACCGAGTGTCCGTTTCATCCGGAGGATTTCCATGTCGTCAGGTCGTCAACCCAGGAGTGGCGAAAGCCGGCAATCGTTTCTGCAAGCCAGGCCTGCGGAGAAGAGCGAGCGATCCTTGTCGCATATGGAAAGACGTCAGCACAGGTCAGGCTCGCTTGCCTCCAAATCGCACTCCGCTTCATGTTGATCAAACATGGCGGCTTTGGCCGTCCGCCGCAATAGGTCGGGGCGGCATCCGGGGCGCGACCCCGAGGGCCGGGAGCGCGCATCCTCGGGTGGACGGGAACAGTCTGCGGGTGGAGAGCCCCGGGGCGCTGCCCCGGACCCCGGGATATTTGGGGACATAGAATGAAAGGAGAAGCGAGGCGGGGTTGCCCGGGGCGCGCGCGGGCCGGGGGGCTGGCGCGTGGGGCGGGCCATGTCAGTAAGGGAATTCGGCGCCGTTCATGGCGATGGCCTGGCCGCTGACATAGGCGGCTTCGGGGCTTGCGAGCCAGGAGACGGCGGCGGCGACGTCGTCGGGCGTGCCGAAGCGGCCGGCGGGGACGGAGGCGCGGAAGGCGTCCACGACCTCGGCGGGGGTCTTGTGCCAGACCTTCGCGAAGCCTTCGGCGATGCCGCCCCAGAAGGGCGTCTCGATATGGCCGGGGACGTAGGAATTGGCGCGGATGCCGTGGGGGGCGAGTTCGATGGCCAGCGTCTGGGTGAAGTTGATGATCGCGGCCTTGGAGGCGCAGTAATGCGCGAGGTTCGGCACGCCGCGACGGCCGGCGCCGGAGGCGGCGGTGATGATCGACCCGCCGCTGCCCTGGGTGATCATCGCGCGGGCGGCGGCGCGGGCGCCGAGGAAGACGGAATCGATATTGGTATCCATCACGTGTTTCCATTCCGCAAAGGACATCGCGGTGATCGGCGTGACCGCGATCACGCCCGCGTTGCAGACCATGACGTCAAGGCCGCCGAGATGGCGCAGCGTTTCGGCCACGGCATGGTCCACGGTCGCTTCGTCGGCGGCGTTGCCGGTGAAGTTCAGCACCCCGTCGCGCGGGGTCGGGCGCAGGTCGAGGCAGGCGACCTGCGCGCCTTCGGCCAGGAAGCGGTCGGCGATGCCGAGGCCGATGCCGGAAGCCGAGCCGGTGACGAGGACGCGGCGGCCCTGGTGGCGGGTGGGGTCGGTCATGGGCGGGGCTCCGGTGTGGGGCGGTAGTGGGGGGCGCGGGCGGCGGGGATCGCGAGCATCGCGGGGTCGAAGAGGGGCAGCGGGTGGCCGCCGGGCTGGGGGGGCGCGCCGCTTTGGCCCGTGAGGCGGGCGAGCACGGCGGCGACGGCGGGGTCGGTATAGTAGAGCGAATAGGCGCCGGTGAGCATGGCTGCGAAGGTCGCGGGGTCGGCCTGTTCGACGGCGGCGAGACGGGCGGCGCGGTCGGCGGCGGGCAGCGCGGCAAACCCGGCGGGCAGGGCGGCGCGGATCGCGGCCAGCGCCGGGCCGAAGCGGGCATGGGCGGCGAGCGCGCGGGCGATGCGGCTGCCCCGGGGGAAGTCGGCATCGCCGGGCAGGAGCGTGTCGAGGAGTGCGAGGAGGTCTGTCATGCGGGCACCGGGATGGCGTGGCGGTCGCGGATCAGCGCGTCGGCGGCGCGCAAAGCGAGGGCCTGGATCGTCGAGGTCGGGTTGAGCGCCGCGGCGGTGGCGAAGACCGAGCCGTCGAGGATCATCAGGTTCGGGACCGCATGGGCGCGGGACCTTGCGTCGGTCACCGAGGTGCCGGGATCGGCGCCCATGCAGGCGGTGCCGAGCAGGTGGAAACCCGCATCGGCGACGAGCGGCTGGGGCGCTGTCTCGCGCGCGCCGGCCTCGCGCAGGGCCTCGGTCGCGCGGGCGAGGCCGTGGGCGATCATCCGGCGGGTATTGTCGTCAAGGCTGTAGGTCATCTTGGGCGCGGGGATGCCGTGGGCGTCGCGCAAGCTGTCCGAGAGGGTGACGCGGTTGTCGTCGCGGGGCAGATCCTCGGTCGTCACGGTGAGGCTCGCGGTATGGCCGAAGGTGCGGCGGAAGCGGGCGTGATGGTCGGCGCCCCAGGGGATGCGGGGCAGGTAGCCGCCGACGGCGGTGCCGACCGGCCCGTCGGAGCGGATGAGCTGCATCTGGTAGCCGCGGACGAAGTCGCGGGCGGGGTCGGTCTCGTAGAACTGCTGGCAGAGGATCGAGACGGCGAAGGGGCCGGCCCAGCCGTCGAGCGGGTCGTCGAAGGTGCCGGTGACCATGCCGGTGGGGTGGTGCATCAGGCGGCGCCCGACGAGGCCGGTGTCGTTGGCGAGCCCGTCGGGGAAGCGGCGCGAGGTCGAGAGCAGCATGAGCCGCGGCGTGCCAAGGCCGTTGGCGGCAAGCGCCACCACGCGGGCGCGGCGGCGGCGGGCCTTCCCATCGCCATCGAAATAGGCGACGCCGGTGGCGAGGCCCCGGGCGTCTGTCTCGATCTCGAAGGCGCGGGCGCGGGTGATGAGGGTGACGCCGGCGGCCAGCGCCGCGGGCCAGTAGGTGATGTCGGCCGAGGCGCGGGCGCGGCGCGGGCAGCCGAGGTCGCAGGGGCCGCAATTGTTGCAGGCGCTGCGATCCGTCCCATAGGCCTCGGTATTGATCGCGGTATCCGCGGGCCACCAGTGCCAGCCGAGCCGGTCGAAGGCCCGGGCCAGCCGCAGCGCACCGCGCCCGGGCGGGACGGGCGGCATCTGGCGGGGCGCGCGGGGCGGGTTGCCGGGGTCGCCTGCGAGGCCCGAGACGCCGGTCATGCGGTCGTTTTCGTCATAGTAGGGGGCGAGGTCTTCGTAGCTGATGGGCCAGTCGTGGCCCACGCCGTCGAGCGTGCGGGTGCGGAAGTCGGAGGGCCGGAAGCGGGGGAAATGCGCGCCCCAGAGCAGGGTCGAGCCGCCGACGGCGTTGTAGAGGAAGGGCTTGATCGCGGCATCGCGGTCATCGACCGGATAGTCGGCGGGTGCGCGGCGGACATTGGGATTGGGGTGGTGGGTGGTCTGGCGGGCGATTTCCCAGTCGGGCCGCAGGCTGGGGGCGGCGGCGGGGTCGACCCAGTCGCCCTGTTCGAGACAGGCGACCTTGAGGCCCGCACGGGCAAGCCGCCAGGCAGCAGCCGCGCCGCTGGCCCCGGCGCCAACGATCAGGACATCATCCATCGCGGGGCTCCTGCGGTCGGCGGGGAAGGGGGGCGCTGCCCCCCGTCGCCTGCGGCGACTCCCCCCGGGATATTTGGGGACATAGAATGGGGGGGCGGCGGGCTGGGCGGTCGGGCATGTCAGACCTCGAC
>Ga0315901_10006839_pt1 | contig 13602 bp, 12 predicted proteins | sample LakEriMetagenome_10_FD_203761 | JGI IMG/M metagenome (GOLD analysis project Ga0315901, IMG submission 203761) | Freshwater fungal communities from buoy surface, Lake Erie, Ohio, United States - Buoy 2 MA116 | ecosystem: Environmental > Aquatic > Freshwater > Lake | place: USA: Lake Erie, Ohio... | reverse complement strand
AGAAGCGTGATTTGAAAAAAAGCCCGTCTCGACATCTTGATTTTCGATTAAAAGGTTTCACGTGGAACAAAAGAGGGTATATGGGAGGCACTTAATCAATTAAGCCCCAAATGCTGATAGGTATATATTTTCCTTAGCACGCATAGTCTCCCGATCTTTCTTGTTTTTGTCTTTGTAACCACAAATATGCAGGGCACCGTGAAAAATAACCCGGTGTAATTCGTTCTTAAAAGAAACGCCTAGTTCTTTGGCGTTTTCGCGCACGCGATCTATACTAATATAGATCTCGGCCACCTTTTGGGGACCCGGCGATAGGTCAAAGCTGATGATATCTGTATAAAAGTCGTGCTTTAGATAGGTTTTATTGATCTCAAGTAGCTTTTTGTCGGAGCAAAAGATGTAGTTAATGGACTCCAGGGCGGTCTTTTCCTTTTTAAACAACGAGCAAATGAAATTCTTAAGCACGCTCCTGTTTTCTAGCGAGAAGCCCTTTTTTTCGAAAAAGAAATAAACTTTTGATTCTGAACGGATCATTCTCAAAAATCGTAAAGAAATACCACCTAACAAGGGTAGCTTTGCAAAATAATATGTAGAACATGGTTCTTCGTCTATCTGAGTTAAAGCCAGGCCAGGCAGGAGTAATAAAAGAGTTTCAGAACAATGAGATTTTTTTAAAATTGATGGAAATGGGCTGTGTACCCGGAGAAACTATTTTGGTAGAGCAGATAGCTCCGCTGGGAGATCCGCTTTCTGTGTCAGTTTCGGGGTATCATTTGAGTCTTAGGTTAAATGAGGCAGACGCCATTCTTATCGAGCTAAACAATTGATTTTCAACAAAATATAATGAAAATCGGGCTTTATTTCGGTTCCTTTAACCCCATCCACAACGGGCACCTGATCGTTGCCAACTATATCTTGAACGAAACCGATGTCGAAAAGGTCTGGCTGGTGGTATCACCCCAAAATCCGCTGAAAAAAGAGAACACGCTGCTCAATGAATACCACCGACTACACCTGGCCACACTAGCCACCGAGCATGATACACGTATCAAACCCTCTGATATAGAGTTTGCGCTGCCGAAGCCCTCGTACACCATCGACACGTTACTGTATTTAAAAGAAAAATATCCGCAACACGAGTTTTGCGTTATTATGGGCGCCGATAGTTTTCAAAATCTATCTCGCTGGAAAAACTATCAATCCCTCATCAAGGAGTATGAAATTCTGGTATATCCTCGCCCAGGGTATGATACCCTTAATCCGCTTGGCGCAAAAGCCACGATGATCGATGCGCCATTACTTCAACTTTCTTCTACGTATATACGAGCTTGTATTGCGCAAGGAAAATCCATTCGCTATATGTTACCCGAAGCGGTGATAGAAGAAATTGAAAGAGGCGGCTATTATAAGAAGTAGCCCAGCGCCAGACAAAGCACGACGATCAGCGCCGAAAAAACCTTAGTGAATCGTAACAACAATAGGGTCGCTACGATCACGAACAAATTGAGACTACTGATAACATTTCCATCTATAAGAGAGATGTCGCGCGAGATATAAAGCGTAGAGGCGATCATGATTCCAACTACGGCCGCATTGATTCCCTCGAGCGACCGATAGACGACAGCATATTTTTTTAGGTTGTTCCAAACTGGAAAAAAGAAAAGTACCAATAGGGCGCTTGGTAAAAAAATGGCAACGGTACCGATCAAACAGCCCAACAACTGCATAGAGGGGCCCTGGTCTTTTAATGCCAATCCGCCCGTAAAGGAAGCAAACGAAAAAACCGGACCCGGCACCGCCTGCACAATACCCATACCTGTGTATAATTTATCTTGATCGATCTTAATGGCATTGGGATTATTTTCTTTTACGTTGTTTGGTCGAACACTCCACTGCTCGTACATCATTGGCAACAACACTTGTCCTCCTCCGAAAACGAAACTTCCCATTCGATACGTGTTCTCAAAAAGATTGATGGGCTTTCGCTCGTTCCAGTTGTTTGTTCTGGCCGCTTCGCTCAGTAATCCTGCAGCAATAAAAATGATTCCAAACAACCAAAAGTTCCACCAGCGCACAGCCTTGGGTTTGTCGGCCTCTTGCGGAATCCTTTTAATACTAAAGTTGGTGGCAATTCCGCCTGCGACGATCAGTAACGGCACCAGCCAGGGTCTACCAAATAATAGACCGGTGGCTGCGGCACTTACCAGCATTATGACCCATGTGATCGGATTTTTAATGGATAGTGGAAAGATCCTGAGTATGGCAAATCCTAAAAACCCGGCCGCCATGGGAGGGATAAACCGAAAGATCGCCGATAGTTGAGGATGATCTTCGAGGCCGACCAGCAAAAACGAAAGGGCACCCATAAGTATGCTCGCCGGTAAGATCCAGATTAAAAGGGTAAGCGAGGCCAAAAGCACCCCACCTCTTTTGTATCCGATCAGGGCAAGGGTTTGCGTAGAGGAGGCTCCGGGCAGCAGCTGACAAAAAGCATTGTACTCCATTAGCTCCTCTTCGGTAACATAGGGAGTTTTTTGCACAAAGGTTTTTAGCATCATTCCCAAATGGGCTTGCGGTCCGCCAAAAGCGGTTATGCTATGCCAGAACACAGCTCGCAAAAAGGGAAGATGTCGAAGCAGCATGGTACCTTAAAAATATAAAATATTCTGCGGGGTTTGGCCGACCCTCGGAGGATCTCTAAATACAAAAGGAACGATTGCCGTATTTTCACAGTAAATACTAAGCCTGTGAAGAAGTTAATTCCGGTTATTTGTTTCTTGTTGGCCACCAACACTGGCCAAGCGCAAAAACCCACCGACCCCATGCCCATTGCTTTTGCCAAAGCCGACGCCATTCAGCAAAAGACCAATGAGTGGAGGGAGCGCATCCATCGCTACCCCGAATTGGGCAACCGCGAGGTAAAAACAGCACGCCTTGTAGCCGACCATCTTCGGTCGCTGGGCATGGAGGTAACCGAGGGGGTTGCAAAAACAGGAGTAGTGGGTCTTTTGCGTGGAGCTAAGCCCGGTCCTTGCATTGGTCTGCGTGCCGATATGGACGCCCTTCCTATTACGGAGCGCGTGCCTCTTTCGTTTGCGTCAAAAGAGCGTGCTATATATAATGGTAACGAAGTAGGGGTGATGCATGCTTGCGGCCATGATACACACGTGGCCATGTTGATGGCTGCGGCCGAAGTGTTGTCTTCGATGAAAGATCAATTGCAGGGCAGCGTTAAATTTATTTTTCAACCCGCCGAAGAAGGAGCCCCCGAGGGTGAAGAGGGTGGAGCGCCGCTAATGGTCAAAGAAGGAGTAATGGACAACCCTAAGGTCGATGTGATATTCGGGATGCACATATCATCGGAGTTAGAGGCGGGCAAAGTAACCTACAAGCCCGGCGCATTTATGGCAGCGGCCGACTGGTTCTCTATAAAAGTAAAAGGAAAGGGGAGCCACGGATCACAACCTTGGCGAGGTGTTGACCCTATTCAGATCTCGGCACAAATTATAGATGGGTTACAAAGCATCGTCAGTCGTCAAATGGAACTGACCAAGGCGCCGGTCGTTATTACCGTTGGGATGATCAATGGAGGGGTGCGACAAAATATTATTTCGGAAACCTGCACCATGCAGGGAACGATCCGCACACTCGACAGCGAGATGCAAAAGATCGTTCACGAAAAAATAAAACAAACCGCTACCATGATCGCTGCCGCCAGTGGCGCAACGGCAGAGGTAATGATAGAGACAAAAACATTGGTTACCTATAATACGCCCGAATTGGTCAAGCAGATGGTGCCTACTTTAGAACGCACGTTGGGTGCAGCAAACGTGGGCGACACTAACTGGGTTACCGGCGCAGAGGATTTTTCGTATTACGGTACCAAGGCGCCTTCGTTCTTTTTCTCGCTCGGCGGTATGCCAAAGGGGAACGACCCCACGAAAGCACCCCCGCATCATACCCCCGATTTTTATGTAGATAACAGTGGTATGCCCGCCGGCGTTAAAACATTCTGTGCGCTGGTGCTCGATTATATGCGAATGGCAAAAAAGTAAGTTGATGCAAAAATTTATTTTTTTACATCTATTGCTCTTCGTTGCAACAACGCTGGTAGAAGCGCAGCAGTACGATAAAAAACTCGAAGCAAAGATCGCCGAGCGGGTGCAGGGGTTCAAAGGAGAGGTGGGTATCTATGTAAAGGATCTTCGCAGTGGTCGCGTTTCATTATATAATGCCGATACGGTTTTTCCTACGGCCAGCATCGTAAAGGTGCCCATCTTGTTGGGGGTTACCGCAGCGGTACAAAACGGGCAACTGGCCTATGATAGCAATCATGTTTATCGCGATTCGTTGCTCTACGCGGGAGAAGATATTTTGGGCTCTTTCAAGGACGGCGAAAAAATTGCCCTCAAAAAAATTATTATGTTGATGATGACCACCAGCGACAACACGGCCAGCTTGTGGTTACAATCGCTGGCCGGAGGCGGAAGGCGCATCAATGAATTGCTTACCCAACAGGGGCTCTCGAACACCTTTGTTAACTCCAGAACACCAGGACGCGAAGCCAATCGCGCTCAGTACGGATGGGGGCAAACCACGCCCGCAGAAATGGGCCGACTATTTGAAAAGATATATCGCAGAGAGATCATTTCTCCTTATGCCAGCGAAAAGATGTTAAGGGCCATGAGCCGAAATTTTTGGGACGAGGATGAATCGCTGGGTAGTTTTCCCCCCTACATAGAGGTATTTAGTAAGAATGGATGTGTGAACGCCTCTCGAAGCGAAGCCATGATCGTTAATGCACCCAACAGGCCTTTTGTGTTTTGCATTTTTACCAAGAACAACCAAGATCAACGATGGACCCACGATAACGAGGCTTGGACGTTGGCACGATCTGTAGCTACTCTTTTGTGGGATTATTTTGAGCCCACCGACACATGGACTCCACCGATCAACGAAAAAGCAAGTAACAGGCCCAACTAAGCAAATAGGCCAATCCCGTCATATAGATCAACTGAATAGCGGGCCACTTCCACGACTTGGTTTCTCTTTTTACAACAGCCAGCGTGCTCATGCATTGCATGGCAAATACATAGAATATCATCAGCGAAAGCCCTGTGGCCAAGGTAAACACGGGGGTTCCGTCGGGCCGAAGCGCTGCTTTCATCTTTTCGTTTAGCAACTGACTGCTTTCATCTCCTACACTATAGAGTGTGGCCATGGTACCCACAAACACTTCGCGCGCCGCAAAGGAAGTAATAAGGGCCACGCCGATCTTCCAGTCAAATCCGAGCGGTGCGATGACAGGCTCTATTGTTTTTCCCAATAATCCGGCATACGAGTTCTCTAGTTTAGCGGTCTGGTATTGTCTTTCCGCATCCACTACAGAAAGCCCACTTTGTTTGGCTTCTTCGAACTGTTGTTGTGCGGTTAGCATGCCCGCTTCGGGACCATAGGAGCTGAGCCCCCATAGTACTAGCGAAATGATCATAATAACCTTTCCGGCATCGAGTACAAAGATCTTGGCCTTACTCAGCATGGTCGGCACCAGGTTAGCCCAGCGAGGAGATCGGTAAGCGGGAAGCTCCAGAATAAAAAAACTCTTTTCTTGGATTTTAATAAAGAGGTTGGCGATATAAGAGACCAGCATGGCCATAACAATGCCTAACATATACATAGCCAACAGTACCAGCCCCTGCAGGCTAAGGAATCCCCATAAATAGTTATTAGGAATGACCAAGCTGGTGATGGTCGTATAAACCGGCAACCGAGCGGAGCAACTCATGAGAGGGGTAATCAGAATTGTGAGTAACCGTTCTTTTCTGTTTTCGATATTGCGTGCACTCATGATCGCCGGCACTGCACAGGCAAAGCCGCTGATCATGGGCATTACACTTTTTCCATTGAGCCCAACGCTGCGCATTAATCTGTCCGATAAAAAACTGATGCGCGCCATGTAACCCGAATCTTCGAGCAGGGTGATGATGCCAAATAAGATCATGATCTGCGGAACAAAGACCAAGATTCCCCCCAATCCGGCGAGCACGCCATTGACCAGCAGATCGGTTCCTTTACCGGCGGGCAAATTTGTTGATAACCATCCCCCTATTTGTCCAAAACCCATTTCGATCCAATCCATTGGATACTGGGCCAATAAGAATACACTTTGAAAAAGTAAAAACAAAACAGTGAGCAAGATCAAATATCCCCAGCGGCGATGAAGCAACAACGCGTCGAGTTTTTCGGTGCGCAGGGTTTTTTGCAACGGATCGGGCTCCGATACGGCTTGTTGCATAACCTGCCGAATACGCGCATAGCGTTGTAAGATCTCTTCGGCTTGTGTTTTGGTCGCATTGAATCTTCCCTCTTTTTCTATGGCATCGATCTGTTGTTTGCTGTTTTCGTCCAGCTGAAAAGAGGTGTGGTGTGTTAACAAGTGAATCGCCTTATAATCACTGCAGTCCGAAAAGGCCTCTTTTATTTTTTGGATAGGGATGGGGGCCAATCCACGGTTATCAATAAAATCTCTGGCCGGAATTTTATAGGCGCCCTGTAGCGTAAGCTCAATTGCTTTTTTTAACTCTTGTACACCCTTGCCTTTTCGGGCATCCACCGCTACAACGGCCACACCCAACTCGCGCTCCAGTGCTGCAATATCTATCTTGATGCCGCGGCGACGGGCCAAATCCATCATGGTAAGGGCTACCACCACAGGTTGCTTTAGATCGATAAGCTGTGTGCAGAAAAGTAAGTTTCTCTTCAGGTTGCTGGCGTCGACCACTACCACCAAAAGATCAGGATCGATCTCTTCATCTTCTTTCATCACTACCCGGTAGGTTACCCACTCGTCAAGTCGCCGGGGGTACAGGCTATAGGTGCCAGGCAGATCGATCATGGATGCCTGTAGGCTTCCGATCGTTGTAGCTCCGGTTTTTTTATCGACGGTAACGCCCGGAAAGTTGCCCACCTTTTGTTGCAGCCCCGTCAGGCAGTTAAAAAGCGAACTTTTTCCACTGTTCGGGTTGCCTACCAGCGCAATATGGACACCTGAGGAGTTCAACGTACTACAATTGGTTGCAAAAGTAGACACTCAACGCCAAACCTCGCCCGAAATCTCTTACTTGTTGCCCAAAGCATCTTAGTAGTTGGTAACTTTGCAGCCGATAAATGATCTCCCTATGAAACCTTATGTTAAAAGCGCCTTGTTGTGGTCATTGATTGTGCTTAGCGGCTGCTCTGCGTCGCACCGACTTACCAAAAAAAATGAGTTACTGCAAAAGACGATGGCCGGACATGTTACTTATTTGTCCGATGATCGTCTCGAAGGACGTCGCACCGGAACGGCAGGCGAAAAGCTAGCCATGGAATACATTGCCGGTCAGTTTAGCAACGCGGGTTTGACGCCAAAAGGCAGTGATGGATATTTTCAGCCCTTTTCGGTCAACGAGGGAAAAAAGATGGGCTCCGATTGCAAGATGATCATTGCCAGCAAAGCACTCGCGCCCGAAAAAGATTTTTTTGTATTTCCTTACAGTGCTGCTGCTTCGATTACCGCACCATTAACGCCCGGCTTGCGTGAGATGGGCGCTCCCTGGCTCGTCGACTTGCGCGATGTACTCGAAGAAAATAAAACCAACCCGCATTTTGATCTGCCTGGCTATGTCTATGAGTTTAGTTCAAAGGCAAAAGAAAAAGGAGCGGCTGCCCTGCTTTGGTATAATAGCGGTCCGATCGACGATAAGCTGAGTTTTAATGCAAAAGACAAATCTCCCACGGTGAATATTCCCGTGTTTTATATCAAGAACGATGCTGTGGCCGCGTTTACCAATCAAGAGGTGGCTTCGCTCGACATCGCCGCTCGTGCATCGATGACCGAGAATGTAAGAACGGGATCGAACGTGGTCGGTTATATTGATAACGGGGCTCCTACTACTGTCGTATTGGGTGCTCACTTCGATCACTTGGGGTATGGCGAGGATGGAAATTCGCGTTACGAGCGAAAAGAGGCGGCTATTCATAACGGCGCCGATGACAACGCCAGCGGTACGGCTACTCTGATCGCCCTTGGATTCGAATTAAAAAAGTCTTCGGCTCGTTCGAACAACTATCTATTGATCGCCTTTTCGGGCGAAGAGTTAGGCTTGTACGGATCAAAACACTTTGTAGAAAACCCCACTATCGATCTCAAGTCTGTCAACTACATGATCAACATGGATATGGTTGGACGTCTTAATGACAGCACTAAGACCGTTACCATTGGTGGCTATGGCACTTCCCCCTATTGGTCTTCTGTCATCAATAGTACCCAAAAAGGAGGTTTTATTGTAAAGATCGATTCGAGTGGATCGGGACCAAGCGATCACACTTCGTTTTATCGCAAGGACATTCCGGTGCTTTTCTATTTTACCGGCCTGCACACCGATTACCATAAACCCAGCGATGATGCCGATCGCATCAATTACAAAGGCATGGTCACCATATTGCGCCATATAGAAAATTTGATAGAGCAAACCGATAAAGGCGGTAGGCTGGCTTTTTTAAAGACACGCGAAACACAGACGACCACAAGTGCCCGTTTTAGCGTGTCAATGGGTATTATGCCCGACTATACCTTTAGTGGCAATGGAGTAAGAGCCGATGGCGTTAGCGAAGGACGTCCGGCACAAAAGGCCGGCATCAGGGCCGGAGACATTGTCTTGCAGATAGGCGAGTATAAGATCGGCTCCATGGAAAGCTACATGCAAACGCTCGGCAAGTTTAAAAAAGGCGATCAGGTAAAGGTTATTTACCAGCGGGGCAGTGAGCAACTGGTGGCCGACATACAGTTCTAATGCCGATAAGTTGTACCTTGTATTGACTAACCTATGGCAGAGCGGGTCAACAAACTGGTGCTCGATAATTCGCTGATTACCGAAGCTTTTTTCGAGGGAACGCGCCTACTGGGCATTGTGGCACCTATTCGCGGTTATCAGTTCTGCTGGCACCTGAACAACGTTATCGGCCTGGATTTTCGAATAAACGAACTAGAGATAAAGCGTATATATAAAAAACGGGAGTATTTTTTTTCGGTCTATGAATATCGCGAACCTACCGGATCGCTCGAGCATTATATCTACAACAATAAATTCGATGGTGAATTTTTACTCCCTGAGTTTAAGCACCTCGATTTTTTATGGTTGATGAAAGAAGACGAAGTAAGCGATGCTTCGTTGCAACAGACCATTCAAACCATACGAAGCTTCGCCGCCGTGCAGCTGGTGGCCGAACTACCCATCGATCAGGTGCGTAATAAAGAGAACCTGGTGTTTTGACCGACGATCAAAACGCGGCCAATGTCATCTTTACATAGTGTTTGGTAGCGTAAAGAAAGTTATGCGGTAGGGTAAATAGCCAGCGTCTTTTCTTCCGGATCCAGGATTCGACCGATCGGTTCGATATGTGTTTCGTATCCTTCTTTTTTCAACAAGGCCTGTACCATTTCGAGTGAATCGGGTGCCACGCTGATCAGTAACCCTCCGTTAGTTTGCGGATCGGGCAGCAAACTAAAGGCTTCCATTACGTTCACACCCTTTTCAAATCGGATCTTATCTTGATAAGCACTCCAGTTACGAGTGGTCGCATCAGGAAATACGCGTTGGCCGATCAACTCTTTTACGTTTGGTAATACCGGCAACCGGTCGTAGTAGATCGCCGCACTCGTGTTACTTCCTCTTACCATTTCTACCAAATGGCCCATCAACCCAAAGCCCGTGATATCGGTCATGGCATGAACTCCTTTTATCGCACCGAGCGCGGCACCGATCTGGTTGAGCGAACAAAGTGCATCAAAAAGCACGGTCTGCTGAGCTGAATCGAGCAATCCTTTTTTTTCTGCACTCGCTAGCACTCCTGTTCCCAGCGGCTTAGTCAATAGCAACCAATCGCCCACTTGTGCCGTGTTGTTTCTTTTTAGATTTTCGACAGGAACGATTCCGGTTACCGCGAGACCAAAGATCGGTTCAGGGTTGTCGATGCTATGTCCGCCAGCCAGGGGAATGCCGGCCTGTTCGCAGATGGTTCGCCCCCCTTCTATCACTTGTTGTGCCATTGCGGCCGGCAATTTTTCTACAGGCCAGCCCAAGATCGCAATAGCCACTAGTGGTTTTCCTCCCATGGCATAGATATCGCTGATGGCGTTAGCCGCCGCAATCTTACCGAACGTAAACGCATCGTTGACCAGCGGAGAGAAAAAGTCGGTACTCGAGATCAGTGCCGTTCCATTGCCAAGATCATAAACGGCCGCATCGTCGTTAGTGTCGTGCCCCACCAGCAAGGCACTATGACTTGGGCGTTGTACAGACGAGTTTAGTATTTCTTCGAGCACGCGCGGCGCGATCTTGCAGCTGCAGCCGCCGCCCTTGGAAATTTCAGTGAGGAGGGGTTGGGGTTCAATCATGGCGATAAGGGGGTCTTATACATCAAAATACTTTCTGTAGTACTTCTAAACTCCCGGCTCCGGTCTTATCCGACGGAATAACGGTAAGCTGCGAAGCGAGTGAGGTGCGATTTTGCAGCGACTTTGCGTATTGTTTGTCGTAATAACGCAGTAGAATTTCAAATGCCGCACGCATATTATTTTCGGCTAGCAGATCGGCTACTTGCCGCGCCTGCAGATGCCCGAGTTTTTTGGTGATGCGAATGGTGGCATCGGTCAGTGCGGTCTTGTCGAGCGCTCCATATTCTTCAACGATATGCGAAAGTCTTTCTTCGAAGGGGATCTCTAAAAAATAAACGGGAGCGTTGCGCATGGTGGTCCAGAATGGTCCCGGAAGATTGACCAAGCCGATGCGTTGTGATTCATCCTCGATCCAAATGGGCGGTAATTCGCGATCTCGATCACGTAACGCCGAAAGCGTATCATCGGTAACGAAGAACGTTGTGTATAACGAATGCAAAGCCTCGGCCAGATTGTTTTCGAATTGTTCTTGTCCGGGTTGCTTCGGTAGGCCGATACTTCCAAAGGCCGATCCTTTGTGCGACGCGATCTTTTCCAGATCTATTACCGGTTGGCCTTCAGTAGCCAGCGCTTGCAGCAATTCGGTTTTTCCAGAGCCGGTGTATCCTCCGATCACGCGCAACGAATGGGGTTTACCTAACTCTTCCAACACCCAATTACGATATCGCTTATAGCCTCCGACCAGTGTATAGATGGTAAACCCGTACAGATCGAGCAACCATGCAATGGCTGCACTACGCATGCCGCCGCGCCAACAATGAACGAGCAGCGTTGGGCTACGATTGGAATCATTCTTGTAAAACGAAGCCGCTATCTTTTCTGCAGCGATCACCTTGTCTTTCATGGTAGGCCCAAAAAAATCAAGCCCGATCTTGATGGCAGCCTCGCGACTATCTTGCTTGTAAGTAGTACCAACGACCTTTCTCTCCTCATCGGTAAACAATGGAAAAGAAATGGCGCCGGGTATATGCGCGTGCGCAAATTCGGCCGGGCTTCTCACATCTAAAACGGGATGAGCGCTTGCTAAGGAAAGAAACTGTTCAATATCGATTCGCTGAACGGGCATAAAAAAAAGAGGACCGGAGTCCTCTCTGCGATTATCTGTTCATGGAGGCCAAAAATTCTTCGTTGCTCTTGGTACCCTTCATTCGGTTTTGTAACTCGCGCATGGCCTCTTCGGTATTCATATCGGCCAGGTAAACACGCAACAGATTCATCCGTTGCAGTGCAGTAGGATCCAACAAAAGATCGTCGCGACGGGTAGAAGACGAATTGAGGTCTACGGCCGGATAGATACGTTTGTTAGAAAGCTTACGATCGAGTTGTAATTCCATGTTACCGGTTCCTTTGAATTCCTCAAAGATCACCTCATCCATTTTGCTGCCGGTATCGACCAGGGCCGTAGCGATGATGGTGAGCGATCCACCGTTTTCGATCTTACGGGCGGCGCCAAAGAACTGTTTTGGTTTTTGCATGGCATTGGCCTCCACTCCGCCCGATAATACTTTACCAGAGGCGGGTGCCACGGTGTTGTGGGCGCGGGCCAAACGCGTAATGGAATCGAGCAGAATCACCACATCGTGTCCACATTCTACCAGTCGCTTGGCTTTATTGAGCGCCATTGTAGAAACCTTCACATGTTTTTCGGCGGGTTCATCGAAGGTAGAGGCGATCACCTCTGCTTTAACGCTTCGTTCCATGTCGGTCACCTCTTCGGGTCTTTCATCGACCAGCACGATCATCAAATAACACTCGGGGTGGTTAGCGGCTATGGCATTGGCTACCGCTTTTAATAACATGGTCTTACCGGTCTTTGGTTGGGCCACGATCAATCCCCGCTGGCCTTTTCCAATGGGGGTGAACAGGTCCATGATGCGTGTTGAATATTCCGAAGGAGTGGTAAACAGATTTAATTTTTCGAACGGAAACAAAGGGGTGAGATAATCGAAAGGAACGCGATCGCGCACCTCGTCGGGACTTTTTCCATTCAGCAGGTCAACCTTTAACAATGCAAAATATTTCTCTCCCTCTTTTGGCGGACGAACTGATCCGCAAACGGTATCGCCGCTTTTGAGTCCGAATAATTTGATCTGGGAAGGAGATACATAAACGTCATCCGGTGAAGACAGATAGTTGTAATCGGAAGAGCGCAAAAAGCCATATCCGTCGGGCATCATCTCTAATACTCCTTCGGCGGGGATCATGCCATCGAATTCTACGGTAAAGGCCGGCTCTTTCTTTTGAGGGGGCGGCATAAAGCGAGGGGCTCCGCTCTGAGGCTCAATACCGGCACCGGGTTCGGGCGTGTTTTGTAAAATGGTTTGTGCTAACAGATCGGTCTTGCTGGGAGCGGTTGCGTTTTCTTGCGAAGACATTTCCGCCGGTGTAGCGGCTTCGGGTTTTTCTTCTTTCTTAGGTCTTCCCCTTTTCTTGGGTTTGTTGTCTTCGTTTTTCGCAGGCATAGATAATTGTTTGGGATGAGGAGTACGGGTGTCGCCGCTTTCTACAATGGCTTCTTCGCTGGCAATGCCGGTACTGGTTTTTACAATGCGTTTATGTTTATGGTCGGGTTCGGTTCCCTTGGCTTGTTTGGCACCCGCAATGGCCTGGCTGTCAAGGATCTTGTAAATAAGATCTTGTTTGCTAAGCCGCTTGGCCTGGGGAATCTTGAGACGCTCTGCGATATCGAGCAACTCAGGAACGAGCATGTCGTTCAATTGTAATATATCGTACATGAATGAAAATTGATCAGGGGTTCAACTAAAAACGTCCCGACTTGAAAGTTGAAAATTTGAGTGTTAACCAGATTAAAGAGGCGGCAAACGAAAGAAATGTGAAAAGGATCCGGCCCGCATGAGCCTCTTTCAATTGCAATACTACTATAAATAGCCGAATTCCGAAAATTTTTTCGATTGTCTATTGTCGGCTCCTCGGGCCCCAGCGCTTACCTTTGCTTCCGTAATTACCCGTTCATGTTCAATAACAGAATCAAAATAAAGGAGCTGCTACAGCAAGAGCCCGCCGGTCAAGAAGTCACCGTTATGGGCTGGGTGCGCACGTTTCGTAACAACCAATTCGTGGCACTCAACGACGGCAGTACCAATCAG
>Ga0315901_10006835_pt1 | contig 13612 bp, 18 predicted proteins | sample LakEriMetagenome_10_FD_203761 | JGI IMG/M metagenome (GOLD analysis project Ga0315901, IMG submission 203761) | Freshwater fungal communities from buoy surface, Lake Erie, Ohio, United States - Buoy 2 MA116 | ecosystem: Environmental > Aquatic > Freshwater > Lake | place: USA: Lake Erie, Ohio... | reverse complement strand
ACGCACGGTCACTGTGCACCCAGGAAAGGTGGTCGAGCGGGATCTGTAGCACGATGTTCGAGCAGCAGCATTGGGCATCGGCGTTGAAGGCCCACAAGCAAAAGGACAACAACAGGAAGTAGCGGAAGGTCGGCATCGCGCACCCGTACACCGTTGCTCGGAAGTGGTTCAACGTTCAGCAAAGTGATGCATCTTTCGGAGGTTCAACATGCTCACCGCCATCATCCCCAAACTGCCCATGCGCGACGCGTTCGCCACCCGGGCCTATTATGTGGAACAGCTCGGCTTCACCGCGAAGGGTCAATACCCCGACTATCTCATCCTGGAGCGCGATGGACTTGAACTTCACTTCTTCCTGTTCGCCGACCTGGACCCGTTGACCAACGATGGCCAAGTGTACATCCGCGTGACCGACATCGGCACCTTGTACCGATCGCTGGTGGACCGTGGTGTGGCCATTCATCCGAACGGGGCCCTTGCCACCAAGCCATGGGGACTGAGCGAGTTCGCGTTATTGGACCCGGACCATAACCTGCTCACCTTTGGGCAGCCGCAATGAACACGGGGAATAAGAACACGACGATGCTGACCGGAGGTCTACGGTTCACCTCGATAAGGGAAATGCTGGACTTCCTACCTCCCGAAGAACGATCGCTCACGGAGCGGCTCCGCGAGCTCATTATCTCCGAAGCACCGGACCTGAGGGAGCGACTGAGCTTCAACGTACCCTTCTACAAGGGCCACCGCGATGTTTGCTTCATCTGGCCAGCGTCCGTTCTATGGGGCAAGCAGAAGACCTACGAGGGGGTACGCTTCGGACTGAGCTATGGAAGTCTTGTACCAGGTAGCGAGCCCTATCTCCAACGTGGCACACGAAAGCAAGTGCTCTGGCGCGACCTGACCGCACTTTCGGATTCCGATATCCGCAACATCCGCAACCTGCTCCAAGCGGCTGTAGCAGTGGACCAGGAACGTGCCCTTGGTCTGCGGTGAAGACTGAACTACGCACCCATGTCCAAGTCCACTGCACCGGTGATCATGCCGGGAACCCTCCGGTTCCTTTCCGACCTGGAAGTGCATAATGAAAAGCCCTGGTTCGAGGCGAACAAGGTGCACTACCGCTCCGCCCAGTCCAACATGATCGCCTTTGCGGATGTACTGCTGGAACGGATGAGGGTCCACGACAGGATCAGCACGCCGAGCGGTGCCAAGAGCCTGATGCGCATCTACACCGACCAACGCTTCCACAAGGACAAACCACCTTATGCACCCCGCTTCGGAGGCCGTTTGGTACGCACCAAGCCAGCCTATCGTGGCGGCTACTTCTACCGGATCCAGCCCGGCGACCGCTCGCATGTCACCTGTGGTTTCACGGGGCCAGTGGCCGAGGACCTGCGCCTGATCCGGCAGGACATCGACCATGATCACGCCACGTGGAGGAAGATCCTGCGAAGCAAGGACCTGCGTGCCCACTTCGGCGAACTCTTCGGAGAGGAAGTGGCCACCATTCCGCGTGGTTATCGGAAGGACCACCCGGCGGCCGATCTGCTCCGCAAACGACAATTCCTCTTGCGCCGCACATTCACCGACAAGGAAGTACTGGCAGCCTCATTCCTGGATGAAGCGGTGACGACCTTCTGTACTGTGCGGCCGTGGTTCGACCACATGACCGCAGTGCTCACATCCGATGGCAATGGCGAATAGTGCCGTTGTCACGCCTTCTTCACGAACTCGCTCTTGAGCCCCATCGCTCCGAAACCGTCCACTTTGCAGTCGATGTTGTGATCGCCGTCGGTGAGGCGGATGCCGCGCACCTTGGTCCCTGCCTTGATGGCCTTGGGCGCACCTTTCACGGGCAGGTCCTTGATCACGATCACGTCGTCCCCATCGTGCAGCACATTGCCGTTGGCATCCTTCACCACCGGTCCGGCCTCTTCAGCGGCCAATTCATCGGGGTTCCATTCATGGCCACACTCGCCACACATCCACGAGGTGCCTGTGGGATAAGTGATGGTGGAACGGCACTCGGGGCAGGGCTTGGTATCGGGCATAGTGGCGGTGAAAGTACCGGTCCTGCAGGACCCGCATGTGACCGCCATCAGGCGATGAGACCAGCTCGCTCTGCTACATGATGGCGGTGAACCCGGCGCATGCGATACGAAACGTGGTTCGTTCACCGGCCAGCATGTACGAGGACCGCGGTACACCGCGTTGTACCATCATGCGCCGCCCTTTGCTCCTCCTGTTCATGGCCCTGTTGCTCGCTTCCTGTGCCAGCAGCAACCACGTGCGAAAATGCAACGGCCATCGGGGAATTCGGGTTCCCATGGGAGTGATCTGAGGGCACGGAATGAACGGAAGGTCATTCCTCTTCCGAACTTCACCGCATGGACCGATCATCGCTCATTTCCCAGCTGGAACGCCACGCTCAGGTGTTCCGCGCACTGCTCGCCGACCTCTCGACAACAGAGGTCCTGTGGAGACCGGCGCCCGAAAAGTGGTGTCCGTTGGAAGTGGTTTGCCACTTGTACGACGAGGAACGCGAGGATTTCCGTGCACGGATCAGGTCGACGTTGGAGACCCCGGAGGCTCCCTGGCCCAAGATCGATCCGGCCGCCTGGGTGACGGAGCGCAACTACCTGGAACAGGACCTCTCCTCCACCCTTCGTGGCTTTCTGGAGGAGCGGGAACATTCACTGGTTTGGCTTCGCGCCCAGGACCATGCGCCTTGGACCAACGCCTACATCCACCCCAAGGTGGGACCCGTGAGCTGTGAACTGCTCCTGACCAACTGGGTGGCCCATGACCTGCACCACATCCGCCAACTGGTGAACCTGCGCTATGCCTACCTGAAAGCCCACACCACGGTACCGCTGGACTATGCGGGCAACTGGTAGCACCTAACTTGCGGCCACAATGATCCGTACCGGCCGCATCCAGGACCTGTCCATTCTCCGCCATACAAGCGATGGCCTTGTTCTCGGCGATGAGGACACCACGGAAGTGTTGTTGCCCGAGAGCGAGCGGCCCACGAACGATGCGATCGGTGGCACGGTGAAGGTGTTCGCCTATCGGGATGGTGCTGGTAAGCTCCAGGTGACCACCCTTGCACCGAAGGCCCAAGTGGGCGAGTTCGTCCCCATGCGCGTGAAGGCCGTCACCCCTGCAGGCGCACTGATGGAATGGGGACTTTCCCCGGACCTCCTTGTGCCGCATAGTGAACAGAAAAAGCCCTTGGTGGATGGGCGCTGGGTCGTGGTGCGCGTGGCCCTGAACGAGGCCACGGACCGCATCTACGGAAGCACACGCATCGAGGATTTCCTGGATAACAGCTCGCTCACCGTGAAGCAGGGCCAGGAGGTCGCTCTCGTGGTGTACGGACGGAGCGACCTGGGGTACAGTGTCGTGGTGAACAACCTGCATCATGGTCTGGTGCACGCCAACGAGGTCTTCAAGCACATTTCCGTTGGCGACCGGATCCCGGGCTATGTGAAGAGCGTCCGACCGGACAACAAGCTGGACATCACCCTGCAGCCCATCGGCTACCGACAGTACATCGACGCCAACACGGCCATGCTGGCCAAGCGCATCCAAGCAAAGGGGTTCATCGCGCTCAGCGACAACAGTTCTGCCGAGGAGATCTACGCCGAGTTCGGCATCAGCAAGAAGGCGTTCAAGAAGGCGCTCGGTGCGCTTTATAAGGAAAGGCTGGTGCGTATTGGCGATGATGGTGTGGTGTGGGTGGGATGACACCGGAACGCGAACGACCCACGAAAACACACCTGCTCACCATGAACCCGGTCCTCCGCAACGTGCTCGCTGTGCTTGTTGGCGCGGTTGCATGCTTTATGCTGAACGGCCTTCTGCTCAGCGTGATGTTGCAGATCGTCCCTCCGCCGGAAGGATTCGACGCCAATGATGTGGCCACCTACAGTTTGCTACAGGGGAAGCATTTGCTATCGCCATTTGTAGCGCATGCTGTTCCATCGCTCTTTGGCGGGCTCCTTGCGGCGCTGTTGGCAGCCACCCGCAAAATGACCTTGGCGCTGGCAGTAGGTGGACTGCACCTGATGGGTGGCATTGCGGCGGCCTTCATGATCCCTGCACCTGTTTGGTTCGTTGTGCTGGACCTCACTGTGGCCTACCTGCCCATGGCGTGGCTGGGCGGGCGGCTTGCCGGCTTGGCCAATAGATGACCTATCTGGGCAGGGCTTCGGATCACATCCTCCCTGACTCATAACTGAGGCCTTGAACAGAATGGACCCCACCCAACGCGCTGCGCGCATTTTCGGTGAATTTGCTGAAGCCTATGCGTTGAAGTACGGCGATGTAGGACGCTATGGCCCTTCGCTGGACCGCTTCCTGGCGTTGATCCCGGACGGTGGCCATGTGCTTGAACTGGCCTGTGGTCCGGGCAATGTGACCCGGGGTTTGGCGGACCGACGTCCTGATGTTCGGATACTGTCCACCGACCTGGCCCAGGAAATGCTCATGTTGGCGCGCAGGGCTGTACCGGAGGCCGAGCACCTACTGCTGGACATGCGTGCAGTGGGCACCTTGGGGCAGCAATTCCACGGCGTGGTTTGTGCATTCGGGCTGACCTACCTGGACCAACAGGCTGCGGCCAAGTTCATTCGCGATGTGGCCGGTTGCCTGCTACCCGGCGGAGCACTCTACCTGAGCACCATGGAGGACGACCCCGCCAAGAGCGGCTGGGAGGGCCCTTCGGAAGACCGGCTCATCCTGATGAACTACCACCTGGCCAAAGACCTTGGAGCGGTGTTGCGAACTGCTGGGCTCGCTTCGGTACTTGAGGACCGCGTGAGCTATGTTGCGCCGAATGGGAACGCAGTGACCGATCTGCTGATCGTGGCCCGAACTTACCTGAACCATGGACGAACAACTGATACGGCCGCTTGCCTTGGAGCTTCCCGGGGCCTTGGAACAAGACCACTTCGGCAAACCAGCGTTCAGCGTAAAGAAGAAGATCTTCTGCACGTGGTGGGTGCACGAGGAACGCGCAGTGATCAAGTTGACACCCGAGCAGCAAGCGGAATGGTGCGCCGAACTGCCGGATGCCTTCGCTCCCTTGCCCAATAAATGGGGGCAGCACGGCTGGACCAATGTGTACCTCCCCGTGGTGAACGAGCGCACCATGCGTCATATCCTGGACCGGGCATGGCGCAACGTTTGCCCAAAGTGGTTGTTGCCAACGAGGCAGGTGCCGCCTAAAGGATAGAGTGAATGGCGAATAGGAGCTGGTGAATGGATGCCCTCCGACCCATGAAAGCTGGTGGATCGGACAGGGGCAGATCAATGGAGGTCGGCGAATGGGAAATGCGCTTGCGCATATCACTTGGCGTGTGTGAGGAACAGCCATCCATTGGCCATTCACCAACTCCCATTCACCCTGCTCACTCCAACACCACCATGCGCTCTTTCGGCACCTTCACACTGTAACCGAAGGTCCACTTTTGGTTGGTGCGCGGCTCCACCTTCACTTTCCAGGTGAGGAAGCCCTTGTCGGTGTTCACCTGCGCACCACCGTTGTCGTCGAGCTTCACTTCGATCTCGCTGCGCACTGACACGGGGTACTGGTCGGTGATCACCAGGTCGATGGGCTGTGCCTTGTTGTTGCGCACGGCGATCTCCCAGCCCACGCTCTCCACACGCTTGCCGCCCACCACTTGGCGCTGGCTGAAATCCTTCCGCTTGGTACGCTGCACGGTAACACCCTTGTCGCGGCCCAGGCTGATGTCCAGCGTATCGCCCACCCCGGCCAGGTCCAGCAGGCTCTCGCCCACGTAGGTACCCTCGAAGTAGATGTAGGCCGGACCCGCTAGCAGGTTCAAGCCCTCCCAGCCCGTAACCTGCGCAAAGAGGAAAGCATCCAGGTCAAGCTTAGGGGTACAGTAATACTTGTACGTACTTGCCAGTTCCTGCTCCTGTACGCCCACTTGATGGTTCTTCCCATCGCCGGGGATCGTGTAAGGCACGCTGATGGTGAACTCGAAGCTGGTCGTACGTTCGGTAACGCTCTGTGCAAGCGCCTTAGTGGCGTCCATGTTCTCCTCCATTTCATCTTCATCGTACCTGACACGTTGCTTCTTGAACCGGGAAGTACGTACCGTTTCGACGCCGGCCATCGGAGCGAGCCTCATCAGCTGTGACGATGTGGTCGTTGTTCTTGAACCTTGCACCACCACTTCGCTCAACTGTACGGCATTCTCCGTCATGTTGATGTTCATGGTACCCGATGATATGGGCAACTGCTGTGTGGTGTAACCGATGTAATCGATGCGGAGGATCCGTCCGTTCACCGGTATCGCAATGGAGTAAAAGCCTTCCATGTTGCTGGTGGTGCCATTGATGACAACACCGCTGGCATCGGTGAGCACTACGTTCACAAAAGGCAAGGGCTCGCCGGTACTTGCATCGCGGATGATACCCCGCACGTCGCGCACGTTCGAGTTATAGCCTGGGCCGTTGGTGTTCGGGGCAGGATTCGAGCGTGGCATGCCGAAGTCGAGGCGCCAGGGATAGATGGTGGGCATGATGGCGTCCTTGTTGGGATCACCACTGCTAAGGGTCAGTTGCACATTGTCCCAATCCTCGCCGGTGCTCTGGTACACCTGCGCCTTGTAGGTAAGCTCCATAGGCTTGGTAATGTCGGAAACACGGATATCGTAGCTCGGGTTCCAGCCCGCACTGCGCACCATGTACTTCAGGGTAATACCAGCGTTCACCGGGGCGTTGGCGCTCACCTCCACCACCACTTCGCTGGTGGGACGCGTCCTCTTACCCTGCACTTGCGCCAGTTGCAGCTTCACCTTGCCCAGCTGCTCGTTCAGTGTGGCAAGCGTGTGCTTGATCTCCAGACGCTTGGTGGCCAAGGCTTCCTGCCTTCCACGCAGGTATTCGTTGATGCTCTGCAACTGCGACAGCGTAAGCCCCTGGTCGCCGGCCACCACCTCGTTCTTGGCCAGGCGGGCATCCTCGCGCTCCACCACGGACAACATGCTGTTCTCGCGTTCAATGTCGACCTCAATGGCCTTGATGCGGTCCTTGAGCTTCACTACCTCCTCGCGGTCCTGCTTCTCCTCCAGATAATTCAAGCGATGCTGCACACCCAGAATGGTGAATGCTCCACTGCCGCTCACCTGGATATTGGCCGGGTCCACCTCTTCGCTAAGTCCGTTGAGAATGAGCGTGCTGGTTCCCTTGGGTAGATCAACCTTGCCCGTGCGCGTCACTTCGGCCCCACTGAGGAAGACCATGACGGCGCTGATGCTTGTAGTGACGGGCTTTTCGGCCGAGCGGACCAACAAGGTCGAGGCGAGGCCAAGGGCAAGAAGGAGGTAGCGCATGGGAGCGAATGAGGTTGAAGCTTGCTCGTTGGATGCAGGAACGCACGCAATTGCATAAACGTGCCTCACGGAAATTTCAGGGCCGCGAACCTACGCAGGCGCTTACGACCGAACGCGACCGTTCCCCGGTCAGGTGCGCGCCAATTCCTCCGAGATCCATTCCCGCGCATCCTTCTCGCTGCGGAACAAGCGAGTTGGGAAGGTCTGCGGATGGTAGCTGTAGTACACGTTGGACATCGCATCACCCAACGCGTCCTGGGTCACAATGGCCAATGCGATGAGTTGTTCGTTCGCATTCGTGAGACCGAAGTGATCGACGTTCATCACCTTCACATCGGACAAGGTCCCCGCATGGAAAAAGGCGATCATGGCGCACCGTTCCCTGGTCAGTTCGCCCCGGCGGAGCTGCACTTCCATAAGACCCTCCTGGTCCAGGTCCATGCCTTCGCGGTAATGCACCTCGATCAGGTGCCCCTCCATGGTGAGGCGCATCTCGGCCAGCCGTGTCTCCACACGCACTTCCATAACATGAAAGTAGGCACATGGAACGCCCTTGGAACATGACCTTCGACATCACTGAGTAGTTTCGCAGCATGAACGCGCCCCTCTTGATCGGAGCGACGCTTCAACCACGTATCCCGGCCACCATGCGTATTTATCGTTTCCGCGTCCTTATCGATCACCCCAGCGAGGCCTTCCGCGACATCGAGATCGGGTCCGAGCAGACCTTTCTCGACCTGCACAAGGCCATCAAGGACGCGTTCGGCTTCATCGGGCAGGAAATGGCGTCGTTCTATGTGAGCGACGAGGAATGGGGCAAAGGACCGGAGATCCCCTTGGCCGATCTGGGCTTCGGGCAGGACGGCGACCTGAAGCCCTCGTTGATGGACGAGGTGTACATCAGCGACCACATCCGCAGCACCAACCAGCGGTTCATCTACGCCTACGACTTCCTGCACATGTGGATGTTCATGGTGGAACTGATCCAGGCCAGCGACCCCGAGCCGGACGCCGCCTACCCACGCGTGGTGATGAGCATGGGCAACGCGCCCGACGAACATTCCAAGGAGGACGACCTCACCGCCGGGATCCTGGATGAGGACCCGTACGCCATGGACAGCGAGGAATTGTACGATGAGGAAGAGGACATGGGCTTCGGTGAGGAAGGCGAGGACCATGACGAGTTCGGGCATGGTGGTTACGAGGACCAGGGCGATGAGTTCCGATGACCATGAAGGGAACGCTGGTGGTGATCGGTGGTCCCACGGCATCGGGTAAGACCCGTGCAGCGGCCACGTTGGCCCGAACACTGGGCACCGAGGTCATCAGCGCCGACTCGCGGCAGTTCTACCGCGCCATGCGCATTGGCACGGCACGGCCCCTCGAAGAGGAACTGCTGGGTGTACGCCACCATTTCCTGGGCCATCTGGAGCTTCATGAGACCTGGAGCGCTGGCGAGTTCGCTCGCGCGGCAGAGCCTGTGTTGCAACACCTGCTGATGGAACAGGGCACCGCCGTTCTTGTAGGCGGCAGCGGACTGTACATCGATGCGCTGATCAAAGGGCTGGACCCGCTGCCCGCCGGGGATACCAAGGTGCGTGAGCATTTGCAGGAACGGTTCCGGCAATACGGCCTGCCTCCTTTGCTTACAGAGCTTGAACAGCTGGACCACGAGACCTGGCTGCACATCGACCGGTACAATCCACATCGGGTCATCCGAGCGTTGGAGGTCTGCCACATCACCGGCAGGCCCTACAGCGCACAACGCACCACACCGCAGGACCGCACGGACATGCGCATCGTCCGTATCGCCATGGACGTGCCTCGCCCGCAACTGTACGCGCAGATCGATGAACGGGTGGACCGCATGATGGCCGCAGGGCTGGAGGAGGAAGCGCGTGCCCTACTGCCCCACCGCCAACTGAACGCCTTGCGAACCGTGGGCTACCGCGAGCTCTTCGACCACTTCGATGGACCGCTCTCGCTGCCAGCCGCCGTGGAACTGATCAAGCAGCACACCCGCAACTACGCCAAGCGCCAGACGACCTGGTTGCGGCGCGATGCCGAGTGGCATTGGTGCGCCCCGACGGACCACGCCGCCATGCACGCACTGGCCATCCGGGAAGCATGAACCCGAGCTCACGGAAACAGAACATGCGTGTGTGGTTCCTGGCCGCCGTGTTGCTCAGCGCCCTGGACCGTCTGATCATACTGCTGCGGTTCGGATACCGCTACGTGGGCAGCGATGACGCCATTTTCTGGCAAGCCGTGAAGGATTACGCCTCGGGCATTTTCCACGAACCGTACTTCTACGGCCAGGACTACACCTTCATGACCGAGGCCGTGGTCACGGTGCCGCTCTTCTGGCTGGGCGTTCCGTTGTATGTGGCCCTGCCTACCATCACTTCCCTGCTGGTCCTGCTACCGTTCTGGTCCTTCGGATGGTGGATGGTGCGCGCGGAAAGACCGGCCGCTGGCATCGCTGTGGCCCTTCTTCCTGTTCTGCTCCCGGTGGAATACGGCATCATCACCAGCATGCCACGCGGCTTCGTTGGCGGGTGCGCCATGCTGGCCGCCTGGCCATGGTGCCTGAACGTGGAACGACCGTGGTTGCGGGGACTGCTGGCGGGCCTTGTCCTGAGCACGGCACTATTCCTCAATCCCAATGTGTTGCTGTTCGCGGCGCCCGTTGGCCTGTTGTTCGCCTGGCAGCAACGTCGCGAATGGAAGGTGCTGATCATCTCTGTGTTGGGCGCCATTCCCGCAGCGGTCGGCTGGAAAATGGCCAAGCACTATTACGCCACCCACCCCGAACGGGTCCGGCACACCATTGATGACTGGATGTTGGCGTTCCATCCCGAAGGCATCACCGAGGCCTTGGGGCAGTTGCACAAGCACTTCTACGCTCTAATGCCCGTGAACTGGGCGAATGACGGGCAGTTAGTGTTCCTGCTCGTTGCGTTGGCAGTGATGCTGTTCATCAGTCGCGCCTGGATGCCCGCCACCACGTTGCTGCTCGCTATCGTGCTCGTGCTCTGGTCGTTCGGTTTCGCCAAGGTGCACGATGGCCTGGCACATCCGTTCTTCCCGTTGTCGCGGATGTTCCTTGCGCTCCCGTTGGTGCTCGCTTGGTGGGGTGGCATGCTCCAGGACAGGAACCGCGGCCCTGCTCGCACACGCAACGTCGTGTTTGTTCTGTTCGCGCTGGCTTCTGTCACGTTCACCATGAAGGCGTTCCGTGGGCAGGCCGTCATCGACCGCACCCTGTCCGGCCAACAGGAAGTACCGGTGCAAGTGCGCAGTGTTTCTGAACTGAGGGCCGCTTGCGCCATGATCGACGAGAACGCGCAGCGGATCAACGCATCCTTGGTGGTGTTCTTCAAGGCACCGGACGACCATGCGAGCTTTCTGCGTTGCTACACCTGCGAACTGTTCGAGCCGACCTTACCTGCTACTGTTGGAGCAGGTTTCGACCGACGGGCGTGGCGACGAGCGCTATTGCAGATGCCAGCGGAAGGGAATGTGCTGGTGGTGGGCGGAAACCCCGAACAATGGGTGGACCTTCAAGGGTCACCCTCGAACGCTGCGGATACCGAGAACGCTGTCATCCTTCATGTCTTGCCCCAAGGGTCAGGCTCCATTCGCGAACGCCTGAAGTTGGAGGGGCACTGAGCGGCCACGGGTCATACCTCAAGCCCGACCAGCAGCACATCGTCCACTTGCTCCTCGCGGCCTTTCCACAGGCGGAATCGGTCCGAAATAGCCTGCTGCAGCACGTCCACCAGAGCGCTTAGAGCCCCGCCAAAGGCCAGCATTTTTCCGAACTGGGACCGGCTGATGTACTTCTTCATCCCCAACAGTGAAAAGCCGTATGCGATGAACAGCAACACCGACCCGAACAGATGGAAGTCGATCCACAGGAACACGGACGAGACCACTGCCAGTTGCAGGCCAAGGATGGAGCATGCATGCGTTCGCTGGAACAAGGGCAGCGCTAACTGCCTTCAGCACTGAAACGCTTCCGAACGGGGGATGGACCAGGTCCCGCCTCATTCATTCCACGTCGGCCTCAGGGGCACCACACGTAGCTTCGCGCTCCGATCGATCGTATCGCCCTTGACGTGCTTGTTGCACGGCCGAAGCGATCGGACATACCGCCACATTGAACGAAGACCTCGCGACCATGAGCGCCGAACGGATGCAGCAGCTACAGGCCATGTTGGCCGAGGAGCCCGGCGACACCTTTCTCCGCTATGCCATTGCCTTGGAGCACAAGCGAATGGGCCAGATGGAGCAGGCCATAGCGGACCTGCAGGCCATTCTCACGGATGACCCCAAGCACGTTCCGAGCTACTACCAGTTGGCCTCGTTGCAGGCTGAACTTGGACAGGTGGCGAACGCCATCCACACCTGCGAGGCCGGTGCCCTGCAATGCATCGTGACCAACGATCCCAAGGCGCGTACGGAACTACTGGCCCTGAAACGCGCCTTGCTCGACGAGGAATGAGAACGCTCTTGCGCGGGAGATGGAGAAAGCTGTTCGCGGCCCTCGCCGGGGCCTTTCTGCTCGTGCTCCTGTTCGCGCATCCGTGGTTCGCGGTGACGCGCCCCAGCGGTGGCAAGGCCTTGGTGGCCGAGGGCTGGATGCACACCGAAGGTCTAAGGGAAACGGCGAAGCTCTTCGGCCATGGCAGCTATGATCGGCTGTACCTCACGGGCACCATCCGCCCCTTCGCTTACTACCTGTTCAGCGGTGACTCTGTGCATGTGGACTTCGAGACAGCGCAACACGGGCTGCTCAAGCTGGGCATCGGTGGACTTCCCGGTGCTACTTGGGAACTGAACGCCTTGGGTGAGGTCCTGCTTTCGGGTACAGTGGATGGTGCCGTGGAGGAACACACCATTCGCATTCCCGAAAAAGGCCTTTGGGACTGTTCCCTGGTGATCCGCTCGGCCACCTCGCCTGGACCGGAAGTACCGGTAGCGTTCGTGGCCCGCTTCACAGTGGATGAACACAACGTGCATGGGCTCATGAGCGGCATGCGCATCCATCAGACCGATGGCACCCAGCGTCCGGGTGAGCCCACCTACGCCGAGCAAGGCCGAAGCGCGCTGCTGAAGGAGGGCGTACCGGCCGACCGCATCACCGTGGTGCCCACGTTGCAGGTGGAACGGAGCCGCACCTGGTCATCGGCGCGGTCGTTCACGAGCTACGCCGCTGCGAACGGCATCACCCGGTTCGATGTGGCCACCCTGGGCGTGCATGCCCGCCGCACCTGGCGCATGTACCGCAAAGCGGCCGGCACGGATGATGGTGTGGGCATCATCAGCCTGCACGACCGTTGGTGCCAGCGCTGGACCTGGTGGACCAACTACTACGGCTGGTACCAGATGGGCAAGGAACTGGTGGCCTGGCCAGCGCCCTTCCTCGTGGAGGAGCAGTGAACCTGCGGCCCTTCCCGCGCACTATCTTTTCCCCATGAACGCTTGGGGACCACCGGAAACGAACGAATGCAGCCCGTTCTACCGAGGCTACATCGAACGCATGGGCAGCACCGATGTGCACGCCGCTCTGGAGCAGGTAAGCCTGCTCACTGAACAGTTGCTGCAACGCATACCGCCCCGTCTGTCCACACATCGCTACGCCGATGGCAAATGGACGATCAGCGAGGTGTTCCAGCATCTGGTGGATTGTGAACGCATCATGCAGTACCGGGCCCTGCGCTTCGCTCGGAACGATGCCACCGAACTGCCCGGCTTCGATGAGGATGAGTACGCCCGGCAGGCGGACACCAGCACGCGTGACCTGCGCGAGATCGCGGATGAACTGGCAGCCGTGCGCCGTTCCTCCCAACTGCTCTTCCGCAGCTTCCCCGATCACTTGGCGCTACGGCAGGGCGTGGCCAACGGCAACCCGGTCACTGTGCGTGCGCTGGGCTGGATCATTGCCGGGCACACCATGCACCATCTGCAGATCCTGCAACAACGTTACCTGACCCATGAGCCGGCGTAGCATTCAGCAATGGTTCGATGCCTATGGCGAAAGCCACCAGCATCCCACCAACAAACTGGTCCACTGGATCTGCGTGCCCACCATTTTCTTCTGCGTGGTGGGCCTGCTGTGGAGCATCCCTTCCCCGTTCACGAGCAGCTTCCTGTCCACGGGGTGGGTGGCCAAGTGCGTGGTGGGCCTGGTGGGGCTCTTCTACCTGCGCCTTTCACTGCCCATCATGGTCGGCATGCTG
>Ga0315901_10006832_pt1 | contig 13616 bp, 9 predicted proteins | sample LakEriMetagenome_10_FD_203761 | JGI IMG/M metagenome (GOLD analysis project Ga0315901, IMG submission 203761) | Freshwater fungal communities from buoy surface, Lake Erie, Ohio, United States - Buoy 2 MA116 | ecosystem: Environmental > Aquatic > Freshwater > Lake | place: USA: Lake Erie, Ohio... | reverse complement strand
GTGACGCGGGCCAGTGCGTCGTCGAGCTGCTGCTCGCGCTCGAAGCGGCGCTCGTGGTACAGGTTGCCGGCGAGCCGCCCGACCAGCACGCCGTCCTGGGCGCGCGCGAGCTGCCGGCTCTTCAGCAGGCCGGCGCGGCCTTGCTCGAGTTCGGCCTGCGTGAAGCCGTCGGCCAGCGAGCGCGCCAGCTCTTCCTGCAGCGCCTTCTCGACACGCGGCTGGTTCTGCGGCGCGAAGATGGCGGTGACGGTCCAGGTGGTGCCGAGGTCTTGCACCGGGAAATCGAACCAGCTGCGCACGTCGTAGCTGAGGCCTTCCTTCTCGCGGATGCGGGTCCACAGGCGCGAGTCGGTGTCGCGGCCGAACAGGTGGTTGGCCAGCAGCAGCGCCGGGTGGTCGGGGTGGCGGTCGTCGATGGGCAGCACCAGGCGCGCGGCCAGGTTGGCGTTGGCCTTGTCGGGCGTGGCCTCGACGAAGCGCTGCGCCGCCACCGGCGCCTGCGGCCGCGGCACGCGGGCCTGCGGCTCTGGGCCGCCGGCGGGCTGGCGCCAATCGCCGAAGGCCTTGGCCAGCGCACTGCGCACGGCCGCCACGTCCATGTCGCCCACCGCCGCGAACTCGCCGCGCTGCGCGCTGACGAAGCGGCGGTGGAAGGCCTTCACCTGATCGAGCGTGACGGCCTTGACCGCGGCCGCCTCTTCCTCGAAGCTGGCGACGTGGCGCAGGTCGCCCGCCGGCCAGCCGCTGCCATGGCGCTCGATGCGCTTGTCGACCACGGCGCTGGGGTCTTCGCGCGCTTCTTCCAGGCCCACGAGCCACTGGCTGCGCGCTTCTTCCAGCGGGCCGGCCTCGAAGGCCGGCTCGCGCAGCAGCCGGCCGATCAGCTCGATGACGGCCGGCAGGCGGTCGCGCCGCGTCACCACGGAGACGCTGATCGAATCGCCCGTGCCCGAGATCGACACCTGCGCCTGCAGTTCGTCGAAGCGGTCGGCGATCTGCTGCCGCGTGAGGCCCGCGCCGCCCTTGTCGATGAGCGCGCCGGCCAGTTGCGCCACCGTGCGCTGGCCGAACAGCGACTTCTCGGTGCCGTGGTGCAGCGCGAGCCGAAAGCGCACCGCGCGGCCGCGCGTGCCCTTGGGCAGCAGCGCGTAGCGCAGGCGTGTTGGGCCACTCACCTGGCCCGCCACGGTGCGCGCGTCGAGCGTCGCCGGGCGCGGGTCGAAGGACTCGGCCAACGCGGCCGCGGGGTCGCCCTTGTAGCCCTCGACCAGCCGCGCCACGTCGACCTTGGCCGGCGTCGGCGCCCGGTCGGCCGCGCGCACCGGCTCGTAGATGGCGACGCTGCGGTTGTCGCGCTTCAGAAAGGCGCGGGCAACGCGGTTGACGTCGTCCAGCGTGACCGCGCGCACGCGGTCACGGGCCAGGAAGTACAGGCGCCAGTCGCCCTGCGCGATGGCCTCGGACAGCGCCACGCCGATGCGCTCGGGGTCGGCGAAGCCGTTGTCCCAGTTGTTGAGCCAGGCCTGGCGCGCGCGCTGCAGTTCCTCGGCCGTGACGGGCTCGGTGGCCACGCCGTCGAGCACGGCCGTCATCGCGGCGCGCGCCGCGGCCATGTCCTGCCCCGGGGCGAGCGCGGCGCCGACGATCAGCGACGACGGCTCGGCCCAGCTGAGCGTGGCGCTGAAGGCCTGTGCCGCCTGGCCCTTCTCGACCACGCGCTTGTGCAGCCGGCCCCCGGGCGTGTCGCCGAGCACCTGGGCCAGCATCTGCGCCGCGGCGAAGTCGGGGTGCGGGCCGGGCGGCACGTGGTAGCCGATGTAGATGAGCGGTGCGCCACCGACGCGCCGCACCGTGACGACGCGCTCGCCGTCCTGCGCCGGGTCGAGCGTGTAGGTGGGCTCGAGCACGCGCGTGGGCTTCGGGATGGCCCCGAAGCTCTGCTGCACCCAGGCCAGCACCTGGGCGGTGTCGAACTTGCCGGCGACGATGAGCGTGGCGTTGTCGGGCTGGTAGTAGCGGCGGTAGAAGGCCTGCAGCCGCGTGATGTCGACATTCTCGATATCGGTGCGCGCGCCGATCGTGCTCTTGCCGTAGTTGTGCCAGTCGTACATGGTGCCCAGCAGGCGCTCGAACAGCACGCCGCCGGGGTTGTTCTCACCGGCCTCGAACTCGTTGCGCACCACCGTCATCTCGGTCTCGAGGTCACTCTTCGCGATGAAGCTGTTGACCATGATGTCGGCCTGCCAGCTGAGGTACCAGCGCAGGTTGGCGTCGTCGGCGGCGAAGCTGGCGAAGTAGTTGGTGCGGTCGGTCCAGGTGCTGCCGTTGGCACGCAGGCCGCGGCGCGCGAACTCGCCGAGCGCGTTTTTCGTCGTCGGCGTGCCCTTGAAGACCAGGTGCTCCAGCAGGTGCGCCATGCCGGTTTCGCCGTAGTTCTCGTGCCGGCTGCCGACGCGGTAAGTGACGTTGACGGTGGTCGTGGGCTTGCTGTCGTCGGGCACCAGCAGCACCTGCAGGCCGTTGGCCAGGCGGTACTCGGCGATGCCCTCGACGGTGGTCACGGCCACCGGGGTCGGGCCCTGCGACGGCTGTCCCTGGGCTGACGCCGCAGGGGCCGCGGCCCACAGGCAGAAAGCCAGCCCGATGGGCACGAGGCGTGAGAAAACAACGTTCAGTGCGCGCATGAGGCCAGTGTAGGGGGCTGCAGCCCCCGTCTCCCGGGGGGGGCGCCCCTCGAAACCGGCCGCGGTCACGCACGATTCATGCTTGCCCCGTGCAATGCGGGCCTGCGGTGCGCTGCAGGCACATTTTTTTTTTCCAACTGTCCACCAGGAGCATTTCAATGAACAAGACCATGAGCAAGACACTCGGGGCCGCCACCGCGGCAGTCGCCTTTTCGCTGCCGGCCCAGGCCGTGACCATCGTCCAGTGGGACTTCGAAGGCAGCACCACGCCGGCCGATCTGATCGACTCGGGCACATCGCCCTCGGTGGCCGCCAGCCTGGGCAGCGGCACGGCCCTGGGCGTGCACGCCGGCTCGGCCACCGACTGGAGCACCCCGGCCGGCAACGGCTCGGCCAACTCGTTCAGCAGCAACACCTGGGCCGTGGGCGACTACTACCAGTTCAGCTTCAGCACCAGCGGCTTCACCGCCTTGCTGCTGAGCGTCGACCAGATCGGCAGCAACACCGGCCCGCGCGACTTCAGCCTGGGCTACAGCACCGACGGCGTCAGCTTCACGCCGTTCGCCAGCTACAACGTGGCCTCGGCGCCTTCGTGGAGCTCGACCACCTACAACCCGGTCCACACCTACAGCTTCGACCTCTCGGGCGTGAGCGCCCTCGACGACCAGGCCCTGGTGGTGATCCGGCTGAGCAACAGCAGCACGTTCGCCATCAACGGCGGCACGGTGGCCGCGGGCGGCACCGGGCGCGTCGACAACTTCACCGTGATGGCCACGCCGGTGCCCGAGGCCGGCACCGCCGCCATGCTGGCCGCGGGCCTGGCCGTGCTGGGCTTCGTCGCGCGCCGTCGCCGCGCCTGAGCCAGGGGCCCCTTGATGAACACCCCCTTTCGCACCCGCCTGCATCCGCTGGGCCGCGCCGCCCGCACCGCCCTGGCCGGCTCGCTGCTGACGCTGGCCGCCGGCGCCACGCTGGCGCAATCCATCGGCACGCTGCAAGGCACCGGGCATCTGTCGACGTTTGCGAACAGCAGCGTCAGCAACATCGCCGGCGTCGTCACGGCCGTGGCCAGCAACGGCTTCTGGTTCCAGGACAACGGTGACGGCAATCCGCTCACGTCCGACGCGCTCTTCGTGTTCCGCGGCAGCGCCAGCAAGCCGCTGGTCGGCGACGCCGTGCTCGTGACCGGCCAGCTGCAGGAGTTCCGCCCGGGCGGCAGCGCCACGAACCTGACGCTGACGCAGATCAACGCCACCGTCGCCGGCGGCCTGTTCACGGTGCAGACCAGCGGCAACGCGCTGCCGGCTGCGCGCATCATCGACACCGGCTTCCTGCCGCCCAGCGCCATTGCGGCGGCCGTGGGCAACGTCGAGACCGCGCCCGGCTACGTGCTGCAGCCCACGCTGTACAGCATGGACTTCTACGAAAGTCTCGAGGGCATGCGCGTGACGCTGCCCAGCGCGGTGAGCAGCGGCCCGCGCAACAGCTTCGGCGAGCTGACGCTGGTGCCGACCGCGGCGCTGTCGCAGCCCGGCGTGCTGCAGGCCTCGCGCGGCGGCGTGGTCATCGGCCCGGGCCAGTTCAACGGCATGCGCCTGCAGATCGACGACCGCCTGGCCGCCACGCCCGTGGCCAACAGCGGCGCCGTGCTGAGCAACGTGACGGGGGTGATGGACTACGCGTTCAGCAACTACGAGCTGCTCGTCACCAGCACGCCCACGGTGGTGAGCAACAACCTCACGCCCGAGGTCGCCACCATTCCCACGGGCCACTTCGGCCTGGCCAGCTACAACGTCGAGAACCTCGGCGGCAATGCGGCACCGGCACGCTTCACGGCCATCGCCAACCAGCTGGCCACCAACGTGGGGGCGCCGCACCTGATCAGCCTGCAGGAGATCCAGGACAACAACGGCGCCACCAACAACGGCATCGTCGCCGCCGACGTGACGCTGAACACCCTGGCCACGGCGCTGAACAGCGCCACCGGCCGCAGCTATGCCTGGGTGACGGTGAACGGCGTGAACAACGCTGACGGCGGCGAGCCCGGCGGCAACATCCGTCAGGCCTTCATGTACGACACCGCGCGCGTCAGCTTCGCCGGCGTGGTCGGCGGTGCGCTCGATGCCGTCAGCGCCATCGCCAGCCCCTCGGGCCAGATCGTGCTGAACCTGGGCGCCGGCCGCATCGACCCCACGAACCCCGCGTTCGCCAACAGCCGCAAGCCGCTGGTCACGGAGTTCACGGTCGACGGGCAGCAGATCATCGTCATCGCCAACCACTTCAACAGCAAGGGGGGCGACCAGCCGCTGTACGGCCCGGCCCAGCCGCCGGTGCGCAGCAGCGAGACGCAACGCCTGGCGCAGGCGCAGGCGGTGGCCTCGTTCGTGCAGGGCCTGCTGGCGATCAACCCGAACGCCAACATCGTGGTGACGGGCGACCTGAACGACTTCCAGTTCGCCGACTCGCTGGCACCGCTGGCCGCCGCGGGCCTGTTCAACCTGACCGACACGCTGCCCGAGAACGAGCGCTACACCTACGCGTTCGAGGGCAACCTGCAGGCGCTGGACCACACCTGGGTGTCGGCCAACCTGCGCAACGCCGGCGCGGTGTACGACATCGTGCACGCGAACTCGGAGTTCGTGTCGCAGGTGTCCGACCACGACCCGGTGCTGATGACGCTGGGCATGGTGCCGGCGCCGGTGCCCGAGCCGGCCACCTGGCTGATGATGGCGCTGGGCATGGCCGGGCTGGTGGCGCGCGCACGGCGGCGCGCGCTCTAGGCTCCGCAGGCCGCCGCGGCCGTCCGACCCCGTGTTCAGGGGGTCGGGTGAGCCGCGGCTCGGGGCGCTCTCGCGGTAACCAGCAAGCCCACTGGAGACCGCCCATGAACCGACTGCCCTTGCGCACGGCCCTCGTCATCGCCTCGATGGCGGCGGCCGCCCTCTTTGCCGCCTCGGCCCGCGCCGGGGCGCTTTACGGCAACTTCGACCCCTTCGCCGCCACGGCCGACTACAGCACGACGCAGTACGCCGACCTTTCCGGCTCGTGCAACGGCGCCATCGGCTGCACCTGGATCAACGCCTACTCGGCCAGCTTCGACTTCACGGCCGAGGCCAGCGGCATGCTGGCCAAGGCCTTCCTGCCGATGCTGGCCCCCTACACGGTGCCGGGCGCCGAGCGCATCGACGGGCTGACGCTCACCAACAGCGCCGGCGAGATCGTCGCCCGCGGGGGCTTCTACGGCCGCGACGCGCCCATCGGCACGATGCAGGTCTACGAGCTCGATCTCTTCGCCAGCCTCCACGCCGGCCAGTCGGTGCCGAGCGGCGTGCTGGCCGCCGACGCCCTCGAGATGGTGGCCGGCGAGACCTACACCGCGCACTTCGCCCAGACCTCCGGCTCGATGTCGGGCGCGCAGTGGATGAAGAGCGACGCGGTGCCGGCCGGCGGCCAGGCCCGCGTGCACTGCGCGACGAACGTCGGCGGCATCTGCGCCGTCTTCGACTGGGCGCTGGGCGGCTGGACCTACCCGATCGGCGTGAGCACCACCGCCGCCATGACCGACTACCTGCCCGCGCTGCACCTGGCGGGCACGTTCAGCGGCCCTACGCCGCCGTCGGGCGTGCCGCTGCCCTCGACTGCGGCGCTGCTTGGCGCCGCGGGCCTGGCGTCCGTGTGGGTGCGGCGGCGCAGGCCGGGCGCTGCGCGGGCCGGTGCTCAGGCCGCATAGCGCCGCAGCCGCTCCAGATCGAGCACGCGCACGCCGCCGTACTCGACGCGGATCACGCCGGCGGCATCCAGCGCCGTGAGCGCCTCGTTCACGCGCTGCCGGCTCAGGCCCACGAGGTAACCGAGCTCCTGCTGCGTGATGCGCAGCCGCTCACCCACGCCCGGGTACAGCACCGGGTGGAACAGCGCCGCCAGGTTGCGCGCCACGCGCTCGTCGGGGTGGGTGAGGCGGTCGATCTCGCGCGCGGCGATGAACTGCCCGAGCCGCTCGTTGAGCTGGTTCATGACGAAGCGGTTGAAGGCGATGCTGCGGCCGAGCAGCCAATAGAACGTGTCGGTCGGGATGCCCGCCACCACGCTGGGCCGCAGGGCCTGGATGTTGTAGCGGTAGACCTCGTTCTTCAGCACCGTGCCCTCGCCGAACCAGCCGCCGCTGGTGATGCCGGTGAAGGTGATCGGCAGGCCGTCGGTGCTGTCGTTGCTCATCTTCAAGAGGCCGTCGATCACGCCCAGCCACCACACGGCGGCACGGCCGACACGGCACAGCACCTCGCCCGGCTGCGCGTCGATGACACGCAGATCGGCCACCACGCGAGCCTGGTGCTCGGCCTCGATCAGCCCAAGCCAGGGCACGCTGGCGAGGTCGTCGCGCGTGGGCGCCCGCGACTGCGAGCTGCGCACCGCGCTGGCATGGTTTGCTGACGGGAGAGCATTCGACGCCATGGTCGGGTCACAGGGGAAACACCTGTCAGTGCGAACCCGGCAATTGTCGTCGGAACGACAACACGGCGTCAAAGTGATGCCCAGAATCAGCGCTCAGGGTCCAACAAAAACCCAGGAGACAAGACTGTGCCGACGACGTTTCCCCGTCTGATGCTCGACCACGCGAAGGCGCGCCCCTCGGCGCCAGCCCTGCGCGAGAAGGTCTACGGCATCTGGCAGACCACGACGTGGGCCGAGCTCGCGGTGCTGGTGCGGCGCCTGGCCTGCGGCCTGGCGCATGCGGGCCTGAAGCGCGGCGACCACATCGTCGTCGTCGGCGACAACCGGCCGCGCCTGTACGCCACCATGCTGGCAGCGCAGAGCCTCGGCGGCATCCCGGTGCCGCTGTACCAGGACGCCGCGGCCACCGAGTACGTGTTCCCGGTCAACAACGCCGAGGTGCGCTTCGCCGTCGTCGAAGACCAGGAGCAGGTCGACAAGATGCTCGAGCTGCGCGAGCAGTGCCCGCTGCTGGCGCACATCTGGTACGACGACGCGCGCGGCCTGCGCAACTACGCCGAAGACGGCCTCGACAGCCTCGATGCGCTGGTGGCCGCCGGCCAGGCGCACGACGGCAGCAACGCGCGCCTGTTCGACGACGAGGTGGCGCAGTGCCAGCCGGGCGACGTGGCCGCGATGTTCTTCACCAGCGGCACCACCGGCAACCCGAAAGGCGTGGTGCACACCCACGCCACGCTGCTGGACCGCGCCAAGGCGGGCCAGTCCTTCGACAAGCTCACCGATCGCGAAGAGGTGCTGGCCTACATGCCGCTGGCCTGGATCGGCCAGAACATCTTCAGCTACGCACAGTGGCTGGCCTGCGGCTACGTGGTGAACTGCCCCGAGAGCGCGGCCACGGTGATGATCGACCTCAAGGAGATCGGCCCCACGTACTACTTCGCGCCGCCGCGGGTGTTCGAGGGGCTGCTCACCAGCGTGATGATCCGCATGGAAGACGCCGGCCGCATGAAGCGCTGGCTGTTCGCGCGCGGCATGGACGTGGCGCGCCGCGTGGGGCCGGCGCTGATGGATGGCAAGCCCATCGGCACGCTCGACCGCATCAAGTACCGCCTCGGCGACTACTTCGTCTACGGCCCCTTGCGCAACACGCTGGGCTTTTCCCGCGTGCGCGTGGCCTACACGGCCGGCGAGGCCATCGGCCCCGACCTCTTCACCTTCTACCGCTCCATCGGCATCAACCTCAAGCAGCTCTACGGCAGCACCGAGACCGCCGTGTTCGTGTGCCTGCAGCCCGACCATGAAGTGAAGGCCGACACCGTGGGCGTGCCGATCGACGGCGTGCAGATCCGCGTCGAGGCCAGCGGCGAGATCATGGTCAAGAGCCCGGGCCTGCTGAAGGAGTACTACAAGAACCCCAAGGCCACCGAAGAGGTGCTCACGGCCGACGGCTGGTACCACACGGGCGACGCCGGCTTCCTGGACGCCACCGGCCACCTGAAGATCATCGACCGCGCCAAGGACGTCGGCCGCCTGCTGGGCGGCGCCAACGACGGTGCCATGTTCGCGCCCAAGTACGTGGAGAACAAGCTGAAGTTCTTCCCGTTCATCAAGGAGGCGGTGGCCTTCGGCGACCGGCGCGAGAAGGTCTGCGCCTTCATCAACATCGACTTCGAGGCCGTGGGCAACTGGGCCGAGCGGCGCAACCTGCCGTATGCCGGCTACACCGATCTGGCCGGCAAGACCGACGTGCTCGCCCTGGTGAAGGACTGCGTCGAGAAGGTCAACGCCGATCTCGCCGCCGACGCCATGCTGGCCGGCAGCCAGGTGAGCCGCTTCCTCGTGCTGCACAAGGAGCTCGACGCCGACGACGGCGAGCTCACGCGCACGCGCAAGGTGCGCCGCGGCTACATCGGCGACAAGTACCAGGTGCTGGTCGACGCGCTCTATGGCGGCCGGGCCGAGCAGTTCATCGAGACGGCGGTGAAGTTCGAAGACGGCCGCTCGGGCAGCGTGAGCGCGACGCTGCCGATCGTGGATGCGAAGACGTTCGCGGCAGTGGCAGGGAAGGCGGCGTGATGGCAGGCTCGACGACAGGGCGCAAGATCGGCGAGGTCATCCTCGAGGTCAAGAACATCAGCCTGCGTTTCGGTGGCGTGAAGGCCCTCACCGACATCAGCTTCGACGTGCGCGAGCACGAGGTGCGGGCCATCATCGGCCCCAACGGTGCCGGCAAGAGCAGCATGCTCAACTGCATCAACGGCGTGTACACGCCGCAGGAAGGCAGCATCACCTTCCAGGGCAAGACCTTCGACCACATGAACAGCCGCCAGGTGGCCGAGATGGGCGTGGCGCGCACTTTCCAGAACCTGGCGCTGTTCAAGGGCATGAGCGTGCTCGACAACATCATGAGCGGCCGCAACCTGCGCATGAAGACCAACCTGCTGCAGCAGGCCTTCCGCAACCCCTGGTGGAGCGCGGCCGAGAAGGAAGAAGCCGAGCACCGCGAGACGGTGGAGAAGATCATCGACTTCCTCGAGATCCAGGCCTGGCGCAAGACGCCCGTCGGCCGCCTGCCTTACGGCCTGCAAAAGCGCGTGGACCTGGGCCGTGCGCTGGCCATGGAGCCCCGCGTGCTGCTGCTCGATGAACCCATGGCCGGCATGAACGTCGAGGAGAAGCAGGACATGAGCCGCTTCGTGCTCGACGTGAACGACGAGTTCGGCACCACCATCGTGCTGATCGAGCACGACATGGGCGTGGTGATGGACATCTCCGACCGCGTGGTGGTGCTCGACTACGGCAAGAAGATCGGCGACGGCACCCCGCAGGAGGTGCGCGCCAACCCCGACGTCATTTCCGCCTACCTCGGAACGAGTCACTGACATGATGACGAACCCGCGCAGCACATCCAGCGGCCGCCGCGGAACCGGCTTTGCCGGGCCGCCGGGGGCGCCCCCCTGGGGGGGAGCGCCGTCAGGCGCTACGGGGGGGGGGCAGTAACCATGGGCTTCTTCATCGAGACGGTGATCGGCGGGCTGATGAGCGGCATGCTGTATTCGCTCATCGCGCTGGGCTTCGTGCTCATCTTCAAGGCCAGCGGGGTCTTCAACTTCGCTCAAGGCGCGATGGTGCTGTTCGCGGCACTGGCGATGGCGCGCTTCTCGGAATGGTTCCCGGCGCTGCTGGGTTTCGACAGCAAGCTGCTGGCCAACCTGCTGGCCTTTGCGGGTGCGCTGGTGTTGATGATCATCGTGGCCTGGCTGATCGAACGGCTGGTGCTGGGCAAGATGGTCAACCAGGAGGCCATCACGCTGCTGATGGCCACGCTGGGCATCACCTACTTCCTCGACGGCTTCGGCCAGACCGTCTTCGGCAGCGCCATCTACAAGATCGACATCGGGCTGCCGAAGGACCCGCTGTTCCTGTTCGAGAGCACCTTCCAGGGCGGTGTGCTCGTCAACAAGGAAGACCTCTACGCGGCGGCCATCGCGGCCACGCTGGTGATCGCGCTCAGCCTCTTCTTCCAGAAGACGCCCACCGGCCGCGCGCTGCGTGCCGTGGCCGACGACCACCAGGCCGCACAGAGCATCGGCATCCCGCTCAACCGCGTGTGGGTGATCGTGTGGAGCGTGGCCGGCTTCGTGGCGCTGGTGGCCGGCATGATCTGGGGCAGCAAGCTGGGCGTGCAGTTCTCCTTGAGCCTGCTGGCGCTGAAGGCGCTGCCGGTCGTCATTCTGGGCGGGCTCACCAGCGTGCCCGGCGCCATCGTCGGCGGGCTGATCATCGGCGTGGGCGAGAAGGTCTCCGAGGTCTACCTCGGGCCCCTGCTCGGCGGCGGCATCGAGATCTGGTTCGCCTACGTGCTGGTGCTCTTCGTGCTGCTGGTGCGGCCGCAGGGCCTGTTCGGCGAAAAAATCATCGACCGGGTCTGAACCATGCTGTACAGAGAAAACGGTCAGTTCAAGACCACCTACACCAAGGACTCGCAGGTCTTCCCGATCACGCAAGACCGGGTCGGCATCAGCCTGCTGCTGGCCATTGCCGTGATCGGCGTGCCGCTGCTGGCCGATGAGTACGCCTTCCGCGCCATCCTCATCCCCTTCCTCATCCTCTCGCTGGCCGCGCTCGGACTGAACATCCTCGTCGGCTACTGCGGCCAGGTCTCGCTGGGCACCGGCGCCTTCATGGCGGTGGGCGCCTACGCGGCCTACAACTTCATGGTGCGCCTCGACGGCATGCCGCTGCTGGTGGCCATCCTCCTGGGTGGCGTGTGCGCCATGGTGGTGGGCGTGCTGTTCGGCATACCCAGCCTGCGCATCAAGGGCCTGTACCTGGCGGTGGCCACGCTGGCGGCGCAGTTCTTCGTCGACTGGGCCTTCCTGCGCATCTCGTGGTTCACCAACAACTCGCCTTCGGGCTCGGTGTCGGTGAGCGGCCTGAACCTGTTTGGCATCGCCATCGACCAGCCGCACGAGAAGTACCTGCTGTGCCTGGGCATCCTGATCGTCTTTGCCTGGATGGCCAAGAACCTGGTGCGCAGCCACATCGGCCGCGAGTGGATGGCCATCCGCGACATGGACGTGGCCGCCTCCGTCATCGGCATCCGCCCGGTGTACGCCAAGCTCACGGCGTTTGCGGTCAGCAGCTTCTTCGTCGGCGTGGCCGGCGCGCTGTGGGGCTTCGTGCACCTGGGCTCTTGGGAGCCGGCGGCCTTCAGCATCGACCGCTCGTTCCAGCTGCTCTTCATGATCATCATCGGCGGCCTCGGCTCCATCATGGGCAGCTTCTTCGGCGCCGCGTTCATCGTCATCCTGCCGATCTTCCTGAACCAGTTCCTGCCCGCGCTCGGGGCTGTCGTCGGCGTGACGATCAGCACCGCGGCCATCGCGCACACCGAGCTGATGATCTTCGGCGCGCTGATCGTTTTCTTCCTGATCGTCGAACCGCACGGCCTGGCGCGACTCTGGTCGACCGCCAAGGAAAAGATGCGGCTGTGGCCTTTCCCTCACTGACCGCCTCACTGACCGCCTCATTGAACGCCCCACCCACTGCCCAACGGAGACAAACACCATGAAGCTCAAGACCCTGGCCCTGGCCGCCACGCTGGCGATGGCCGGCACCCTGGCACCCCATGCCTACGCGCAGGAGAAGGTGCAGTTCTTCCCCAGCCTCACCGGCCGCACCGGCCCGGTGGCGCCGAACGCCACGCCGTTTGCCAACGGTTACGCCGACTACATGAAGCTCGTCAACGTGCGCGGCGGCATCAACGGCGTGAAGACGCTGGTCGAAGAGTGCGAGACGGCCTACGCCACCGACCGCGGCGTCGAGTGCTACGAGCGCCTCAAGGGCAAGCACGGCGGCGCGACGGTGTTCCAGCCGCTGTCCACCGGCATCACCTTCGCGCTCACCGAGAAGGTGCCCGCCGACAAGATCCCGATGATCACCTCGGGCTACGGCCGCAGCGACAGCCAGGACGGCAGCATCTTCAAGTGGAACTTCCCGCTGATCGGCCACTACTGGGTGGCCGGCGACACGGTGCTGCAGCACATCGCCAAGCAGGAAGGCGGCTGGGACAAGCTGCGCGGCAAGAAGATCGCCGTCGTCTACCACGACAGCCCCTTCGGCAAGGAGCTGCTGCCCATCATCGATGAGCGCCGCAAGATGCACGGCTTCGAGGTCCAGCTGCTGCCGGTGCCGGCGCCGGGCGTGGAGCAGAAGGCCGTGTGGCTGCAGGTGCGCCAGCAGCGCCCCGACTTCGTGGTGATGCAGACCTGGGGCGTGATGACGGCCACCGCCATCAAGGAAGCCGTGGCCACCGGCTACCCGCGCGAGAAGATGTTCGGCACCTGGTGGAGCGGCGCCGAACCCGACCTGAAGGACATCGGTGCCGCCGCCAAGGGCTACAGCGCGGTGATGATGCAGCACGGCGCCGAGCCGCAGGCTGCCGTGGTGAAGGAGATCCTCGACAAGGTGCACGCCAAGGGCCAGGGCACGGGCCCGAAGGACGAAGTCGGCCAGGTGCTGTACATGCGCGGCGTGGTCGGCGCGATGCTGGCCGTGGAAGGTGTGCGTGCGGCGCAAGAGCGCTTCGGCAAGGGCAAGGTCGTCACCGGCGAGCAGGCGCGCTGGGGTTACGAGAACCTCAACCTCACTCAGCCGAAGCTCGACGCACTGGGCTTCAAGGGCGTGATGCGCCCGGTGTCGACGAGCTGCTTCGACCACATGGGCTCGGCCTGGGCCCGTGTGCACACCTGGGACGGCGCCAAGTTCACCTGGGCCTCCGACTGGCTGCAGGCCGACGAGCAGATCATCAAGCCGATGGTGCGCAGCTCGGCCGAGCGTTATGCGGCCGAGAAGAAGCTCACCAAGCGCGACCCCAAGGACTGCCAGTCTTGACCCACCCCCCGGAGCGCCTGACGGCGCTCCCCCCTCGAGGGGGGCGCCGCCAGCGGCCCGGCGAAGCCGGTTCCGCGGCGGCCG
>Ga0315901_10006831_pt1 | contig 13617 bp, 2 predicted proteins | sample LakEriMetagenome_10_FD_203761 | JGI IMG/M metagenome (GOLD analysis project Ga0315901, IMG submission 203761) | Freshwater fungal communities from buoy surface, Lake Erie, Ohio, United States - Buoy 2 MA116 | ecosystem: Environmental > Aquatic > Freshwater > Lake | place: USA: Lake Erie, Ohio... | reverse complement strand
GCACGCCTTTCGCAATATCGTAACTTCCCGCGATGTTCCCGTGGCTCGCGGCATTCACGTAGCCAAGCACATCTTCACCTCCCACCAGGCCTCCGGTGATCGAAACCTTCGCGGAGCCAATGCTGGAAGTGTCCACGTCGGATAGGGTCAGCCCTGAAAGCAGGGCTAGGGACGCCTGTCTCGAGGCTGTGCGGGAATATTGTTGGCGGACGATCACCACCCCCGATCCACCGCGCGCTCCCTCGCCCCCGCTCCAAGCCCCGCCCCCGCCTCCGCCTCCGGTGTTGGCACCACCCGCACCTCCATTCAGGCCGCTACCGTTTGCACCGGAATTCAAAGCGCTGCCACCCCCCAGGCCCGCGCCGCCATTTCCACCGGCGCCACCGCCGCCGCCCAATCCACCATAGCCACCGAATTGATTATTGTAAGCGCCTCCACCGCCACCGCCACCCCAGTAGTACTCGGTTCCCAGGATGGAATTCGCGATTCCTACCCCTCCCGACCCGTCGCCAGTCCGTCCCGTATCGCCGACGGTATTCGAATTGGTATCTTTACCCTGACCGCCGGCACCACCACCGCCGGCGGCACGGGTAGGATCGCCCGTTCGAGTAACGGTCATATGACCGCCTCTGTTTCCGTAGATAAATCCGGTGTTTGCACCCAGGGAGTTGCCGGAACTCGGCCCTCCTTGGTTCAGCCGAGAGTTGTTGGAGGCGGCACCGCCGCCGCTGCCTCCCGCGGTTCCGTCGCCGGAATCATGGGTTCCACTCGTTCCACCTCCATCCGCCGTGGCACCAAAGGCGGTGCTTGCCTGTCCTTTGGTTCCCGGCGCGCCTCCTTCGCCGACCACGATCGGATAGGCGACTCCGGCCACCACGGAACCCGCAGTGATATGAACCACACCACCGCCGCCACCGCCTCCTCCCAAAGACCCGGCACCGCCACCGCCGCCGCCCACAATCAGGGCCTCGATTGTTCCCGAGACCATGGGAGTGAACGTGCCGCTCGTATTGAACTGTCGGGTTTCCATCAAACCGGACGCCAGCAACGGCGCGTCGTTCACTGCCGCCACGTTCACGCTAACCTGCACCGCCGTGGCGGAAGCCGCCGCGTTGTCGGGCGTGACCGCCTTGATGGTAAAGGCGTTCAGCGTGCCGTTAGCATCCGCCGCCGGGCGCCACACCAGACTCTCCCCGGGCCCGAGCAGCGTGGATCCCGGCGTCACCGCGACACCGTTCTTCGTCAGAACACCCGATGTCACCCCCTCGATCCGAAAAGAGGGCGTGCCGCCTCCGGTCACCGTCGCGTCCGACGCCGCTAATAGCGACGCGTGCGTGATCGTGAAGTTCGTGTCTTCAGCGGCTCCGACCAGCGTGTTCACCGAGTTAAGGGAGGGCGCACCCCATCGCGCGTAGAGCGTGAAAGCCGTCGTGTTCGCGGGCGTGTACACCGCGCCCCCGTCGCCGATCTTGTTTCCTTCCGAGACTGCGTCGTACCAGCCTATCAAACCAAACCCTGCTTTCGTCGGAGTGGGCAGCGTCAGCCGGCTGCCGGGAGTCCACGCAAAATTGCTCACCGCGGAGCCGCCCTGGGAGTCGAACGTGACGGCGATCGAATTCACATTCCAAACCGCCTCCATCGTGAAGTCGGAGGTTTTCCCGTGGACATACGGGAACTGCACCGCGCCATTCGCGAAGCTTAGCCCGTAAGTCACCCCGATGTATCGTTCCACCGCCGCGATTTCGCTACTCGTCAGCACACGATCGTAGATCAGAACCTCCGCGATCTCGTAGTCGGATGCCTCCGCGTTGCTTCCTGTGTTTGTCACGAGAAGCGGCAGACTGTGGTAAGAACCTCCGGACCCTCGCTCCACGCCATCCGCCCGGTAATAGCTGGTTCCGCCGCTCGGATAGCTCGTCGAGGCGAGCCAATGGGTCACTGTGCCGAGGTTGCTGCTGGAGTTTGAAAGCCAGGAATTGAAATGCGCCACCCCCCGCATGCCGCCGTAGAAACCAGCCAGCCAGTTTTGGCCGTCTCCATTGAAGATTCTGCCCCGGCTGCCTCCGGCATAACGAGCCACGGTAAAAAGCGTGTAACTAGGAAGAATCGCCGTGGTGTAGCGAATCGATGCGCTCGTCCCTCCCGCTACAACCGGGAAACTCAAGGCGTTGCCATTCCCGGCTGCGCTATTCGTGAGGGTCGGGCTTCCACCGATCCTAGCGGAAGTGATGTTCCGACCATTACCCGAAGAGTCCGTCCACACCTTCGCCGAGGAGTTGTAATCCGTGGCCTTGAATCGGGAGTAGAGGCCAGAGAGCGATCCGGGGTCAGTGACCGCACTCGTGTTGGGCAAAGCCCAACCCGCAAAGGTGTAGCCCGACCGGGTGGGGCTGCTGGGGATAGCAACTGAGCCGCCCAAGGTTGAAGCCCCGTCCGCAACCGCGCTGCCTCCTTTGGCGTCGAAAGTGACCTTGAGCGCGATCTTGATGATTACATTGGCAGACGGCCCGGATGCCTCTCCATCGTTGATCACAAAGCTCACCGTGCGGCTGGCGGTGTTGGGCCCACCGGAGGAGTTGGTGTAGGTGATGGAGCGCAAGGCTGCCTGCCATTGTGCGACCGTCGCCTGCGCCTGGGCGGATGTGAGCGTCAATACACCGGCCGTGGCATCGTAACTTCCCGTGATATTCCCGTAGTTCGCTGAACTCACGAAACCCAACGCATCCTCACTTTGAACGAAGCTCCCGATGATGGATACGGTGGCCAAGGAAAGCGTGGCGCTATCGGGGTCTTCGATGGTCAGCCCGGGGTATACGACCACCGGCGCCTGTCTTGTGGCCACGACCTCGTCAACCGCGCCCGATTTCACGTAGAGCTCGAATTTCACGCGCCGATTAACGCCGGCGGAATTTTCACAACAATAGATGGCGTCGCCGGCGGAATAGCCGCTGCGATTGAGTCCGATTCCACCTTCCATATCATTTGAGTTCTCGTCGGCCTCGTTGTTCCAACCGAAACCAAATCGAGCTTTGTGAATGCCGCCGTTATCCTGCTGGTAGTTGAAACCAAACCAACGGAAGCCCGCTTGGGAGGAAAAAGGCGTCACCGCCACTCCCGCGCCTCCCGCCCGGTAAGGGGCATTTGTGGTGGCGTCGCGGAGGTAAATTTTCTCCCCTCCGTAGAAAAGATCATAAAGGGATTTTCCGGAGTAGTCGACGGATGCTTTGCCTTTAGCGAAGCCGGGATAATTCGCTGTATTCGCGGGGCCTGGCATGGCTTCGATCCAAATGAACCCCAGTCCCTGAGCGGAGGACGGGACGGATCCGCCCGTCCCCGTTTCACCGGGAAAGATCGCCATGATCTTTTCCGCCTTGGTGTAATTAAATACATCGAACTTTGCGTCTTCGTTGTAGGATGCGTCGTTCCGACGAACCGCGGTCGGGTTCAGGGTGGTCTTGTTCGTCCAGTGGGTTGAGGCGTAGCTGAAGGTGTTTCCGGTATTCGCGCCTTTCATCGCGAGCATCCAACCGCCGCCGTCGATGGCGCTGTCCATGATGCAGTAGACCTGGGTCGCTACGCCGTTAACGAGAATCCAATAGACTCCGTTGGTGTTTGTCCCGGACCCGTTCTTGATCTCGGTGGCTGAACCAGCGGCCCGCTCCGCCGATGAGCCGTCCCGGAACAGCCGCGGGGCGTCGTTCACCGGGGTGAACGTGATTGTGCTGGTGGTGCTGGCCGAGAGCGAGCCATCGGACACCGTCGTCGTCAGCGTCCGGCTCGCCGTGTTGTTCGCCGCCCCTTGGTATGTGATCTTTCCCCCTGTCGTGAAATAAGCGTTAAGGTCCCCGACCGTGCCCGAAAACGTCCGAGCGGTCGCGGTGCCTCCCACCGTTATGCCCGTACCTGCGTTGCCGGTGATTATGCCGTCACTCACGGTTAAGGTCACCGTGAGCGTGGCGCTGTCGACGTCGGCGAAGGGCGCGCTCGGATAGGCCAAACTGTCGGCCACATCCTCGATAAAGTTAAAAGTGGTCGGGGCGGAAACCGTTGGCGCGTCGTTTACGGCCACCAAGCTTACGGTCACCGTCGCCACCGAGGAGGGGAGTGCGCCGTCGGATGCCGTCACGGTAAAGGATTTGGGTCCGTTTTCGTTCAAGACCGGCTCGTAGGTAAGCGCGCCTAACTCCGCCGGCAGGATGACTTGGTCGACCGCCATCGCCACTCCGTTGAGCCTGAGCGTTCCCGGGCCCGGCAGCGTCAGCACCTTGATGCTCGCCAGAGCGGATCCCTCGATATCCTTGAAAGCATTCTGGAACATCGCCGCGGTGAACGCCACGGGAGAGTCCTCCTGCCCAGTCAATAAAACCGCTGGTTCGCCGGCTGCCTCATAATGAATGGTGATGGTTACTTTCCTGAGCGTGGTCTCGTTCCATTCGGAGCCAAATGTCCATGTGTTGACTGCACCGGGGTTGTACGCGGCCAGAGGTCCGACGAATTTTTTCTCCATGGAGACAAAACCTCCGGATGTGGCGCCGCCCACCCAGTCGAGCGCTCCCACTGGAGTGCCGTTGAGAAGAAGCGAGCAGTATGAATAGGCATTCCAGGACCAGTAGGTGCTATACTCCAGATTTAGTGTCACACCCACCACACGAGCACCGGACGGAATCGAAGCCCCTTCGGTAAAGGAAACTGCTGCCGAAGGATAGGGCGTAAATTCCGAGCTTCGATTGAGCGTCACTTTGCTCGCGGCCAACCAAGGAGCATCGTCAACCGGGGTTATCGTGATTGTGGCGGTGCCCGTTGCGCTGGAGAAGGCTGTCGCCGCTCCGTTGGTGCTCACGTCCCCCGCAGCTCCCGCCGTGCCACTGGTCTGGTCCCAAGCCCGGAACGTGAACGCCGCCGTGCCGTTGTAATTGGCGTTCGGTACGAACCGCACCTTGTGATTCGATTCATCCCCCTTGAGCAGTCGCGCCGACGACGGACTCACTCCCGTCAGACTAAGCCATGCGTTACCCCCATTGATCGTATAGAACCACTTACCGTTGGCTTCATCCACCGCTACCACCGCCATCCCTTTCACCGCCCCGGCGTCTGCATCGGAGCTGCCAGCCACAATTGCCGATACCGCCGTGCCGGTGTTATTCGCATCCGCCACATCCTCCGCGATCGTGGTCAAACTACCGTCCGCCGCCACCGGGGCGGTGTTAACCGTGATCGTCCCGATGGCCGTGTTGGACGAAAACGCGGAGCTGCCGCCATTGGTCGCTACGGCCACTAACGGAGCCCCAAGCCCGGTTGCCGCCAGATTAGCGATCTCTGACGCGGCTAGAGCCCGGCTCCAAAAAGCCACTTCATCGATGTTACCTTTGAAGGACCCCGCCGGAAAAGACGTATTATATGACTGCCCGATGGTGAATACCCAAGGAGTTGCCGCCTCGTTGCTTCCGGTGAAGGAGCCCGTGCCATCCGCTGTACCGTTTACGAAGAGTCGGTAGGTTGAACCATCGTACGTCATCGCCACATGCACCCACGCCCCGGTGCGCACCACCGCGCTGCTCTCACACGCGTTGATGAAATAATTGTCGTACCGTAGCTTTCCCTCCCCCGACACGAAGAGCGCAGCGGTTTTCGTCTCAGGTGATGATCCGGAAACGGGCGCCTTGGCGACGATCACCCGTTGGCCATCGGAAAAGTCAGTCTTGATCCACGCCGAGACGGAGAAAGGGGCGCCATTGTTGACATTTAGGTCAGCGCTATTGGCGAGGTCGATCCGGTCTGTCGCTCCGTCGAACTGGGCGGAATAACCCCCGCCACTCCCGCCGGCGGGAGCGTTAGCCACCAAGAAAGGCGACTTGGAACCAGACCACGTGCCGCTGTGTGTTCCCTGAGAGGATTGATCGCCTAAGCTACCTTCAAAACTGAGATGCGCCACCAAGCCGGTGCCGAGCGAAAGAGCCGGGGAATTGGATGTCTGGTCCCATGCCCGGTAGGATAGCGTCGAAGTGCCGTTGAAATTCGCGCTGGGCACGAACCTTACCCGATGGCCGGTATCACTCCCCTTTAGGAGTCGGGCCGCGTTTTGGCTGACTCCAGTAAGACTGAACCATGTTACTCCCGCGTTGGTGGAAAATTGCCAAGAGCCGTTTGCGGTATCGACGGTCGTAACCGCCAAACCTTTGAGCGCACCTGCATCCGAATCGGTGAAGTTAGCGACTAAAACGGAAACGGGGTTTCCAGCATTCGAGGAATCGGAGACATTTCTGGCCAATGTTGTGAGCGTGCTGGCCGCTGCCACCGGAGCAGCGTTTTGAGCCTGAACGACGGACGGCGCGTACAGTGCGAAGCATCCAAGCCAACCGACTATCAATTGGTAGCGTCGCCCGATATTTCCGTCCGTTGACGGATTATTACGGGCGGTAACGCCGAACTGATGTGATTTTCCAAAAATCACTTCCGTCGTTGCTCTAGGTTTGCGTTCATTCGCGTGCCACCGGCTTTCCGCCCTTAACCATGGCGAGGCCCGCGCCGCCGCCGTCCTCTCCCCAGCCGCGCACGAGGCCGTCGGCTTGACCCGCCTTCATGGGCGTCACGCGCGCGAGGCGTCCGTTGGGGTGCCACTCGCGGAAGGAGCCGCACAGGGTTCCGTGCTGGATCCAGACTTGCGACTTGATCCGACCGTTGGGGTGCCAGCGGGTACGCCAACCGTGGCTCACGCCGCCGCGAAAGGGCTCCTCCACTTCGCGAGCTCCATTCTCATACCAGCCGCGGGTCACACCGTGCACTTTACCGCGCCGCACTGGAACCTCGGCTTTTCGGCGCGCGGCCGACCAGTTCTCCACGAGGATCCCTTCGAAGGGGACCTGACCTCCGGATCGGAAAATCAGCCCGTCCCGCAGTTCAATCTCCGTTCGCTCGGCCGTTTCCGCGGAGGCCCGGTGATCCCCCGTCAGGGCGCCGAAACTCTGACTGCAAGCGGCCACGATGAGGACAAGGGCTGGTAGCAGTGTTTCCCATGTCCTACTTGGCATAGATCCGGTAGAACGCCGATCCCCCTGGTGGCAGCGGGGCCCAGACATCCACCAAGGTAATGTCCGTTCCCGTGAAGGAGCCCTGCAGGCCGGAGGCCGAGGCACTCAACGCGAAGTCTTGCGCGGTCCAGGTATTAAGCTCCGTGGATGACCTGATGGTGTAAACGCGCCCGGGAATCGTCGCGAAGCGCAGGCGCGCCCGGCCGTTCTCCACCGAGACGATCGAAAGGGAAACGCCGTCGAGTTTATCGAGCGGGTAGGTTCCGAGCAGGAACTCATGCAGGTTGGTGAGGCCATCGCCATCGGCATCATCCCCGGGCTTCACGTCCGCCAACGTCCTCAGCCTCCCCGAGCCGTCGCGGTCGATCAGCCCGCGTTCCCAAGCGTCGGGCAGGCCGTCACCGTCGCTGTCCACACCCAGGGTGAGGTCAAGCCGGGTGCGGCCGCCGGGTTCACCCACCGTGTGGGCGACCCGCGAGACCTGGATGGGGATGTTGGAGACCGTGCCGGTGATGACGCGGAAAGTGATCGCGCTGGCCGGCAAGACTGCCGACGGCTTGTAAACGGATCCGAGCCGCCCGGCATCCATGGGAATGCGGAGGATGTAATTGATGCCTTCGTCGCCCAAGTCGTTGGAGGTGGAGCGAACCAACTCGGTCGTGCCGGCGTAAGCGATGATCACGCCCTCGCCTTTTAGGAGCGCCTTGCCACGTTCGTCGCGCACGGTGCCGAAGATGACATGGTCGGGCGCGGGCGGATAGGCGTTGGCCGTAGTCAGAACTGCGGCGGCGAGACCCAGCGCGATGGAATAAAGGACGCTTCGGTGGGTCATCGTCAGTTCCCCGAGGTGGAATAGGTTTCGAGGTAGATCTTAATGTCCTTCACGCGGTCGGCGAAGATCTGCATGCCGCGCTTGGAGTCAGAGAGCAGCATTTCGCCCGGGATGATCAGCTTCCAGCGATTGTTCCAAACCGAACGGCCGATGAGGCGCGCGTTGGTGAAACCCGGCTGGCTGGAGAACACCGCGGTATCCGGAACCGCCCGGAAGGCCTGGTGCTGACGGACGGTGAAGTTCTCGGTCAACGACATGGAGGCGTTCCACGTCGTGGTCTTGGCGTAGTCGCGCTGGCTGATGTTGAAAGGCAGCGGGACGGCCTGGTCGCTGACGTTCCAAGTCCGGACCACGCTGGCCTTTTCCAACGGGGAACGGATCGAGTCCACGCCCGCCGCCACGAGATAAACGTAGGGCGTCGCGCTGAGCGCGGAGGTATCGTTGAAAGCGGTGTACGGGTCAGTCGGGGTGGTGGAGCCCGTGCTGGAGAGCACTCCTGAGGTGGAGGTCGGGCTCGCCATCCCCACGTAGCCACTGAACGCGACTCCCGCGCTACGGATCTTGGTGGCGAAGCTGGAGACACTGTAGGCGCTGTCACCGCCGAGCAGCGGTTTCCCGAAGAAGTTCAACCCGGGCATCACCGCGGTGCTGAACTCGATGACAAATCCGGGCACCGTCATCCCCGTCGTGTATCCGAGATTGAGACAGTAGCGGGCGGCGTCTTGGTCATCGAGCAGGTTCTCCCGCCACGCACCCAGCAGAACCTCACGCCAAGCGGCGTCGCCCTGCGTACCTTGGACGATACGGAAGTTCTCGGTGCGCAGTGAGAAGGTGGTTCGGTAGCGGTCGGGGTTGGTGAATCCCAGCCGCGGCTTAACTACACTCCAGTCCCCGTTGAGTTGTGCGAGCGCACCAGCCAAGCCCGGGTCGCCCGTAGAGGCGCCACCGAACTGCGGTACGCCATTCAGGACCACACCCGGCGAGCGCGCCTTGATGATCTTGGAAAGGAACGCCGCCGCCGCCGAGTTGCCCGACGGATCTAGCAGGCCCGTCTCGTAATCGTAGGCGTTGGCGGCCAGATAGGCATAGCGGGCCGACAGCTCGTACAGCTGCTTGTACTTCTCCAAGGCCTCGTCGCGGAACGCGCGAAACGCGTAGTCCTTGGTGCGGTAACCTTGGATTAACGCCGCCGAGCGTTTCCGGAATGCTTCCCGTTCGGCTTGAACCCGATCACCCTGCGCAACGAGTGCGCGAACGTCCCGCTCGGCCTGATCGTAGCGGCGAATGAGCGAGTCGACCACCGGTTGCTGGTCGACAGCGGCGTTCAAAGTCTCCTTTAAGCCATAAACCAACTGCTTGTACTCCTCGGTCCAGGCGGTCTTCGCATCCTCGATTTCCTTGAGTCGGGCCAAGGAGGTTTTCAGTTGCTCCACCACGCGGGCGCCCACTTCCAGACCTCTTATCGTCGAACCCAAAGTTCCCCGTTGCGTGGCCTTCGTTGCGATCAGAGCCGCCCGGACCCCTGAGGTCGCGTCGTTTGCTAAACCTACCACCCTCGGCGGAGCTTCGATCGCGGCATCCAGGACGACAGTGCCCACCTCCAGGGTAATCTCCGCTACCTTTTGTTTGATGAGCAGGGCCTGTTGAATGACTTCAAGCGTGGTCAGAACCCCTTGGAAGGTCTCCATGCGCGACGTCAGCTCGGAATTGCGACTCACGGCAGCTCGGAAGACAGCCACCCGAGCTTCCATACTATCCTTGAGAGAAGCGTACCGGTCGAGCCCCTGAAAAAGTGCGAGCCGCGCAAGGAGCAGTTCGGAGAGGGCAGTCTGAATTTTACCCGGGCTGGAACGGCGGCCGCTCCAATCCGAGGGCTTCACCATGGATCCGACCGGATCCAACCAATAGGTAATTGTCCGGGAGGCATTGTAATTGATGGCGGCTGGATTGGCGTCGTCGAAGCTTGGACTCAACAGCAGCTCGAATTTCTTGGTGTCTTTAGTGACCAAGCCTTCGGGAACGTCGACGTAGCCGTAGTGGAGCAGGTCTGGCCCCGCGTAACCCTGCACATAGGTCTTACCGGGGCCGATGTCGTCGGCATAGGGGCTGCCGTACAACTCGATCAGCTGGTTGGTGTAGGCTACCTCCTGTTGCTGGATTGCGCTCCGGATCGCGGCCAGACTGTCCTCCTGCTGCCGCAGGAATTGCGTCGATGAACGCGCGTTCTCAAAGGCGGAAATGGTGTTCTGCAGCGTCTGCGTCGCGCGGGCATAGATCTGCTCGAAGTGCGTCATGCCCTTGTCGACGTCTGCCGCCGAGATGTCGAAGGCCAGGGCACCGGAGGCGAGCCCGAGCGGGTTCAGGCGGCCGTCGGCGTTACTCAGTGTCTGCTGCAGCGACGAGGCTTGGCTCACCAACTCCCGCAGCTCGTTCACGGTCGTGCGGTCGATCTTCTGGATGCCCTCGTGCGAAGGATCAGGGTCAACCGCGGGAAGCATGGAGTTGCCGGTGATCCAATTGAAGTAGGCGCCTTGCCAGCCGCGCACCGCCCAGTCGTCCACCCCCCAGCGCCGGGTTACTGCATTGGTAACTTTGCCGTCCGTCAGGTAATCCCAAGAGGTCGTCGAAGCCGCGTCGTAGTCCTGACGATACGTCAGGTCTGTGATCTGCACCGCGGTCCGGGACAACGCGACCGCGGCGGTCGCGAACTTCCGCTCGTCCATGTAGTCCACCGAAACGGGCTTACCAAGCACCGTGACGGCCTCGGTCCGGGGCGACCACGAAAAGTTGGGATTCGCCAGCAGCGTGTAATAAACCGTGAGCGCCGTGAGGTAGTGACCGTAGGCGTCACCATGGCCTTGCGGGTAAAGGGACGCGGCGTCGGTCGCCCCGACCATACCATCGCTATCCATGTCCTTGATGTTGTAATTCAGCGCATACACGGCTTCGCCTGAATCGATGCCGCGCGTATAGTTCCATATCAGGCGGTTGTAGACCGGATTGATCCGCGTGCCCGGTTGCAGGGAATTATCGCGGCCGCGGAGCAGGGTGAGTTCCTCGTCCAGCACCGTCGCGAGCTGCCCCTTGAAGGCGAAAAGCGAGGTGGTCGCGGCGCCGTAGGCCGACCCGCTGTCAGTCGCGAACGCGATCGTGGGGTTGGCGGCATCAGCATAGGCCTCGTTGCCAAGGATCATGTAGAGGTCCGAGAGATAACCGGCCGCGAGGAGCAGCGCGTCGTTGGCCGCAGGGTAATTGATCGCGGGCGTGCCCTCGATGCTGAGTCCCTTGCCGCGACGCAGGATCGTCTCGTAGATCTCGATCAGGCCGAAGCTGTTGATGTTGGAAAGATTCAGCGCCACGTCGCCTTCCCAGCGCCGGCCCGCCTGCTGCACCAAGCTCACGTCGGTGTTGATCTCGTTGCTGAAGAGATTCGTGACGCGCTGCTGGAAGGGATTGATGCCCGCCAGCGCCCGCTTGATCCAACCCTCCGCCAATTGGGGATCCACCCATTGCGACCATCCGGCGTTATTGGTGAACGCGGAGTTCGCGCTATCCCGCGCTCGGTAGCGCATCGTGAAGTAATTGTCGGTAAGCGTCAGGATGCTGTTACCCTGGATGACGTGCTGGCTTTTGCCGCGGATGGAGCCGCTCAGTGCGCCGATGGTCTCGTCGCTCGCCGCATCCAGCTTCACCCAGCCGTTGGTAGTCGGCGTCATCTGGGTGCCCTCGATGCGAACGTTGACGACCGAGGCCGCGTTGATGTCCGCATCGGAATAAAGCTCCAGAGTGACGACATTGCGGCCGATCTTCAGGATCTGAGCCGGGATTTCGTAGACGAGCCGCAGCGGGGAGTAGCCTCCCGGGGACGACACGTTCGGGGTATTGCCTGAGGGGCGGTTAACGACGGCCACCTTGGCCTGATTGAGGTAAACATCCGCGGAGTCGCGGCTGCCGATTTCTACGCTAAGATAGGCCCGCAGCGGGAGTGTGCCGCTGACGGTGAACTCTTTCCTGAAAGCGGCCTGCGGCAGCGTGGTGCCGTGATCAGCGGTATCACCGGAGTCGCGGACCGCGAACGAAGCAGGTGTGGCCACCAGCGTCGCGGCGTTGAACGGTGCCGGCTTGGGACTGGCATCCGGATTCAACTCGAGAGCCCGAAGGTCCTGATAATTAGCCGGCGGCTGACGATAGAGCTGCCAGCCCGTCGAATCACCGAGCAGAAGTTGCCGGGTGAAAGTGAAGAGCGGAGGCGCGGCCCCGTCCACCGGTGGCGCATACATCCACTCGAAGTCGTATCCAGCCGCGTCTCCGCCGAAATCACTCGAATGCCGTAGCGTCAGCTTTTCGTCGAGGGGGTTGGCGGACTGGATGACCTTCAATTCTCCGCGGTAAAGGGGCGGGACCACCTTGAAGACTTGGACGGAGACCGGTTCGTCGATCGGGGTAAAGGCCCGGCCGTTGCCGACAACCATGACGACGAATCCCTGTCCGCCGCCCACTGCCGTGACCGCGTAGGAGTCCACGGCGGTATCGTCGTTGTCGATTGAGGCGAGTTGACCCGCGAGGACATCGCGGTTTTTCGCGGTATCCACGATGTAGGTACCCTTCTTCACCGGGTTCTCCTTGAACGTCTCGAGGCGGGTGCTGAGTCCGTCGATCGCGGTGTTCCAGGCGGTCCGGTCTGAATCGGCACTGGAGACCAATTCCTTCAGGGCGGTCGTGTCGGCCGAGCTTAGCCGATTGAGCAGCAGGTAATCGTCTCCCAGCACCTCGTCCTTGAACTGGCCGATCAGGACCAGGCTGCCCTTCGCCCCGCGGTTGGGATCGAAGTAGAAACGTTCCCGTAGGTGAGGCGGCAACCGGGTGAAATATGTCTTCCCCATGTAGACGTCGGTGGCGGCACTCCCGGGAATTTTGGTTAGCCCTGAACCAAGGGCATAGACCTTGGCCCGCGTCGGATCGTGGAGGGTGACGCTGGTTTGCAGGCCCGCGGTATCCTTGGCGATCGATTGCTGGTAGATGACCTCGGCGCTCGTCTGTCCTCGCACCGCGGGCAGACCGTACTTCGGCGTCATGAGCGATTCGCCCACCCGGAGTTCCGGAGCCGAAGCCGGCCAGACAGGGGTGAAACGTACCGCGAGCGGCTCACCCTTCACCGGGCTGTCGGTCGCGGTCTTGCGGATGTAGGGCACCACGGTTCCCACCGCAGGTTGGGCGTCGCCCAATTCAGGGAAATGGAATCCCTCCTGCGTGCGGTAGAAGTACCGCATGGTGAAGGAGGCGGTGCGCGCCTCGTTGTGCATGCCGCGGTAGATCCACGTGGTTCCCTTGCGGTCGAGGAACGTGAACTCCCCGTAACGGGGAGCATCATCATTGGTCTGGCTCCACGTGAGGTCCGCCTTGGCGGGCGCGTCGGCGGAAATGGGTGCGGCGGTCGTTCCCGCCCTCACCTCGTGGTTGGCGACAATTTCACCCGCTTGGTAAGCGGGGAACCAAAGTGGAGCCGTATCAAAGTACGCGCTCCACGAGCTCACGCCGGAGGGTAGCGTCGGCAAAGGCAGGAGGGGCAGCGGCATCGGCGCCTGGAGCACTTTCCCCGCCTCGGCCGTGTACGAGAAGATTTTTCCCTCCACCGCTTTTTCGCGCAGCACCTTGAACACCGCCATGGCTGGAATGTCATCCGCCTCGGTGTAATCGAGCAGCACGAAAGCCTGGGAGGAGTCGGTGCGATTCAGGTCATCGCGCAACGCCCAAGCC
>Ga0315901_10006822_pt1 | contig 13626 bp, 9 predicted proteins | sample LakEriMetagenome_10_FD_203761 | JGI IMG/M metagenome (GOLD analysis project Ga0315901, IMG submission 203761) | Freshwater fungal communities from buoy surface, Lake Erie, Ohio, United States - Buoy 2 MA116 | ecosystem: Environmental > Aquatic > Freshwater > Lake | place: USA: Lake Erie, Ohio... | reverse complement strand
AAGCCCCTGCATGTTCAGGAGTGGCTGAACGAGTACCCCGATCTTTCGAGGACATCTCGCCGGAACTATGTTCGGTCGGTGAAGACCTGTCTTAATTGGGCCGTCCAACAGGGATACATCGAGAGAAACCTGATCGACAAGATGCCCGTGCCGAACGCGGAACATCGGGAAATCACGATCTTGGCGGACGAATTTGAGCGAATGCTGGCAGCGATTCCCGACCTTGCATTTCGCGATCTGGTGACCGTGACCTGGGAGACCGGCTGTCGTCCTCAAGAATCATTGCGGGTCGAGGCTCGGCATGTCGACCTCAAGAGAAAGCGGTGGATGTTCCCCAAGTCGGAAGCCAAGGGCAAACGGCAGCCTCGCATCGTCTACCTCACGGATGCTGCGTACGAGATCACAGTTCGGCGACTCAAGGAGTTCCCGAGTGGTCTGTTGTTTCGGAATTCCGACGAAGCCCCGTGGACAACCGAAGCAGTGAACTGTGCATGTGGCCGACTTCAGACTCGAATGGGGAAGGCAGAGCTTCTTCGCCGAGGCAAAGAGATCCTGGAAGAGTTGATATAGACCGAGATGAAGAAGCTGTCGAAGGAACGGACCTGTCGTGGAAAGACCATCATCAAGTCGGATGCAGAGCTTCGCTGTGAACCCAAAGAGAAGGCGAGCCGGAAGTATGCAGCCCAGTTCGCCCCTCATTACTCGCTCTGCGTCATGCGTGGGCGAAGCGGGCTCTTAAATCGGGACTGGATGGACTGACCGTGGCAATCCTCATGTGCGGGGGACCTGTTCTGCACAGTGCTCCTGTCGAACACGGGGTACTTGGCAATTGGGATACCGGAAGTTGAGATTCCCAGCGAGCCGGGGCGGACATACTTTCGACGAGGAATGAAAGGACAAGCGGATGCGGAACGCCCCTTTAACGATCCACCGAGTTCACAGTGGGATACGGCGTTTCAGGGCGAGGTTCACGCGTTGCTCATCCTTGCTCACGATGACCGACGGCAACTCACACTTAAAGCGGATCAATTTCAAGCCAAACTGCTCGGTTGCTCAAAGTCAGCATGGAGAGAGTGTGGATCAAGGCTGGAATTCGAGTTTCCGACTGGAAAGAAGACGATCGAGCATTTTGGATATGAAGATGTGATCAGCAATCCGTTTCTAATTCTTCAGGATGTTGAGAAGGAACATGTGCTGCGAGGATTCGATCAGTGGGATGGTGCCGCGCCATTGCGAAACCTGAGGTTTCGAACGGGTCAACAGCCCGAGGAGAAAACGGCCAGCGAAGGAGAGGATTTGGTGAACAGTTTTGAGAGCGCAGGCCGTTTTGGAGGCGCTTTTCGGCCGCTCGGCGCTCGCGCGTCTAACAGGTGTGCAGGCGGTCGCTGGCCTCCCGATCGATCGCGAGACGAAAGCCCGGACAGTTCCTCGAATTCCCGATGAAGTCTGAGGTCCGGTACTAACTGGCCCGGGAGTTGTGAAGCCCTTGCGGACATGCGAGACTCCGTAGGGTGTGTATTGGGAGTGCTTCGGCTGCGGCATCATGTTGACGCATGACTGCATGCCTTTGACGGTCAGGGCGTTCGCCACTTTCAGCCTTGCCCCCTTTCACTGTCCAAGCGATTTCCGGAGACCAACATCATGCGATTGAAAAGCTGGGCCATGGCATTCGCCGTGGCGTTTGGATTGGCTGTCACAGCCAATGCACAGGAAAAGAAACCGAACATTCTTGTCATCTGGGGTGATGACATCGGCACATGGAATATCAGCCACAACAACCGGGGGATGATGGGGTACAAGACTCCCAATATCGATCGGGTGGCCCGGGAAGGCGTCGCCTTCACGGACTACTACGCCCAGCAGAGCTGTACGGCCGGGCGCGCGGCATTTATCAGTGGATCCGTCCCCGTGCGATCAGGCATGACCAAGGTCGGCATGCCCGGTGCGAAGGAAGGCTGGCAGAAGACCGATGTGACGATGGCGACCGTGCTCAAGAGTCAGGGCTACGCCACCGGCCAGTTCGGGAAGAACCATCAGGGCGACCGGGATGAGCATCTGCCGACGATGCACGGCTTCGACGAGTTCCTCGGAAATCTCTACCACCTCAATGCCGAAGAAGAGCCTGAGCATGAGGATTATCCCGGTGACCTGAAGCTGGCCAATGGGAAGACCTTTCGCGAAGTGTTCGGGCCGCGTGGGGTACTCCACTGCAAGGCCGACGGCAAAGGTGGCCAGACGATCGTCAACACCGGCCCGTTGACCAAGAAGCGGATGGAGACGATCGATGAGGAAACCCTCGCAGCTGCCAAGGAGTTCATCACCCGACAGCACAAGGCCGGCCAGCCGTTCTTCTGCTGGTGGAACGGAACGCGGATGCACTTCCGCACCCACGTGAAGAAGGAAAACCGCCATCCCGGACACGATGAATACACGGATGGAATGATCGAGCACGATGGCCATGTGGGCGAGCTGCTCAAGCTGATCGACGATCTGGGACTCGCCGACAACACCATCGTTCAGTACTCAACCGACAACGGACCGCACTACAACACCTGGCCCGATGCTGGAACGACGCCGTTCCGTGGCGAGAAGAATTCGAACTGGGAGGGTGCCTATCGCGTCCCCTGCTTCATTCGGTGGCCGGGCAAGTTCCCCGCCGGAGTCACACTCAATGGAATCGTGTCGCACGAAGACTGGCTCCCCACGTTCGCTGCAGCTGCGGGGGCTCCCGACATCAAGGAGAAGCTGCTCAAGGGTGTAGAGCTCAACGGTCGGACCTACAAGAACCATATCGACGGGTTCAACATGCTCGAATACCTCAGCGGCAAGACCGAGAAGTCGCCGCGTGAGCAGTTCATCTACGTGAACGACGAGGGCGCCATCGTGGCCATCCGCGTGAATGACTGGAAGGCGGTTTACCTGGAGAATCGCGCCGAGCAGCTGCAGGTCTGGCGCGAGCCGTTTATCAAGCTGCGTTTGCCACTGCTGTTCAACTTGCGTCGTGACCCGTTCGAGAAGGCTCAGCACAACTCGAACACCTATCACGACTGGATGATCGATCGGGCCTACGTGCTGGGACCGATGCAAGCTGTGGCTGCCAAGTTTCTGGTGACGATGAAAGAGTATCCGCCCAGCCAGACGCCGGGTGACTGGAGTCTTTCTTCGCTCGAGGAGCAGATCAAGAAGATGACCGCTGCGGGTCAGTAATCCATTCGAGTGCTCGGGGTGCCATCGGAAACGATGGCACCCTTTTTTGATGAGTGTTTCTGGAAACTTGCCGATGAAGATTGCTGTTGTTGCTGCTTTGTCTGCTCTGTGGGTTTCAAAGCTCATTGCCGCTGACCCACTGCCAGCCTGGAACGAAAGCGCTGCCAAGGCTTCAATCGTTGCGTTCGTCGAGAAGGTGACCCACGAGGGTTCTCCGGACTTCGTTCCCGCCGCCGAACGAGTCGCGACGTTCGACAACGATGGAACCCTATGGGCCGAGCAGCCGATCTACTTTCAGGCGTTCTTTGCATTCGATCGAATCAAGGCTTTGGCGCCTCAGCATCCCGAGTGGAAGGACCAGGAGCCGTACGCAGCGGTTCTACGCGGCGACACAAAAGCCGTCCTCGCGGGAGGTGAGAAAGGGCTGCTGGAACTCATCATGGCGACCCATGCGGGTGTGACCACGGAAGAGTTCGAGGGGATCGTCAAAGAGTGGATCTCCACAGCTCGGCATCCGGTCACCAAACGCCCCTACACCAGTATGGTCTATCAGCCGATGCTGGAATTACTGGCCTATCTGCGTGCCCATGGTTTCAAGACCTGCATCGTCTCCGGCGGCGGAATTGAGTTCATGAGACCATGGGCGGAATCGGTCTACGGAATCCCTCCCGAGCAGATCATCGGAAGCAGCATCAAGACACGGTTCGAGCTCCGCGACGGAAAGCCGGTGCTGGTGCGACTGCCCGAGATTAACTTCATTGACGACAAAGACGGCAAACCGGTCGGCATTCAGCAGCATATCGGACGCCGCCCGATCGCTGCCTTTGGCAATTCCGACGGTGACCTGCAGATGCTGCAATGGACAGCTGCGGGAGCCGGTGCGAGGTTCTGCCTGTATGTTCACCATACGGATGCTGAGCGAGAATGGGCCTACGACCGGGAATCCCATGTGGGACGCCTGGATCGCGGATTGGTCGAAGCTCAGAAGAACGCCTGGACGGTCGTGAACATGAAAGCGGACTGGAATCGAATCTACCCATGAGTGCCCCCGATCCTCGCCTCCGCCCGTCGCTGCTTGGCTCACCGGCCATCAGGCTGCTCGTCTGTCTGATCGTGTCGGCGATCGCTGTGGTGGTGGCGTCTATGTACGACGGAGGTTCGTCCCCTCGGCAGACGCCGGAGATTTCCGCTTCTTCACCGGTCTCGGAAGAGGATGCCAGAGCGGGATTCGCTCCGACGATTCTGAACACGACAGCAGCTCCGTCGCCTGCCCCGGAGGGGATGGTCTGGATTCCCGGCGGCGAGTTCTCCATGGGGAGTGACTCCGAGAGTGAGTCCTTGTGCGGGATGCCGGGCACTACGCGTGATGCCCAGCCGATTCACCGCGTCTCCGTGGACGGGTTTTGGATGGACTCCACCGAAGTGACCAATGAACAGTTCGCTCGCTTCGTCGAGGCCACGGGATACATCACTGTCGCAGAACAGAAGCCGACGCAGGCCGAGTTTCCGACAGCTCCGCCCGAGAACCTGATCGCCGGTTCGACGGTCTTTACCCCCACGGAAACGCCCGTTCCATTCGACAACTACTTTCAGTGGTGGAACTATGTGCCCGGGGCCGACTGGCGTCATCCCTCGGGGCCTGACAGCAACATAGCGGGCCGCGAGAAGTACCCGGTGGTTCAAGTCGTGTATGAGGACACCGCGGCCTATGCGAAGTGGGCAGGCAAGCGGCTCCCCACGGAAGCTGAGTGGGAGTTTGCAGCTCGAGGCGGAACAGCCGGTGATACTTATGTCTGGGGCCAGGAGCTGAAGCCGGGTGGCAAGTTTCAGGCCAACATTTATCAGGGAGAGTTTCCGCTGGTGAATGGAGACACCGGCGAGGACGGGTTCCGGGGGATCGCTCCCGTGGCTCAGTTTGGCAAGAACCCGTTCGGGCTGTACGACATGGCCGGGAACGTGTGGGAATGGACCAGCGACTGGTATCGAGCCGACTACTACCAGACGTTGTCGGAACAGGGCGGCGTGGCCCGCAATCCCCAAGGACCAGACACCCCTTACGATCCCGCCGAACCGACGGAAAAGAAACGCGTCCATCGCGGCGGGTCATTTCTCTGTACCGACAAATACTGCACTCGGTACATCGTCGGCACCCGCGGCAAGGGAGAGGTCCGCACGGGCAGCAATCACGTGGGCTTCCGGTGCGTCAAGGATCGCAGCGATTCGCCCGCAGAAACATCGCCTTAGAGCAGGTTCAGAGTTGGTCTTCAGTCCGGAAAACGGAACGCTAATCTCCACTGATCAACACTAATCCAGAGCGGAATTCGCTCTGATTCCGATTAGTGTGAATTAGTGGAGATTAGTGTTCCAATTCCTCATCTTCCGGCCACAGCAAGGTGGATCATTTCTGATTCTGTTCTAGAACAGAACCTGAACTCGCATCCCCGTGATGACCGCCGTGTCGACACTGATCGTGCTCGGATTCACGATCTGCAGATCGCCAGTGACATGGCACCACGGTGTGACTGCGTAGTTGTAGAACGTCTCGAAGCCATACTCGTTCGTCTGGGGAACAAACGGGCGGGCCAACCGCTTAAACTCGCTGCTCAGGCCCAGGTAGAACACGCCCACTCCAAACGTATCCAGGTTTCGACCGGGAATCATGCTGCGACCACCGATTCCGCCGTTCGCCACATACTGAATCGGATTCGGATTTCCGTCAGAGACTCCGAACTGGCCGAACACTCCCCAGTTCCGCTGATGGTCTGCGGGATCCACCCACAGGGCCTGATAGAACGCCGAGTAGACGGACCACGATCCCGACTCTTGAGGAAAGGCCCCGGCCAACAGGCCCGGGATGTTGGCCAGATAGGCCGCTGGATCCACGGAGGTGTACGACTTGCTGCTGTAGGTTCCGCCGATGTTCACGATCCCCGGACGGTCCCAGAAATTGGTCCGCAGCACGAGATCGGGAACGAATAGCACCCCGTTCTCAAACAAATCATCGAATCCAATAGTCGACCGCTCGTCAGGATCAAAAACCGTGAACGTGAAGACCGGGACTTTGTCCTGCATGATCGCAAAGACGACCCCCGCAGCTGAGTACGGGACCGTTCGACCACCGATCGGGTTGAACACCAGAGAGGTGTTCATAAACCCAGCCAGTCCGGGACCACCGTTGTAGCGGATCGGGTACTGATCGAGCGTATTGATCTTTCCGCCGAAGACCGCGAACTCTTCACTCAGGGCCTGAGTAATCATCACACCGGTCAGGGCGGTGACGTTTTCATCCGGAAGTGGAAAGCCCATGGCAATGTTGCCAGGAGCCAAGGCTCCATCGATGTTATTGATCGAATTGCCATACCGGGTTTCGGCGTGAACATTAACGAACAGACCGGGATTCAGCCCGAGCTTCCCGCCCTCGACATCCATGCGATAGTCGAGCTTACCGCCGTACTCGAACTCCTGCTCTCGCCCCCCGGAGGCGACGCCCTGATAGAACTGGGTTGAGGACCCGTAAAGATTGACCCCGCTGTCCTGCAGGGCAGTTCGGTATCCCCCCCAATCACCGGTCAGTCGCTCTCGGTCCCAGAGCGAATCTGACTCCCCGCCAAAGAGGCTGTCCGGAGACAGTTCGCTGCACCCCATCGAGGACGGGACGCAGTCACAATCCTGCGCAGCTGCGGTGGCCGCCCAGGTCCCCAGCAATACGGCGAGAATCGATTTGGACAAGTTCACCACAGCCAGCCTCCCTGCTGATTCGACATTCGTTCTTTCTTCGAACGTCGAGAGCAGCAGGGTGGAAGCTATTGGGCCAAGTGGCGGCTGTGACGATTGTGCCGAACGGGGCGCGGCGATTTCTCAAGCTGAAGCTGCGGGTTCACTTACGTTCGACAGTCACCTTAATGATCTTGCCCGTAAAGGCGTTGTCACCCTCGGCGTAGTCCTTCGAGACATTCGTCTCGCCGTCCTGTCCGACATCGGCCCCTTCGTCGCCGGAAAGTGCGAACGGCTCCGTCTTCGGGATGTGGGCTTCCGCGACCTTTTGACCATCCACGCTGAGGATCGACTTTCCGCCCGTTCCCGGCTTGGCAGCGTCCGGGATGAACTCATACGCAATCGTATGCTTCCCGGGCCCCAGTGGAGCTTCGCCCGCGATATTCGTCCGCTCCAGACCAAAGAAGTTGTACTCGTGGTGAGCCTTGCCATCCTTCATGTACACGGTCCAGCCACCAAAGGCACCCGCCTGAGCCACGATGACCCCTTCGGTCTTCGCGTCGGTGAGTTCCACTTCGGCGGTGATCGTGTGATGGACGCTCTTCACGTTGATGAAGGCGTTTTCCATCATCCCTTTCATCCCCGGATAGACGGTCAGGGACTTTCTCCCTCCGAGAAGATCAGGCCGTCCGGCAATGTCGGGATTGAACCGCTCGACCCGGCGGTCATCGATCGGCAACACGTTGTTCCGCACAGCTTCCTTCATGAACACCGCTTGAAGTTCTTTCAGCTTCTCTGGCATCTTCTCCGCCAGGTTGTTTGACTGGCTGAAGTCCTCATCCACGTGATAGAGCTCCCAGACATCTCCGCTGACTGGAGGCAGCGGCACCGAGAGCCAGGGGATCGAGTGGCGCGTACAGGCGACCCAGCCCTCGTGATAAATCCCCCGGTTTCCGAACATTTCGAAGTACTGGGTCTTCCGCCGGTCCGGGGCCTGCGGGGCATCAGCTGAGTACAGCATCGAGACGCCATCCATCGGACGCTGCTCGACTCCGTTCACCATCTTAGGCTGAGGAAGCATGGCTGCCTCCAGCACTGTGGGAGCCACGTCGATCACGTGATGGAACTGGTTGCGAATCTCTCCCTTGGCTTTGATCCCGTTCGGCCAGTGCATCACCATGCCGTTGCGGGTTCCTCCAAAGTGGCTGGCCACCTGCTTGGTCCATTGGAACGGAGTGTTCCCCGCCCAGGCCCAGCCGATTGCGAAGTGCGGATAGGTCGAGGCACTTCCCCAGTCATCGATGTGATCCAGCATCTGTTCGGCTTTGCCGATGATCCCGTTGAGCGCCATCATCTCGTTGTAGGTTCCTTCCGGTCCCCCTTCGGCGCTCGAACCGTTGTCACCGGCGATGTAGAAGAACAGCGTGTTGTCGAGTTCACCGATCGCTTCCAGTTGAGCCACCAGACGACCCACTTCGTGATCGGTATGGGCTCCAAAACCTGCAAACGTTTCCATCTGGCGTTCAAAGAGCCGCTTCTGATCGGCACTCATGTCGTCCCAGGCTGGAATCTCCTTCGGTCGCGGAGTCAGCTTGGTCCCCGGAGGAATCACGCCGGCCTTCAGCTGGCGGGCAAAGGTTTCTTCCCGCAGCTTGTCCCAGCCGCCGCTGAACTTCCCTTTGTACTTCTCGATCCACTCCTTGGGAGCGTGATGCGGAGCATGAGTGGCCCCGGTCGCAAAGTACATGTAGAACGGCTTGTCAGGGGTCAGGGACTGCTGCGCACTGACCCACTGAATCGCCTGATCGGTCATGTCAGTCGTGAAGTGGTAGTCGGGCGACTTCTTGTGTTCGACCCGCGTGACTCCGTCAAAAATCGCGGGAGCCCACTGGTTGGTCTCACCACCGATGAATCCATAGAACTTGTCAAAGCCCGAGCCTGTCGGCCAGCGATCATAGGGGCCCGAGGTCGAGACTTCCCACGGCGGAGTCTCGTGATACTTGCCGAAGGCGGCGGTGCTGTAACCGTTCTGCCGCAGGATCTCAGCCAGTGGTGTGATCGTCTTCGGGCGAACTCCGGTGTTGCCGGGGAACGCGGTGGCCAGTTCCATGATGGCCCCGGCGTTGTTGGCATGGTGGTTGTGACCCGTCAGCAGGGCCACGCGAGTCGGACTGCACAGAGCTGTGGTATGAAAGCGGTTATACCGCACGCCGCCCCGCGCCATCTTCTCGAACGTCGGCATCTCGATCGGTCCGCCGAACACACTGCTGTGACCGAATCCGAAATCGTCGATCAGCACGATCACGACGTTCGGAGCCTTCTCCGGAGCCTTGATCTCCAGTCGCGGCGGAGCCTTCGCGTCGCGGGCATCGAGTTCCGTGATCGGCTCTGACACTGGCAAATGGATCGGCAGTACGGTCCGGTCCATCTTCCAAGCCGAAGCAGTCGGCGGCGCGGCCTTGGCCGGGGTCTGCCCTCCAGCGAAGTACCAGGTCGCACAGGCTGCCAGCAGGCAGGCGAACGAGACAGTGGTGATCCGGAAACGGTCAGTCATGGTCCATTCCTCAATGTCAGTGCGAGTCGATCAAGGTGGGTGCAGGTGGGATCGTGTGTCAGAGTGCCGCCGAAGCGACAGCAACTACTGCTTGTTGAAGTCGAGCCCCGGGTCCTTTGGGTCGCTGCCGATCATCGTGAACAACATCTCGCTGGGAGAGACGAGGACGACATCAGCCAGCATGGTGCCTCCGGCATCGGGCTCCAGTGCCAGATTGTTCTTGTCGACAGCAAACACCCCCTTCACCGATTGGGTGTTCTTGTCGCGCGTGAACGACCAGACAAAGTGTCCGTCCTTCGCAAGCTCCAGCTGGAAGTCAGAGCCGTTGCTGGAGGCCTTCCAGTTCCCGACCACTTTCTCGACCGTCAGGATGTCCGCAGTGGGGACTGTCGTGGGGGCCGGAGCCGGAGCTGCGGCCTGGGCCTTGTCCGGAGGAGTGGTCATCCGGACGAGCTGAGTCAGGAGCTTATCACCGGGCAGCAGCTCCGAGGCCATTTGGAACTGCTGGTTTGCCGTCGTGGTATGCCCGGCCGTCAAGTAGTGATAGCCGAGCAGGAACCGCGCATCGGACGAACGCGGGTTGGCCTTGGCAAACGCCTCAAGTGCTCGCAGCTGCTGCGTGTATCGATCCGCAGAGCCATACAGGCCGATCATCGTCGTCCAGTCCCAGCCCGGGCCAGCCGCCAGGACCGCGTAGATCGCAGCTGCGGATTCGGGATACTTCTGCAGCGAGAACAGGACGAGACTCCGGAACTCATGCACGACGGTGTCATTCGGCATGGTCTTCAGAGTCGTGTCGAGCAGCGACAGTGCCTTCTCGGAATTCCCTTCGAAGAACGCTGTGCGGGCGTCGTTGAAGGCCTGCATGCCGGGTTCATCCGGGACCGGAGCTGTGGCTTCTGCCGGAGCCGCTTCTGGTGAAGTCGATCCGACGTTCACCGTTGTCGGATTCGAGTAAACGACCAGCGGCTGAGAATAGTCGTAGCCCCCAGCTGCATAGTACGGGTTCGCGTAGGTCACGTATCCGAAACCGTAAGCCAGACGATTCACACCCCACGCCGTTAGACCAAAGGCCGACGCGACGGGATAGTTGTCCCACATATAGTTCCAGCCGGACCCCGGATACCAGTTCCCGCTGCAGCTGCCGTGGTACCAGTCTCCGTAGTGACCGTGGTAGTCACCGGCAAAGTCCTGCCAGTCTTCGCGGTTCTGGTCCCGCCAGTCCTGGCGATTCCCCTGCATGTCGTTGCGGTGCTGCTGCCAGTCCTCGCGACCGGAACTCATCCGATCGCTGAGACTCGACTGGCGGTCCTGCAGAGTCTGCGGGCGGTTGGCGACGCGGTCCTGCAGATTGGCTCCCTGATTGGGCAGGCGCGAGCCCGCAGTGCCACTCCCCAGACCCGGGAGCGTTCCCGGTAAGGCCGAGACACCCGGCCGGATATTGACGTTGTTGATATTCCCGCCTGTTATGTTGGTCGGTCGATTTGCGATACCGGTCCCGCTCCCAATCCCCTGCCCGGAACCGATTCCCGTGGCCGGACGAGTCGCCGGAAGCGTCGATGGACGGGTTACTGCTCCTGACCCCGCCCCCAGATTCGGACGACTGCTGGGGAGCGTACTGGGACGCGTCGCGTTCCCCGGCAGCGTGGTTGGACGATTCACACCTGCTGCGCCCGGGGATGGGCGGTTGACCGGAGCTGGGTTCGGACGACTCATCGACGGAGAACTGCCGATCGAAGGGCGAGCTCCTCCTGAGAATCCGCTACCTCCCCCACCGCTGAATCCTCCCGAAGGACGGGCTCCCCCTCCGGAGAATCCCCCGCCTCCTCCTCCGCCCACACGGCCGCCGCCTCCGCCGCCGAATCCTCCCCCACCCCCGCGGCCTCCCAGGCCAAAGGCCGACTGGCTATCGATTGTCGAGAAGACCAGTGCCGACGACAGACCGAGGCAAATCCAGACACGACGATTCATCTTGGTACTCCAAAGTGTGATGAGTGATATCCAGGTCAAAAACAACGTGAGGAATAACAAACAAGGCTATTCCGCTGGCGCCGGGGGACGACGCACCACCCGGACCGTGGAGTCGGGCAGCAGCTCGCCCCCGACGATCCGGTGAGTTGTGTCGATCTGATAACCATCATTCGAGGTCGGTGTGAAGACTCGAGTGAACGAAACCGCCTGCCCCTCAGCGGTGTGTCCCTTTCCATGGACGAGCCACGAACCGGCAGCGGGAGTCCATTCCGACTCAATCACTCCGCCGCTCTCGTCGAAGACCCAGCCTCGAATCGTCCGGCGCAGCGGATCCCACCCGAGCCTCTGGGTCCCCTTGAGCTCTCCCCCCTGCTTGGATTTGACCACGTAATCGAGCAACAGGTAGTTGCCATCCTTCGACCACTCGCAGGACGTCTCGACGCGGCCATCCGGGCTCTCATCGACCCAGTGGCCGACCATCCATTCCAGCGCGGTGAGATGGTCGTGCGGAGTCGCGACCACTTCCGGAGGAAAGTCGCGAACGCTGGCGAACTGCCACTTCCCATCCTTCTTGAGATGGACCAGTGCGTAGGCATTGACCGATGCTGGCTCGTCGGGGGCCAGTGTGATCGAGGTCACGCCCTCTTCGATCGCCACTGCCGGGCTGATCTGCCGCAGAGACGTGATCTCCACAGCCACGCTGGCTTTGGGAAAGCCTTTGAACAGCTCGGCAAAGCGAGCCTCAATGTTCTCGCGACCCTGCACGAGGTTTCCGTCCTCGTCGACGACTTCGGCCTTCTCCAGGAACAGGGCTCCGACGGCCTTCGCATCGCCTGCGTTGAACGCCTTGACGAACTCAGCGGCAGAGGCCCGCAGCTGTTCCAACTCCGCATCAGTGGCTGAGGAGGTCGAAACCGGGGCATCCTGAGAGATCGCCCTCGAACTCAGAGACAGCCCGGCTCCTCCGACCCCAAGCAGTGCAGCCACCAAAGCCGAACAGGCGAACTTCAATTTCATGAGCATCTCCCGCGGTTACCGTCGACAGCCAGTGCGATCTCGCAGAACCGCACTCAGGTTCGATGCTACTCTCCGAGAAATTCGAATTCCATGGTGAGAACGCAAATATTTGAGCTGAGGCTTGTAAGAGGTGGCAGATGAATGTCCAGTGGCTCCAGCAAAATGCAAAACCGGCCGGGATGGTCCTCCTTATCCGGGACCACACCGACCAGCTGGATGTTGTTCTGAAATGTGTCGAGGCTGTCCGTCGGCGTGAAGATCGGCCGATCGATCCCCAGGACTTCGAACCGCCCGCGGGTCTCACCGCTGCCGTTCTTGACCTTCACGATCCCGGTCTGACGAACAGCTGGCTGAGACTCGCTGGAGACCGATCGCTGCCGGTTGCGAAAGTCCTGAGCTGCGTCGAGGAACGCGTTGAACGTCTCGGCGGGGATGCGCAGTGGTCGACCGGATTGGACCTTTTGCATGAGATCTTTCCATTCACTCGTCGATTCATTGGGTCGAATGATTGAGGAGCGTGCAGGGCAAAGAACTGCAATCTCTCACGCTGCAAGGTTTTGACAAGCTACACACCAACCTGATATTCAGAGTCAAATGGCATCCCGAAGCAATTGTATTCAGCATTCCCGCGAATAAAGACGCAGTCATGAAACTCCCGAGTCACCATTCCATACAATGGAGTACCAAACGCTGATGACAACGCCATCGGAAGGGACTGGCTAGCGACTAGCTTGGCCCCTGACAGGATACGTTTGGACAACTCAAGTGCATCAGTAGCAACTTCGAACCGAATTGGTGCAACACGGGCCTCGAACTCAGCGTGCTCAATCTGAGTTCCAAGGAATGCCAAGTTTCGGTGCCGATTCAATACTCTTCGCCACACCTCGTCTGGCGTCGTGTCCCGATTGGTGCGATTGACATACACAGTCTCAGTCTTCACAAGTGCATCTTCGCCTAAAAAGGTCATCCAAGGCGCTGCCAGATTCCCAGGATCCACGGCCCATGCAGGATAGATGCGATTCATCCAATCGCAGAGATCTTTCACAATATTCAACTGCCCACGATCTTCTCGGAATTGTTCTGACCAACGTCGGAAGTCCACGTCAAATTTGCGTGTATCAAGCACTTTGTTGGCGCGATACTCCATCTTTGGCTTATCCTGA
>Ga0315901_10006821_pt1 | contig 13627 bp, 14 predicted proteins | sample LakEriMetagenome_10_FD_203761 | JGI IMG/M metagenome (GOLD analysis project Ga0315901, IMG submission 203761) | Freshwater fungal communities from buoy surface, Lake Erie, Ohio, United States - Buoy 2 MA116 | ecosystem: Environmental > Aquatic > Freshwater > Lake | place: USA: Lake Erie, Ohio... | reverse complement strand
TTAGCAATTTTTAAAACAGTAGGAGCATTTTTTTCCGATCCTTTGTTACTAATTAGATAACTAGGAAGTTTTAAAAGATCACGTAAAAAACTTAAGCCAAAACCCGAACCTACAATAATCATTATAAGACTCCTAAGATTATGGTTTTGAGAATTTTTATTAGCGAAATCTAAGAACCTTCCAGAGCTTCCTGAAACAATCTGCAAAGAAGAATTTAATGAATTACCTAACCCTGATTTAATTAACTGCAACCCTTTCGCGATGGGAGTCTGAGATACCTGGTCCGGTACTGGAGCTGTTCGATGAAGTTTTGATAGGTTATCACGAGAAATTCTAGAAATGTTTCCAGACTTCTTTCTAGAACTACCTATAGGATTAGAGTTATCCTCTAATCCTATATGATCTCGTGCGCTAATAACCTCTAAATTCATAATTTCATGCTGTTATATAATGAGAGAAGTTTTTTACACCTTTTTCGATAGCCTCATAATATCCTCCTCCAAGTTGTCCGTATTGAGCATCATCGTGAATACGCTTATTCACTGCTCCTTCCATCAAATCACTCATCATGTAGTAAGGAGAGCTTGGATCCGTAACTCTAAAAACTGGCTTGTTAAATGACAACAAACCTAAATTAGAATTTGGCTTAAAGGGTGCGTCGATAGTAAAGTACTTATATATGTTTCTAGCTAATAATGAACCTGCCCCTGCTATACTCAAGCCCGTAGTTGCGATTTTTACAGGCAGAGAGCTAAAGCCTGCTAAACCAGTTACGGCAAGCAAAGAGGATGCCGCTAACCCAGTCGTAGAAAGATACCAAGAGTTTTGGGCTGCTTCCCTCGATGTATAAAAATTCGATTGTCCATTAGAGATTTCTCTTAATCTTCTTGAGTCACTCAAAAAATTACTCAAGCTAGCGACTGTGCCAGTAGCCATAATACCACCTGCAAAAATATATTTAGCCCAGTCTGTTCCCTGAAAACTATCTATAGCTTTTTCACCTTTAATAAGGGCTTTCGTAACACCCACAAAATTTGTTGTAAACGAAGAAGCTATTAAACCAGTTTTACTGACACCGCCAGTAAACATTTTGCTAAAAAATCCACTAGCACCCTTCGCAGCATTGAATACCGCAGTAACTGTCATCGTTGTACTCCTTCAGTTTTTAATTCCTCAAGTCTTTTTTGTTTTTCGGTTCTAAAAAAGCCTGTACCAAAAATAGTCCCAAAACCAGGAACAATCCAGGATGCTGTAGCAGCCATAAAGCTGGTAGCCTCACCATAATATAAATCTTTAACTGTTCTACCAACGGTATTCACCAAGCTATCCTTGTCGTTATAGCTGGTATAAAGCTTAGATCCCGCTATAACAGCCGATGCACCCAAAACAAAGAATTTACCCCAAGGACCAAATGTGCCTAAAGCTTTCCAACCAGACTTGAAGCCAGCTTTAGTACCACTTGATAAACAAGACAGGGCATTTTCCCAGAAACCTAGATCTTGATAGAGGTTTGAACCAGAAATAATTGATTTAACACGACTGAAATTTGTAAGTGCCTTAAATGTTCCAAAACTTGTGACAAATTGAATTGTAGATTGAATTCCATGATCAGAAATACTACCTGCAATACCATACTTTTCGTAACTATCAAAACCTTGAGCTTTAATTGCTTCTAAATGTTCTTTTCTTTTTACTAGTTCCGATATTGTTTTTTGCAAAGAAACATTATCATAGATAACACTTTTTTCATATTGCCTAAAATTTTGCTCTGCTTCACTATCACCTTTTATAGCTACTTTAGCGGCTTCAATAGCCTCTAAATAGTGATAAGCTTTCTGAGAATCACCGCCAGCCGCTTTTTTTGACATCTCTAGGAAAGCAACAATTTTATGTAAATCATCAGGATTTTGAGCCGATTGAAACATTTCTATCAACTGATTTAAAATACCTATTCTCTTATCAATGTACTCTGAGCCAACCCCAAGACTGCCACTATAGATCTCTGGTGGAAGTTTGCCAACTCCGACTCCAAAAGGGAGCTTAATTTCTTTCATTTCTTCATAATTTGTTTTTAGACTTTCAAGACTAAAACCCATTTTCTTTAGATTGGCGATTTGAGAACTATATAATTGAGAATCAACCTTACTAAAATTTGTAGATGATCCATAAGAAACATTAGTATCAATAAAACTTAATGACTGCTCAGCTGTAAACATATTTATTTTTTCTCCAGATTGCTTAACTTAACCTTAACCATAGATAGCAATAAGTATTACGCTTTTGACATTGAAAATTTATATGTGGGATAGAATTTAAAAAAAATTTTTTAATGTCAAATATTTTCTTAACCAAACCTTATACTTTCATGAGTAGCGTAAATACAAGTGGATTTAATAATTTTTCATTAGGTGATTTTAAGCATATTAGCCCAGAGCAAAGCCAAAAGATGATTGGTTTTTACCAAGCTTATACCGAAAAAACACATGATTTTAGAATTATGACAGCAAGAATAGCTGATGAGGTAGCAAAACTAAGAAAAAAATTCGATTCAAGCCCCAGTGAAAAATTACAACAAATAATTGCGCAAAAAGAGGATTATCTCAAACAATTAAATCAAATTCTAGAAAAAACGAGGGAAGCGTATTTCTCTGAAGGACAATCAATAGCCGAAAGAGCAAATGCATATCTATCTCTATCAGTATAAAAGTTTAAAACAAGGAGAAAAAATGAGTATAAACATAGGATACACTAATTTAGGTCAACAACAGAACCAAGTAATGCAAGCACTTGCCTCAATGAATCAACCCAAGGGGCAAAAAGGACATTTTAGCGAAATGTTTAATAACAGATGGCAGATTATACTTCAGCAAATAGCTCAATTCGCTGATCCTCAATCATTACCAATTCAAGCGCAAGCCTTAGATGATTCCGCAAAAGCTAATGCCATAGAACAATTTGCTAAGCAAATAGAGTCAAAAATGGACGCAAAAAATATGAATGCTGATTATCAAGCAGCGTTAAACTATTTAAGCTAGATTTCTTAAATAAAACTTTTTGAATATTCGTAAGAAAAAAACGCAGTAATTTCAGAATTATCTGCGTTTTTTAGTGGAATATTTACTAAGATACAGAAAATTCGGGTAAAAATTAAAGTCAAAACAGAACGAATATTAACTTTTACTAATCTAGTAAATTTATATAAAATATCCAGACAGATTTCCTTTTTATTGAAGTAAGGATAAAATTAAAAAAAAGGAAAAAATATTATGGCAGATGGAATAGCAATTTTTAGAGATAGAGTTTCAGGCGACCCAAATGGTAGCATGGTAGCAGGTTTAAATCGTAATACCCAAGCTAGATTAGAACAAGATGCACAAAACGCCCAAGCTCAGGCTGATTTGTCAGAAGCTGCTGCAACTTTATCGAGAGCAATTATGGAGAATGGTTTTGCTCATAAAGCCGGTCAGTCCCTTCAAAACAACACAAAACAAGTTGTTAATGGCTGGTTAAGTTAATCATAATCTCATCATAAAAAATTAAATAATTTAATTTTTTAGAACCTAATTTTTATTAAAAGGTGAATTCTATGTTTATCTCAGGACAATTTAATAACATCACAAAATCCATTAATAATTCAAGTTTAAGGCAGACTGCTGACTTAGTAGACCAATTCAATATCGGACAGCAACAAGCAGCTGACGCACAAAATCTTTCTAATGAGTTATTAAGAGAACAAGCGATAGCCAAAACTCAGCAGTTAGGTTTAAAATTAGAAAAAAAACTATTAAGTGATGGAGTGAGTCTAGCCAAGGCGGCTTAAAAAGGTATATATGGATAATGTAATTAACTATCTAACAGGTTCGATGTCTTCAGTAGCAAACGGTGCTACAACCGGTCCTAATACAAACGCTCAAAGAGTTTTTGGTAAATGGCTTGAAGAATATTCTCGAAAAATAAATGCAAAATTATTTATGGAAGAACTTCGCGGTGATAATGATAATTTAAGATTAGACATAGCTTTTGGTTCTGTAAAAGACGCCGGATCAAGAGAACTTGCAAAAGCTGCATAGTTTTTAATTTTTGTTATCAATTTTCCCTCGAATCATTCTTTTTCTAGATAACATCATGACAGACCCGGTTTTATCTAATAGTACACAATTCCCTCTTAATCTTGATTCCCAAAAGCAATATACACGTGGGAATATCGATAATCAAATAACAGTTATACAACCTGATTCACCAGAAATCATAGATAGATACACCCAGTTTTGGTTAGACCAACAAAAGACTAAATTACATATCTCTGCATTAAACCCTAGACTTACTAATGAAGATGCCTTTCATCAAGCAAGCGAATCTCAAATAGCTCTGGGAGGGCTTTCATTATTACCCGTAAGTAAAGGGGCAGAAGTTTTTCTAGCAAGGCAGGGTATTCAATTAATTAATCCAAGTGCACCTGGTCTTTGGACAAGACCTTTTATTAGTAGAAATATACTCCAAAGAACTCTAATTAACCCTGTATCTGAAGAAGTTATAAAAAGAAGTGCGCTACAGACTGGCGGACGATTAGGAATAACATTAGCCAGACAACCGCTAACTCGAGCCACGGCAGGAGCTACTGCCAGATTTGCTTTGCAAGGGGGAGCTAGAGCAGCATTTATAGCGGCAGGTGTCGGAAGTGGCGGTGCCTTGATACTTACAGCAGTAGTTTTTATGGCTGGGGAATACGTACTAGTCAACTATGTAATCCCAGAAATCAATAGACTTATGGACGATAGCCAAATTAGCTTTCAGTATCAAGATATAAAAGACGAAAATAAAGACATCAGTTCCCAAAGACTTATCAAAAACACGTACAAAGACGAAATGGGAGCAGGTCATGGTCAATGCACCATAGTGGATCTTAAAGATGGGGTGTTTACTATTGGCTCATCAAAAAAAATTGATGGAGAATATACTCTTCATATGTGGGATCAAGAAGAAAGAGATCTAGACATTAAACCAAGAGCTTTTGATCAAGCTATGCGATCTATAGATGGGCAGTTCGGTAATCTGGCAGTAATGCATTTAAGTTTTCAAGATGAAGAAGGTAATACTATAACTCAGGAAATTCCCCTAGAAAAATTTTTAGGTACTGAAAAAAAAGTTCTTAATCCAAATTATCAAATTTTTGGGGCGATGGAGCTAGCTAATGTAATGCGAGCAAAAAATAGCCCCGAAGCAAGCGAAAAAGCTATGGAAATGGCAACTAGACATTTACTTGAAACTAAAGATAAATTAGTGACATTACCTTTAGATGAGAATTTTCATGAGACAGCATCTTTATATAAAATGTATTTAGATTTATATAAAGAGGGTCTGAGACAATATCGAATAAACAGGAATGAATGGCAAGACTCTGAAAAAATGACAGAACTTGAAGACGCGATCAGTGCTGGTGAGCAGTATTTAAAAACATATCATCAAAATTTTCCAGATACCTTGCTAGGACTTACTGAGCAAGTAAAAGAGATCCAAAATCAAGCTAATGGGCCGTGGAATCCTCAGCTTACTCCAGAGCAATTAAATGCGATTTTAAATTATATCGAACAAAACAAAACAGCTAATCCTGCACTCACAGAGACAGTACGAATTATTCCTGATCAAGGAATCATGATGAATCAATTCGGAATAGAAACATTGTTTCAAGACTCACACGCAAGAAGGAATTCTAGTGCTGTTAGTTTGTTTGAAACGGCTTTAAAGCATCGATATAGCCCTGCAAATGATGCTTGGGCAAGATTTGCTGTAGAATCTTCAGAGCTTCATGGTTTACCATCAAATCAAGATTTACCTACTGAGATAAATTTCAGACTACTAGAATTAAAAGTTCGTGATCTAAAAGATGAGATGCAAAAAAAAGAGAAATTAGTCCAAAATCTTGAGAGTTTACTAAGATCAAATACAACGCTCGCCCCAAGTAATTATCAAGATCAAATAAAAAATTATGTTTCTTTAAAGCTACTAGAACATATTAAGCAAAAACCTAGTTTTTTAGAGATACTATCTGCAGAACAAGACCCCAAACTTCAAGAGTCATTGATCAAGGAGTTCCTGGATAAAATTTCAGCTGAAACATTCCAAAATTCCGATATAAAACAATTACAAAACATTCCAGCTAATGCGTCACAAGAGCAAATCACAAGCTTCTATAAAATGGCTTTTGATGAAATTCTTAGCCGCTTAGAAAATCGCTAAGTTATTATCAATAATTCTAATTTTTTACTATATATAATCATGACAAGCCCAGGAACAATACCAGCTACTAGAGAAAAAGAAGGTTGGGTAGTAGTCCAAGTAAAACCTTCTAAAGGTGTTGCGACAGAAGCTGATAAACTTATACAAGAAAGATACCAAAACTCTTCAGCTCCCTTTAGCCCTGATGGTTGGAGCCCGACCTTAGGTGGTTTAACTGCGACAACTGGAGTTATTGCCGCTGGTGGTTTGGGAAGAGATTTTTTTCAGGGATACCAAGCACCAACAGCTAGGATAGGTTTCATCGCCCCAACACCAACAAAAACAACACGTATTATTTCAGGCAGACAAAGAATATTAACAGCAAATAATCCTGTTAAAAACTTTAAAAACCCTTTAATTCAGGAGAATAGACTTAGAACTCTAGGTAGATTTGCTCTCCTAGCTAGTGCAGGAACATTCGCTTGGAGTCTATACAATGATCTAACACACGCTAACGACCTTGACAGAAAAATCCTCGTAGCCTTTGATAGTCAGACCAAAACACTTAATAGTACTCTTGTAGCAGACAATAGTGGATCAGATGATTATAAGGCTCTTAATTTTAGTTTTAGAATAAATCCAAGCGGTAAAATTGAATTAGGTCAATCTGCTAGTCAAAGCGAAGCAAGCACCGAAGAAGAAGCAAAAAATCTTGCAATAATTAATTCCGAGAAAGAATATAAATCTGATAATGCCGTAGAAGCTCTCAATGATATTGTGACATTAGCAAGACAAGATCAAGATGAAGGAGCTTTAAAAGCTGTAAAAGATTTCCTAGGTCAAGTTAATGCAGATAATTATAGTGATCCCGAAAAACAACTAATTATCGATATGAAAACGACTCTCGGGTTAGGGCCTGCATCTGAAGCTAAAGGTCCAAGTCATTCTACTTCGGCGGGCCCATCATCCACAAGCACAAGCAATCCACCTAAAGTAGATTTAAATTTTATTGATGATCTCAAAGCCGGTCAAGTAAAAGACGCTCTTATTCAGGCTCGCGAGGAAGGTTACCTAAACAAATTAGAGCAATTTAAAGAAAAATACCAGAAAGTCAAATACTTAAAAGATATGGCTAAAGCAATTAACCCTAATCTCACTGAGACAGATCTTAATGATATAACCCTACCTTAATAATAATTATCTAAAATAAATCTATCAATTAAACTCAAAATTTAACTTTATATAATTACTATGTCACTTGGCGTCAGCACAAATCCAATAAATAATCCAAATTTTACAAATGGAGGCAATAAGTTCACTCCAGCAATAACCCTCAAACTTCTAAAAGGTGAGGCTCTCAATCCTGCTGAAATTAAAATTTTACAGTCAACCCTAAAAAATAATAGTCAGGAACTCAAGGCATCTGAAATCCAAGAACTCCAACGATACCTAACCATTCAAGGTGATGGCGAAAATGAAGATGAGAATAATACCTTTGATTTACGCCCATTTGGTCCAGCTACTTCTGACGAATCACTGTCCTTAAAAAGACAAAACTTCACTAGTGAATTAGAAGCATTTAACACAAGAATGGCTGAAGTTTTTGGAAATAATTACCCTGGATTAGATCAAATAGATAAGCTCATAAGTTTATCTCGATTAGCTCAAAGAGATGATTCATTTCAACCAGCTCTAAAAGCAGAACTAACTGATCGCAAAACCACATCCAATGAATTTAGTGCTTTAGATGATTTAGATGATAACGCCCTTCAAATACTTGCTATGGGTACCTTAGAGAGCTTAGATATTTCTAGTATTGGTAACGCTGGACAAACCCCAATTACTCTCCCTATCGATGAGAAGATAGATAGACCGATCGGCATGGGTGATACTCATCTAGATTGGATTCAAAACTTAGATAATCTCATGACCTCTGTTACTCCCGCTGACAAAATAATTATTGAACCTCTAAAAAATAAATTGCTAAATCTTGAAGAGCTTCAAGAAAGCGATAAAGAAATTCTTAGATATTTTTTATCACTAAAAAAAATGCCTGTAAATGATAGTGTAGTTGATAATGCTTTTAATTCATTTAACGAGATGATCAATAGCACTCGCTTATTAAAACCTGAAGATATCAAGGATATAGAATTAAAAGCTTCATTAATCGCTCATCAAGCGGATATTTCAAATACTTCGACAACTAATTCAGCTAAACTTATGGAAGCTCTCAGACTTCTAAACCAAAACCCACCTAATTATAATCCTAAAAATATAGGTATTACAGAAGCCGAAGGATTATTTAGATCCCATCTAAGTGGTTTAACCGAAAAAGAAAAACCCTTAGTGCTTAGAAACTTACTTAATAAACTTCTTAAACAAAAACAAAATGAGCGCGCCGAGAAAGATGATAAACATCACTCAAAAATCGACACTGGCAGTCTCTATAGTGAATTCAAAGATCAAGTTTTTACCTTAGAAACTTTTATCAACAAAAGTTCTTTAAGTGAATCTCATCGCCGTGCATTAATCGCTGATATGTGCAAGTACATCAGAGGAGAAGAGCCCTCAACAGAACTTCAAGAAGCATTTGACCAGGATACTTCAAAAAAAGACCTAAGAAAAGCTCTTGATTACTTCTCTAATAGCTACGGAGATCCTAATACTAATAGCGGTATTCTTGAACTAATCTGTAATAATGCCGATAATGCAATAGATTTTAATGCTCTAGTTCAAGAAAGCCAAAACTTCGATGAGTTAGCCGCTGGTCTTAGAGTTAGTATTCTTCAAGCAAAAGCAGGAGGCAGAGATGCTCTTGTGCCTAATAGCTTAGTTCAAAGACCTACAGCTGAAGTAATGTATAGTCTTTCAGATCTGGCAAACCTAAAACAAACTTTTACTACTGATGATAAAGGTAATAAAACACCTGTTGATAATTTTGAGATATTTAATCAGTTGAAATTTAACACTAATACTAAATTTACCAAACCCTTAAAAAATGGACAAAACCTTGCACAACAACTAAAGACAGCATCTGAAGGACTTTACGAATTACTTTCGATATTAACTGGTGGTAATGAGGAAGAAATTAATAAAATTATAGAAGGCTGCCTTGAAAATGTTGATAACGGACAAGAAGCTGGCATTCCAAATAACGGAAGAAAATTAGCAGAAATTCTCGAGAAACAAATCTCCACGACAATTAAACATATTACCGACTATGAAGGATACGAAGAAGGTAAAACTCAATTCTCTTATTCACAATTAATGGAAACAAGAGAAAAACTAATAGATTTTTCAAAAAAATACAATACTGGTTTCTTTACAACAGATAAAATAGTGCCAGTATTAGCAGCTAATCAATACAAAGAGATCTTATTAAATTTTGCTATGGCAAGTAGAGATCTTGATAAACTTGTTAAATCTAATCATTCGATTTACCAAACACCTTCTGGCTTAAAAGTAGACTTTACTTATCAAGATACAACAACACCAGCAGGAACAACAGCAGCAGGAACAACAGCACCAGCAACAACAGCCTCAAATGATAGTGATTATTCCAGTTATGCATCCACTAATACAAGCTTTGATTCTTGGATAGATAATTTATTTAAAAACGCTCAGTCTGCTTATGATGGTTACTTCATGGACGAGGAAGAAGAAGAACAAGAAGAAAATATTTTTAATAAAATAATGAACAGTAGCATCGCTAGCAATAAAGCTTATGTTGATCCTTTCTCGGGTTTTGGATCCAATCAGGGATTAGGTTTTTTTGCTTAAGGATTCGCTGAAAACATACCTGTAAAATACGGGCATAATACTCTTAGATGAAAATTTTAGTAGCAAACGATGATGGTATCTGGGCTGATGGTATAAGAACTTTGGCCACGACTCTTGCTGTAGATCACGAAGTCTATGTCTGTGCGCCTGATAGAGAGCGCTCAGCGACAGGGCACTCGATGAGCCTCCACAAGCCGCTAATGGTGAGCCTTGTCAAGACCAAAGACCTCGCTAAATCCGTAAAAGGTGGCTACCTAACTTCAGGCACGCCAGCCGATTGCGTAAAAATCGCTCTGGGATCACTTTTTAAGGATATAAAATTTGATTTAATGATTTCTGGAATTAATCACGGTCCTAATCTCGGGATCGATGTACTTTACTCAGGGACTGTATCAGCGGCGATGGAGTCCATGCTAATCGGAGTGCCCTCGATAGCTACCTCGCTTTATAGCTACACCTCAAAAGAGTTTGAAGAAGCCGCTAGCTGGATAAAAAATTTCGTGGAGACCAATGATGTGCCTAATTTAATTCCGCCTAGATCATTTCTAAACATCAATGTCCCGCCCGGTCCTAGAGCCAATTACAAGGGAGTCGAGATTACTAGGCTTGGTAATAGAGCTTATGATGAAAATTACGAAGAGCGCAGAGACCCGCGCGGTAACATGTACTTTTGGCTAGCAGGCGCGCCCATAGAGGGCTTAGAGACCGAAGGCACGGATGGCTGGGCCCTGCTTAATAACAGAGTTTCAATCACGCCTGTGCTTTTTGATATGACTTTTTATAAACAAATCGAAACGCTAAATTCCAAGCTTAAGTTCTAAATATCGAGATGTTTTGCAGAGAGGTGGGCGTTTTCTCTCACGTAAGTCACTTGTTGAGAAAAAAGCGCTCATGCTTAATTCAATCACGCATCAAGCAAGGGGGAACCCCGCTACGCGCGTTAATTGGTAAAAAAGATTAGAGTTACAATCATTGATCGCGCTCCGTCCCTCCTCGCTTGATGCTATTTCATTAAGCATTTCGCTGTTTTTCTCTTTACAAGTGCTTAAAGTTCTCTCAAACACCCACCTCTCTGCAAATACACGCTTTCATAATATTTTCACACCCATGGTTTATCATATAAATTATGCGCCTAAAACCATTCTTAGCGTTATGCCTTGTGTTTTTTTCTTTTTCTTGCACGCGTCTTAGCACGCAAAAAACCGAACTTCTTTTTAGAGTAGAACTTCGCGATATAGAATTAGACCGGATTAGCGAGTATCGCATCTTCTCTAACGGCCTGATAAATAAAACTATCCTTAATGCGACTAATAACCCCGATGAGCTTTTTGGTTCTGAATTTTCTTATCTAAGACCTGAGAATCTTAAATCTCTAAAAGACTATCTAAACCAGCTCAGGGAGCTAGATTACCATAATGATTTTCCATGGAAGGAAGATTTTTATCAGCGCGGTAATGTTATAAAATTTGAGTTTTTGGATTACTACGATATCGCTTATCTTCCCCAAGCAAAATCTCGGGAGCCTAAGCAAATCCTTTTGCCTAGAGTGTTTTACTACTACTCTGGTCACCAGGATAGCCCTAAAATTTTTACAGAAATAGTTAAAATCCTTACAGATACTACTGCCAAATCTTCAGCTCATCGTCAGTAAACTCGCCCATTACTTGGACTTCAGGCTTAAGATAGAGATTTTTTTCTTCCAATGCCTTTTGCTGAACGATTTTCATTAGATTACAAAAATCCATCGATGTACCTTCTCCGTGATTTTCAAAAAAATTACCATGCATATCCGAAATCACAAAATCACCCACTTGAGTGCCTTTTAAGCCAAGCTCTTGTATGAGCAAACCCGCGCTAACACCGGGCTGAGGATTTTTAAAAGTACATCCGCAAGTCCAAGCTTTTATCGGCTGGTGGGTGGTGCGGGCGTTATTATTAGCCATAACCCGCTCCCTGATTGCTTCTTTTGTATCTGAAGTGAGCCGAAAAATTCCGCTCACCAAAAAATATTTATGCGGATCTATAGAACTATGTCTATAAGAGAATTTCAAGTCTTCTTTAGACCAAGTCTCTATTTCTAGAGTCTGTAGATTGAGGACTTTTGCGCCTACAAGAATCTTACTTATTTCAGAGCCATGAGCGCCAGCATTCATAACAATTCCGCCACCAATAGAGCCAGGTATCCCTTCCATAAACTCAGCTCCGCTAAGGTTCTCTTTAGTCATCAAAGCGCAAAAACGAGGCATACGCATCCCGCAACCCACCTCAAAACGGTTATCCCCAAGATTTTTAATAAAATCCAGGGAATTTGTACTTACCAAAACCCCAGGGATAGCCCTCGAACTTAAAAGTGTATTAGAACCGGCCCCTAGAATATTCCAGCTTAATTTCTTAGATTTTATATGCTCAAAAAGCTCTAAAAGCTCTTCAAGAGTCTTAGGTGCAGAAAAAAACTCGGCAAAAGCCTTAACACGAAGTGTACTTAACTTAGATAAATCTGCGTTTTTTACCAATTCCATCAATAACATCATTTAAAATATGGAGATACTATTTGATATTAGCAAAGAATTCAAAAACTGGGAATAATATATTTAGGTGCCTGCCCTGAAAAACAGCCTAAAAATAAAAATTATCAGCGCGATTGTAATTTTCATGATCCCGCTTAAGGTTTTTGGCTTCCAAAACCTCTGCCCAAAAGCTGAAATGAGCTGTTCTGACGCTCTTTTAACTAATCATTTGTTTAATGCCGATTATAAAATTGCCGCTAACTATGTGCCTGTCTTGCCTTTAAGAGCCTTTGCCCATGCTGAAATCTATAAGCACAAAAAAAAGCTCAAGCTCGAAAGATATTTCTATTACAAAAGCGCTGGCCCATCAGCCAAGCCCTACGCTACGATGAATCTTAATGTAGAAGTGCGCGGTAAAGGATTTTTGGGAAGAGAAATCATCGCAAGCGGCACTCTCAATGAACACAAAGTAGAATATTTTAACGAAGTTAAACCCTACTTACCAAGAAACGGTGATTTAAATGTAGTCGCTAAGCTTGATGGCATCAGGGTTTTAGAACTTACTATCGCTAGTGACGGCACTAAAATGACCAATGTCGTTAAGGGTAAATTTTTTAATAAAGAAGTGAATTACTCGACTAACTGGAGAAATACTAAAGGAGTTTTGGCGGGACTGAATTATGAAATCTACGCTGAAGGTGTGGTAAAAGAAAAAAACAGTTTCAAGGCGATCTCAAAAGGTCGTATCCAAAACCAATCTATAAGCGGAACTTGCGATATTATAGAAGAAAATTTTTACACCTGCCAAGAAGAATATGGTCCTCTTAGAATCAAAACAGATATAAAAATCCTATAACTCTTCAATAACTTTTTCTAGCACAAATTTTGTATGAGACCAGCTCAAACCACCCTGCAAGTAAGCTACATAAGGGCTTCTTAAAGGTCCATCACAAGAAAGTTCTATGCTTGAGCCTTCTATAAAACTACCTGCCGCCATAATAATTTCATCTTCATAGCCGGATATCGGAGCAGGAATAGGACTAAAAATAGAATTCATCGGACTGTATTTTTGTACTATTTGACAGAGTTTGATGAGCTTATCACGATCATTAAATTTTATCGCT
>Ga0315901_10006818_pt1 | contig 13628 bp, 31 predicted proteins | sample LakEriMetagenome_10_FD_203761 | JGI IMG/M metagenome (GOLD analysis project Ga0315901, IMG submission 203761) | Freshwater fungal communities from buoy surface, Lake Erie, Ohio, United States - Buoy 2 MA116 | ecosystem: Environmental > Aquatic > Freshwater > Lake | place: USA: Lake Erie, Ohio... | reverse complement strand
TGATTTTCATTCTTGCGACTCCGAATGCTGCTTATCGCCAGTAAGCATCTGCCACGCCTCGTAGCACCCGCTTCCCACTTGTGAGCCTTGTAGCAAATACGCGGCGTTTTGAATCAACACCCGCAGCCGCGTGACCTCGTCTTGCAAGTCTTCGTTTTCAGAGTGCATCCGCCGCTCCTCTGGCGTGCAATCGCAGTTCATCGGCTTCTGATCGCAGATCGGGCAATACATCGTACTTCTCTTCTACGCTCACAGAACCAGCGGATGAAGCGGACGGCGGAGCCGCCGCTTATCCTGTGCGTTCTCAGCCCAGTCGTTCGTCCAGTTTCCGAAGCGTCTCCGCGTGGCAGTAGGCGACTGCGGCTCCTTTGTGCGCCATCGACGGAATCATGTTGCCAGCCCACCTCACCGCGTCGCGCTCATCTGCCGTGAGTAACGCTTGTGGCCTCTCATAGAGGGGCACTACAAGCATGGCCCCGCATGAAATCCGCTCGGCCTCGTCCTTGTCCAGCGTCACCCGCCATGCCCGTCCTGCCAGCAGAGTGCCGGGCGTCACCGCCCAAGCCACAGGCTGAGAACCACGCGATCCATCGGACATCTCATTCACCTCGTCTGTCATGGTCGCTCCTGTGTTCGATGCCGCTGATCTCTGGCGTTCTACGTCTTCACTTTCGCTCAGTAGCGCAATAGTTCGATCTGCCGCCGAATGTCGCGTGCAAGTCCGCGCAGGGCCGGAGCGTTATGCCCCGCAGTCTTGGCGGCGGCCAAGCAAGCATCATGCTGTCGTTTCAGCCGCTTCAGGTGCTTGTCTCGTCTCCGCCTCATTTCATCGCAAGTCAGCATGGGACTTTCTCTAAAGCGGCAAAACGTCGTGCGTTTCATTTACTCGTCGTTCCAACACTGACATTTCCGTCCATCTTCAGGTTGTATCCGTCCGCAGTGCGTGCAGAAAAGCTCAAATACCCGCATTCGCTCTTCGTCTGTAAGGCTTAGTAGCGATCGCATGGCAGAAAGTTCAATAGGCGGATGCGATGCGTAAAGCGCTGTCACCGCCCAGCCATAACGAATCGCTGTGGAATATGCAGACTGTTCGCTGCATGTGACATACCGGCCATAGCTGCCATCGGTGGCAAACGCGAGCCATGCGGCAGGCTCGGTGCTTTTTATGGCGATAGCAGTCTTCGGCAATTCCAATTCGCCCGCGAGCGCCTTGAACGCCGAAATCACTTCGTCATTGCTGTATTCGTCACCGTCGCCGCTGTAGAAAAAATTGCTTTCCAGAGCGCTCAGGATTGCGAAAAGCGTGTCGGACGAGATGCTGTGCCGATTGGAGCCTGACACTAGCGCCCTCAGCCTTTGGTCTTTCGTCATCCATCCTTCTGGCATTGGCTTGTCATTCATACAGCACCTTCTTTTCTCATCAAGAGAGCCACTTCTCTTAATTGGCTATCACACCGCAAACTCAACAACCACTTGGTTCGCTCCGTTGAACGCCTGAAACTTGCCGTTCTTGATCCAGCAAGGAAATCCGATCGGGAGCTTCTGGATTGCGTCCAGCGTGCCGCCGGAAGCCAGGATCGCCTTGGCCTTATCGGCGAAAGCCGCGAACTTCGACAGATGCTTGGTGTCGGCTACGGTGCCGCGATCGCCGCGAGCCTTGCTCGCACAGATCACGCCCCAGTGCTGCTCCTCGCCATTCACCTCAACGCGAACCGTCCGCTTCAGGTTGGCCTTGCCGCAGCAGCCGCAGGTATCTTCGCTGCTCATCCCGATGATCTTGATTGCGGGTTCCATTCCTTCGTCTCCGACTCACCGCCGCGAGTCTCATTCGCCCGCATGGCCTTATTGTATCCGATCGGATACAGGATAGCAAGGGCTTTAGTTTTCCTTTGTTTTTGGCCGAAATTTCTCGGCATCCGCCCGCCGGACAAAGTTTTGCCCGTCGATGGACACGGCCGGGAAACGGCCACTGGCGATCAGCCGGTTGATATAGGCCCGCGTCAGGCCTGCGATGGCGGCAGCGGTGCCGATGCGAATGTACTCGTCTGGGTCGATCTTCTTTGCCATACCCAGATTGTACCCGGTCGGATACACCGGGCAATCGGATTGGCTATCTCTGCGGCGTGCTTGGCGAACCACGCAATGCAGCGGACGGCGGATTAGCGTCGGTGGTTTTGCCCATCGTCTTTCCCTTGCCGGTGCTGATCGCAAGCGTTCTCACTTCCCAATCACCTTCCGTAGCGCGTCGGCGTCCCGCCTGCGCTCGCCCTCCAGTTGCTCCAGCCGCTCACGCAACACAGAGTTCTTCCCTCGCAGCCTCCATATCTCTTCGATCAGCGGGTCAGCGCCCGTCGCCCAATAGAGCAGCCACGCCGATCCAAAAAACGACGCAGGCAGCACGGCAAAGATGCCCAGCACTTCGTACCAGCGTGGCTCTGTAATCGTCATGTCACCCTCTCCAGAAACTTGCGAACCGTCGCGGCGGCTCGCCAGTCACGCGGGAACGGACTCTGTTCTCCGGTGCAACACAACTCCACTAACGCATCTCGCTCCGCGTGGGTGAGACTTAGCCGCTGTATCTCTCTGTATTGATCCTGCTCAGTAGCCGTGCATGCGCAATCAGCGGGGCCGCACATCGGGCAGTCGTTCTTGAGCATGTGAAGGATTTCGCTGTCTCTCATCCGTTGGCCCATTGTGTTTGACAATAGAGCGGCGCAATGCTCCAGCCCCACTCGTCTGCGGCGGCTTGCGCTTGTTCCTGCATCAAATAGACCGCCGATGATTCGCTGCCATCGGTGGCAAAGGCGATCCATGCCACCGGCTTTTTCGTATCACATGCGATAGGTTTTTCTCGCTCGCGAAGCATCGCGTCGGCCATTTCGTAGCAAGACTTCACAATCTGCTCATACCCCAAAACACCCATCCCGCAAGTTAGGGCCGCAGCGGCGAAGTGGTCGCGGTCAGTCATGTCATGTTTCGTGGCAAAAAAACTGCGCTACCTGATTTCAGCTGCGTCACTTCACCTCCGGCGGCTCGGGCAGCGGCATCCAGTGGGTTGGCACAATTGGCGTGCCGTCCCATTCCTGTAGTGGCACCTCGTCTATGTAGCCCTCCACAAACGAAGCCACGTCACACCTTGTCGAATCGGTGACGAGAACTTCCTTACCTCTTTCCGGCAAGTCTTCGCTTACAGCAATCCAAGGCTGCGGCGTGATCGTCATTTCATACCCCTTCGGCAACAGAACTTCGTTTTTCATGTCTCCACTGCGGCACTACGGCCGCTCCTCCAGTGATTGATCCAGAGCCACCAGTCGCTCCAGCGCGGCGAGTCTGGCATCTGGCTTCGTCCGTTCCAGCAAGGCGCGAAGCGTGACCGCGCACCGCTGGTGCATCTGGTCAGCGACAGTGACGCAGTGCGCCGCCTTAAATTCAATCGCCTCCCGCTCCGCGTCGGTGAGCCGCAGCCGTTCGATCTCGGCCCGTTGATCCTGCATGATCTGGTCGGCCTGCTCCCAATCCAGTATCGCTTTTGTTGGGTCGATCATTTGTCCCTCTCTGCGGCGACCGCCGCGTGTCGAAGCATGAACGCAATCGCCTCACGCTCCGCGTCGGTTAGCGTACACCCGCCCTGCGATGTACCCTCGCCCGGTGTAGCGTGCGACTCTGGTGTATCGCCGGTGCCCGCGTCCGGTAGGGCCGAATCGGCAGCGCTCGCCTCCGGTTTGCTGGCTCTCGCCGCCGGCGCGGCGTCATGATCGGCGTTGTCCCGCTCGGGCAGATTCGCGCCCTGGTTGTCGCTTTGGCCCGCTCGGGAAGTCATACGAGCAACTCCACAAGCTCGTGCGGGATCAGGCTGCGGACGGCTTCCAGTTCGGCCTTAGCCTCGTCGCCAAGCTCGGCGTATTTGAGCCGACCGCGAATCGCCTGCTGGATCACCTCCAGGGCGATCAGAGCGTCACGGCCGGCGAGGCAGTACCGATGCTCGCGGGCGTCGTCTGGGTCGCTGCAATCGAACCGGAGGATGGCTTGCATGACCGCAGCCTACCGCCGCCGTCAATCGGGTCAACGCTCGTTTGGTCGCGATTCGCGAATCCCGAAAATGCCACTGGGGCGGCCCACTCGTCACCCGGGTGTTGTCCACCTGCGTTACGCCTGGGGGCTGCCCGCCGTCAGTCCCCATAGACGCCGTAGGGCGCGGCGTCGGCTGACGGCGGGTTGTGTTCGGTACTGCCTAATTTACTACCTAGTTCCTGCGATCCTACGTAGTTCGCCGCACCTACGGTGAGTGCTGCCATTCCACTTTCCAGAAAATGGAATGACGCTACTTCAAATCGCGTTTCTCTGTGGGTGTAGCGTCACTTGCCGATCACGCCGCCCAGCGACGGGCCGAACGTGACCGTGCTGCCAGAGGTCGGGCCGGCGACGGCACCGCCGGTTGTGACGCTAGAGGTTGGCGACGAGGTCGGGAACGGCGGATCTGGCGGCAGCAGGGCCACCGCGTCAGCCCATGGCAACACTTCGACCGCCTGAGCCAGGACGTTCTTATCCGCCGCCGCCCACATGGCCTCCAGCAGGCCGCCCGATCCGATCTCAGTCAGCACGTCGGCCGACAGCATGAGCCGCCCATCGGTCAGCACGCGAGGCACCGGAACGCATTTCGGGCTGCCGTACTCCGCGTGCAACTCAGCCAGCCGCCCAGCCAACGCGGGCGTGAAGACCAACGCCAACTGGCGAGCGTCTTCGTAGCTGATCGGCAGCGTCAGGTCGCCCAAGGTCATGGGATGGCTGCTCCGATGGCGGCAACAAGATTCGACACTCTGGTATTCAATCTGGACAGGTCAAGCGATTCGCCAACGCTGAAGAAAGAAATGCGGGCAGTTGAATGGCTTGGGCTACCAGCACCATTCCAGCGAAACACCCAAACATTTGAACTAGAAGGCGTCCCGCTCGCCGTTGTAAAAAATTGCGAATTACTGCCAGTGCGAACAGTAACAGACGAACTTCCGTTTCTTGATGCGCCAGCAAAAGCACCGGCGATTGGTATCGCGAGGCCAAACGGCAAAATCGAAACGCTGTTGCAAAGAAACTGCGTTTGGCCGTTGAAAAATGCAATGCCTCGCGCGCCGTCAGCAAACGACCCGGCGTTTATAAATATCTTGTTTGTTACATCGTGGCTGCCAACGTAAACGGATATGTGCGCGTTGTCTTGCGGGTCAGAGTTATTGCTGCGATTCGTATCCAAATACTTTGTGCTGCCGTTTCCAACTAGGCCGGTCTTCCGGTCGTAGTCGCCGGAAACAAAATTGAAATTAGTCGGGGCAGGCCCGACCAGCGGCGTCAACGCACCGGAGAGCGTGCGAGCGCCCATCATGATGCAGCTAGACTTAATGGCAGACCAAATGCCGTCCGTCTTGCAGCCCAGGATGAAGTCGCGGATTGCGTCTTTTACCGCCTGCTCAAGCTGCTGCCCGTCCGCGAGTTCGACGGCGGCGATGTAGTTCAGAACGTCGGAATCGCCCCCTGCGGCTCGCGGGCGAAGCAAACGCGGCGACATTGGCATGGAAGTGCGCTACCGTTAGGGATGTAAGGTCGTTAGTTGAGCGTGTATTCGACAGTCGCAGGCTGCGGCACCGCAAACCGTGGCTCGCTCGCCTGAGTCACTGCAAGCCGGACGGCAGGAGAGGACACCGACACCTGCCCGCCGACCACGAACACGCTCGGGATGATCTGCGCCCTCGCCTGCACGGTCGGCTCAGTTGCCGCTACAGTCACGCCGGCCGCCGGGGTCTGTACCAGCACGCCGATCGACACGCCGGGGGCGAGCGGCAGTAGCACCACCTGCACTACAGGGACGGCGACGGCAACGCTAGTCAGCAGCAAGGGGGCCACGGCAGCAACGCCAATCGACGCCACTGGCACGCTGACGCTCACACCGACACTGACCGCTGGCTGGGTGGCAGCAACGGCGACCGCAGCCGCCGGAATTGCGACAGTGACAGCAGAGGGCAGGGATGGCGCGAGAGCCGACACGGCGAGGCCTGACGCCGGTACTGCGACACTGACGCCCGTGGCGATCGCGGGGTCAAACGCAACGACCGAAACGGAAGCGGCTGGCACCTCGACGCTTGCACCTGCCGAAACAGCAGGAGTAGTCGCAGCGACAGCGACGGAGGCGACTGGTACCGCCAGCTCGACGCCAGCGAGGCCGGTGCCGAACACGATGTCCGAGTACACCTCGGGCCACTTGCAGATGTGGCACTGCGTTAGTCCAGGGACGGTCGCACTCAGGCCGCGCAGATGCGGGCGAGCGAGACCGACTCCGAGCGTCAGCAGATCAATAGCCATTAGGCATCCGGGTTCATGTGGGCAAGTTCGATCGCAACATCAGGTGTGCCCGAGGATGTGGAGTCTGCCCGACACACCATCAGGATCGCACTATTCGAGAACACTTGCGGCAGCCCCGTGTAATCCGGGCCGTAAAGACTCGACAGCCCGCCTTGCGTGCGAAACGTCCCGAGACGCCGGGCCGCCATCGCAACCACAGCGCCGGTCGCCGACGCCACGCCATTCACGACGTAGCCGGTGAGGTCGGAGACTCCCGTATCGCCTGCCGCTAGAGGACAGCGGATCATTCGGTTGACGCCGATGCTCTGCGTGGTCAGGTTGCCCGTGTTCCCCGCGCTGCCGCCCTGGTCGAGGTAGTCGATGCTCGCGCTGTGGGCCTGATTGCCGCCAGCGACCTGCATGTACAGAAACAACTCGACCCGCGACCAGTCTCGTGTCACGCCGTCGGCGAGGAACGGCACGCGGCTGCTAAAGCTGGGCCGCGAGGTGAGTGCGACCGTGGTTGTGCCGCTCGTGGGAATGGTGGTTGCGCCAGCAAGGAACAGCACGTCATACAAGTCAACGCTCATCGCGACGTTTGCGGAGACAGAAACGCGACTCAGGTAAATCTTGTTACTGCCCGTGGCATCATCCAGCACCGGATACCCTGCGTCAGTATCCACGGGCACGATGCCGCTGGACGTGTTGCTTGGATTGAGCGCACCCGCCACCGGAAACCCGGCCCGATCAATGAGCGTAAATGGCAGGCCAGCGACGGTCGTGATCGAGTTGGTTTTCACCAACGGGATCACCTGCTTGTAAGCGCCAATGAGCTTGTCGAGTGTGAGCGGCATAGATCAGGTCACCGTGAATGTGAGGATGCCGGATGCGTTCCAGACGAGCTTGAAGTCTGTTCCCGCCCCGGCGGTCTGCGTGCCGTCGAAGTTCACGAACGCAACCGGCGGGTCGTTCGCGTCGGTGTCGTTGTAGAGAATGGCGAATCCCGCCGCGATGCTGCCGCCCGACGCAGTCCAAGTGACATCGTCCGCGTCAAACGCCGCGTCGTTCGTGGTCACGGTGTTCACGGTCACATTCGCGAGCGTGGCCCCGCCTGCCGTGTAGCCGTTAGCTGCGGTGGTCTCCGTGCCACCCGTCGCAGAGAGCGTGGTGTGGGTAGCGTCAAACGTGGCCGCCGTGAGCAGCTTCACCTTGTAGGTGTCGCCGACAGCATTCGCCCCATTGGCGAATCGCTGGGCTGTATGGTTGTAGAGCGAAACGGAAATCGGCATCGGTATCTCCTAGCGATTGCGAACTTCGACGAATCCTGACAGTGCCTTTCGCGACACGGCCCCCGACGCCCACGACAGTTCCCAGGCGTAAGTGCCAGCAGGGATCTCAGCAGTCTCCGCAGCAGTCAGTGACACAGCGACGATGCCGCTTGCGGCAGATACCGCAGTCGCCGTAAGGCTGCGAACCGTCGCGCCGGACACCACCGACACTAGCAGGGCAGTCAACGAGTAGCCGACGAGCGACTGCTCAAAGTCCACCTCGACGCTAAGACTGTCGCCGCGAGCGAACTCCAGGTTGAGCCTCGCGGGAAGCTGGCTGAACGATGTCATGGCTATTCCGGCTCCGTTGAGTCAACTGCCCGCATCAGGCCGCCCTTGGGTTGCAGGGCATACAGCAAGCGGGTCTGCTCCGTGATCGCCTTGGCAATCTCGCGCTGCGTCTCCCGCAGTTCCTTCACGGTTGTACGGTGTTCGTCAAGCAGCGGGATCAACAAATCGGTGCGGATGAACCACGCAAGAAACACGGCGACCAGTGACGGGAAGCCGTACTTCGAGAGCAGCTCGAACATGGTGTCTTTGGCGGCGTCTGTCATTTCGTTAGCTCGTACTGCATCACGGTAAGCAACGCCCTGTGTGACAGTCGCTCAAGCCACCATGCCACCAGCCACTGTACTACTGCGACCGCAACGGCTTGCAGCAGCAGAACCCAGATGAAACCGTACTCGCCGGGGTCTTTGTCGCCCGCAGCCTGATGCTCCCGTTTCACCTGCGTGAGCAACGCATGCACGTAAACGTCACGCTGCTGGTTGTCCTGGCACGCGGCGAGGTAGTCGCCCGACCAGTTCGCCACGGCAAGCTGCAACAGGTCGTTCACCGTGTCGCGGCCGACGAGCCGCTTGCGGATCGGCGGCAGGTCGGCCCAGCATTGGGATTGGAGGTCGGCGAGGTTCATGGCTGCACCTTGCAGTCTTTGCACGGGGCTGCCTTCGGCTTCTTGCACGGGCAGTTCGGCGGGCATGGGCACGGTGTGCGGTGCCCGTCGCCATGCGTGATAAATCCCGTGCCTTTGCATTGCTTGCAACACTCGCCCGGTTTCGGTGCAGGCTCGGGGGCGGGCGGCAACTGCCGCATCCGCACAACCTCCCGAGCCACCTCACACGCTAGGTCAGCGGTCAACGAATCATCGGCGGGCAGGCTCGCCACGCAGCCGACACACGCGATGCTCAGGACGATCAGCCAGCGAGTCACAGGATGCCTCCAGTCCAATCGGGCAGCCGCTTGGCGGGCCAGCCTGCAACGCCAGAGAACGCGATGGCGTAGCGGCCTTTGCAGTCCGACCACCTCGACCAGAACGCGCCGTGTGGGATCTCAAGCTGTGTGCCGAGAACCGACCGCCCACCTGAGTTCCACTTGCCCCAACTGTTCTGGATCAGCACGAGAGGCTCGCCGTAAGCCCGCTTCGTCTCGTCGCGGTCATCGACGCCAAGGTAGGCGAGAGCGTGCGCCCAGCCCTGCGAAGTGCGTCGGCTCACGCCATGCGAGTCCCTAGTCTCTGACCACGACTCACCACCACACGAAGAGATGCAGTAGCCGTTCGCCAAAAGGTCTCGCACTTCCTCGAACGTCCTGGCCCTGGTTGCCGTCCGCACCAGATGCTCGGCACCGATCTTGCGAACCTCGGCCCCAGGCTTGGACGATCCCCACTTGCCGGCGAGCTTGCCGTCATACCGCGTGAGGTCGATGCCCAGCGATTCGTACCGCTTGCGGAGCCACAGGCCCGACTCCTTCAGCACAACTTCGGCGGCGTGATCGCACGACCAGCCATCGCCGCCGTGTCCGCGAAACCAGTAGATCGCTTCGCACGACAAGACGCCGTCGCGGCGGGCCTCGTCGCTGATGTCCGGGGCACCCTCCCGCAGGCCCGTCACCTCGTCGGGGTGGCCAGCGGCGATCTCGCAGGCGAGCGTGCCCAGGCAGGCGGTTCGCGTCGAGTGTGCTACGCAGTCGCCACGGGTTTGAGCCGACGCGGGCAGCGAGCCGGGGAAGACTTGCTCGATCACGGCCCACGGTGCGGAGAGCTTGCCAGCCCCCGAACCTACAAGCCCGTAGCGGCGACAGGTCGTGCCGCCATCCGGTGCCTGCCCTTGGAGGAGCAGATACTGCGTCAGCCGCTCAGATGCGGCAGGATCGGCGTAGACGCCGACCATCCCACGCAGATACTCCTCCTGCGGATTCCACGGCATAGCGTCACCCTCGTGGCGGCAGGGCCGCCCAGGCGATGGCGCGGCACAGTTCGGCGAAGTCCTTCCGCAGTTCCGGCGTGACCGTCACAACGTCCTTGCCGACCACGTTGGCGAACGCGGCTTCGGTGGCCTCACGCAAACCGGCATACTTGCCCGGCTGGTTGCCCCCGATCCGACGCCACCCGATGTCGAGGGCCAGCACGACGAACGCACGCAGCGAGCGGGTGTCGGTGAATACCACCTCGCCCACGATGGCATCGCCGCCGGCAACTACAGCCGCCTTCGTCCAAAGCTGAGCCCACAGCATCCGGTCGGACATAGGGGCAGAGGCGAAGGCATCCGCCACGGGCTTCACTGTCGCTTGCATCTCAACGCTCGGCGTCTCGACCTTCACCGTCTGCACAGCCGCAGGCAACGCCAGCGACGGCATCTGCACCTTGCCCCACGCCGCCGCGATCAGGAAGCCGGCGGCAAAGATTCGCGCGAGGAGCCCGGCTTTTTCTTTTCCGGCTTCCAACGCACGGTACGCGAGGGCTTGGATTTGTGCCCGGTAGGGAGCAAGCAATAGAGCCGCCGCAGCAAGGACGGCAGCGATACGAAGTGACTCGTCATTCACGAACGCATCCCTTCGATTTTGGCGACCGCCCACCGGACGAGGGCTTCGCCCTCTTTGGTTTTGAGCAGGGCCGCGAGGTGCCGCACGAGTTCGTCGTCGAGGCCCGAGTCGGTCTTGCTTGCGAGCCATTCGGCGCACTCCGATACCACAACAGCCTTGGCGAACGGGTCGAACGCGGCGAGGTAGCGCTGCCCAAACGTGAGCAGCGGAGCCCATGCCTGGATCAGGGCGAGCTTCTCCCAAATGGTGAGGTTCGCACCGTACTGCCCGATCTCGTCGGGCGTCATCTCGAAGCTGGGCATGGGCGTCAGTCCTCCTCCCCAGAGTCTGCCGGCTCGTCACCCGTGTCTGGCAGAGGGAAAACGACCGTGTCGTTTACCCAGTCCCAGATGTAATCCCAGGTGGCTTTTGCGTCCTCTCTCGCTTCAGCCAGCGAAAGCGTGTACGGCTGCCGCCAGACTTCCTGAGCCTCGCCGACGATCTTGCCGTCTTCCGTCTCCATCCTGGCGTAGATGTACCGACGCCCGAACTCGAGCGTGATCCGCCGGTCGATGTAGTCCTTGTCGGCGGGCATCAGTCATCCCACGACTCCATCGCGTCGCGGGCCTCGTTAGTCAGTTCAATCCTGGTGAGCGAAAACATCGTCGGCTTTGTCACCTGCCGCTCGTGTCGCGTCGCTTCCGTCCACGATATTTGCACGCAGGTCACTCTTGCAGCGATCATCGGCGCGAGGCTCAGGCTCTGCTCCGATGCCGCAATCTCCTCTGGCGTCGGCGCTGCCAGCCGCTCTGGCTTCTTCCGCAGCTTGCGGTCGTGACGCTTCGGCAGATGCCAGTAGTCACGCAGCCGCACGACTTGATCGCGGCTGACCGAGTGGCGGTCGCACAGATCACGCATCGTCACGTGCGCCATCCAGTCGGCGTGAAATGCAGTCACGACGATGGTGGCGGTGTTACCGCGTGGCATCTGGAGGCTCCATCCACCGCATGAATGTTCTCATGCTCGGGCACACGTAGAGGAACTGGCGGGTTGCCTGCCTGATGCTGTCGTGGTACGTCACGTGCTCGCAGTCGGCATGGCCGTCGTACGTGCCGGCGAGATAGGCCGCCGTGCGGTAGATCACAAACCCGCCGAACGCTGAGGCAACGAGAGCCGGCTGACTGCCGACTGGCGGGAGCCAGTGGTGCTTCCATCCGCCCTCGCCGCGCGTGTAGTCGTCATAGGTCAGGTCTGGCTGCCCTATGCCTCGCAGTGCCCAGCAATCGTAGTGCGCCCATGTGCGAACTACCGCTGCGCCGTCGCCCTCTTGTTTGAGCATCGGCGTCTCGAGCAGCGATACCGCCGCCATGCCGTACGCTCCCTGGCGATCCACAAGGCAGCCGACGCCAGCCAAGATGCCGTCATGCCACCAACCGCCCCAGGCGTCGAAGTCCACCGCCATCACGTAATCACAGTCCGCGGCGTTTTCCCGCACCCACCGCTGGCATGCCGTGCGGTACTCCGCAAGCTGCACCGTTCGCCGCCCGCCGAACTCGCCGCTGTAGCTCTCTCGCCCGAGACGCTGTGACGCGAACGTTGCCTGCCGATACTCAGATGCGAAATCGGCGAGCACCTGCACCGTGTCATCGGCCGAGTCGTTCTCCTCGATGTGTAGCCGCCACGACTCACACTCGCCGGCCAGCCGCAGCACGCGAGACAGGTTGCCGGCAAGGGCCGATGCACAGTCTCGGGCCAGCCCGACGAAGCACACCTTGGCATGCCGCAGCCGGTCGCGGCCACGCTGCACCTGGGCCGCGTAGTCTGCCGCGAACTCCGGCAGCGCCAGCACCAGATGCTCAGGCACCGGCGGCGCGGGCGGCAAGATCGCGGATCGTTCCAAGCCTGTCGGCATATTGGGTCACGTGCATGAGGTAGGGGCTGTCGCACTTGTGTCGGTCGGCCGGATGGTGGTTCCACTCAGGCCCGAGAAACGTTGTGCGTTCGTAGAGCGTGGTCGGTGTGTCAAGCCGGCCGACCGGCCCAGGCTCCACCGCGTATCCCATCAGCCGCATGATCGCGGCCTGCTCCCACCACGGGTGATCCTGATCGGGGTGCGAGTGGAACGTGGAGGAAAGCAGCGCCTGCATTTCGCCAGTCACCATCCACACCCCGCAGTTCGGAACCTCCCCGCACTCGGTGTGGTGCACGACGAGAGCCTGGGCTGTGTCTGGCCGCATCTCCGCGAAGATGTCACGCCACGGCTGCACGACCACCACGTCCGAATCGAGCCAGAGCACACGGTCGAACTCGAGCAAGAGCATTGCCATCAGCGGCAGCTTCGCCCACGACGCAGGCAGGCCGCACGTCATCTCGGCGACGCGGCAACAGTGCCCGTGCCGCTCCGCGTACTTCGCCATGAGCGGAGCCGTGATCTCGCTCATCTGCCGATGCTCGTCGCCGCTCCATCCTGTGACGATGCACGCTTTCACTTGACCCCCACGAACATCTGCCGGCCGCGAGCGTCAGGCTCAAGAACCATCGTGCGGCCGAACCGCTTGGCTATCGCGGCCTGCGAGGCCGGCGACAGCTGTTCCCAATCGTGAATCGCAAGCGTGTCACACAGCCCGGCCGCAGTGAGGTACTCAGGCAGCACGGCATCGCCGTGGCATGCGTCGTGAAAGATCATGTCCCACGGCTCCAGCCCAAGCTGGCAATCACGCAGGAACCGCCCGGCATCAGCCTGCACCGGCTGGATGTTCTCCAGCTCGAGGAGTTGCCAGTACGCAACGCGATCCGCCTCGCAGACCGTGTCGCACAGATCCACGCTGACAACCATCGACTCTGGAGCCGCGATGGCGAGCGCCGCCGTACTGATGCCAGCGTGGCTCCCAAGCTCAAGAATCCGCCAGTCCTCCTGGCCGGCGACGATCTCGCACAGAAACGCGATGTGCTCTCGCGCAGTCGTCATCTGGTGCGAGTCATCGACGCCGGCCAGGTATTCCTCATAAGTCATGGCGTCACTCGTAGCGGATCACGGCGAACCAGCCGCGGCGAACTGGCGACCACGCCACCGCCTTCTCAACGATGCGATACCGCCCGTAGTAGCAGCACGACCGCAGGGCCGCGTCGGGGCCAGCTGTCGAGAATCCGATGCCTTCACGCCACCCGCCATTGCGG
>Ga0315901_10006817_pt1 | contig 13628 bp, 11 predicted proteins | sample LakEriMetagenome_10_FD_203761 | JGI IMG/M metagenome (GOLD analysis project Ga0315901, IMG submission 203761) | Freshwater fungal communities from buoy surface, Lake Erie, Ohio, United States - Buoy 2 MA116 | ecosystem: Environmental > Aquatic > Freshwater > Lake | place: USA: Lake Erie, Ohio... | reverse complement strand
TTCAACCACTTCCGGTGCGACCCGCCGCCACGGCGGGGAAGTTCGCGGCAGCCGAGGGCAGCCAGCTTGGCGGCAACCTCGCGGTACCTCACGGGGCCGGCACCAGGGCCTCGAACCATACCGGACCAGTCGTCTCCTCGACGCGGGCGCTTTGCGGCAAAGGCCTGCCCAAATCCTCATACAGTTCGATGACCGCGGCCAGGGCGTCCTGGACGTTGGCGACCGCTTCGTCGGCCGTATCCCCGTCCGTGTGCAGTTCAGGCAGCAGCGGGCTGGTTACCGTGTAACCCCCTTCCGGCTGCGGAGCGAGCATGAGCGGAACTTTTAGGTGCATGACATGGTCTCGCTGAGGTTCTCGAATCGCTTTTTCAGTATACGCCGAGCTTCCTGAAAACCGGCCGACCGCACCGCACCCTGGAGTGTATCCATTTCGACGGTCAGAGACCGCCGCTACAGGAGGGCGGAGGCACGCCAGGCGAAAATCGCAGGATGCGATGGTTTGCCTACATCCTGAAATTAAACGTCTGCCACAGGAGCCGCAGGAGCCAGCCGCCCACGGTGCGGCTGCCGACCTCGATCCGGGCCGTGCCCCGCATCCCCGGCGTGAGCACCGCCTCGGTGTCGTCGAGGGTCATCATCGCCTCGTAACTCGTCGAGATCGGCACCTCGCGGCCCGACGGGTCGGTCTCCGTCGGCACCTGCCCCCCCGCCTTCACCGAGAGCCGCTCCGAGCCGCTCTCGATGTGCGTCTCCGCGATCTCGGCCACCGTGCCCGTGAACGTCTTCCAGGCGAAGGCGTCGAGCTTGAGGGCCACCGGCTGCCCGCGGTCGATGAACTCCACCTCCGACTGGTCCACCACCATCACCGCCTCGAACCGCTCCGGCTCCCCCACCATGCACAGCACCGTGCCCTCGGTGAACGTGGCCCCCAGGTTCCGCTCGTCGAGGGCGTTGCCCGTCCAGGCCGGCAGCTTGCCGGTCGGGTCGGGCTGCGGCTTCACGCTCGCCGCCGGCAGCACGACGCCGTCCCGCGGCGCCACGAGCACCAGCTCGCGGCGGTCCTGCATCTTCTTGGCCAGCTTCTCCTCGTCGCTCTTGAGCAGCTCCTCGGCCGTGCCGATCTCCAGGGCCGCCGTCGGGTCGGTGAACCGCTCCACCTGCAGACTCGCCAGCCGGGCCTTGTACTGGGCGACCTTGCCCTCCAGCTCCGCTATCTGCAGGTCGAGGTCCACGCTCGACAGCCGGGCCAGCTCGTCCCCCTGCTTGACCACCGCACCCGGCTTTACGGCCAAGGCCGCGAGCTTCCCCGGCACGGTCACGTAGACCGTCTCCTCGCCGCGCGGCCGCAGCTCCGCCGCACACCACACCCGCTGCGGCAGCGGAATCAGGGCCACCGCCGCCGCCACCGCCGCCGCTGTCGCGGCCGTCGCCGCCACGTTCAGGCTCTTCACCTCGTCGCGCCTCCCGGGAACTCTCAGGAACTTGATCATCCCGTGCACGGGCCTGACCACCAAGCCCCACACCGCCCCCGCCGCCAGGATCCGCCCCAGCACCTCCAGGCGATAGGGCTTGAAGACGTTCCACACGAAAAAAAAGATCGACGCCGTCACGATCCAGCCGTACACGCTCGACGCCACCGCGTAGAGGGCGAACAGCCCGCGGTTCCGCTGCGGCAGGAAGGGATCCTCCGGCTGCTCGATCCCCAGGCACCACTTGCTTGCCAGCCGGCTGAGGATCGTGTTGGCCTTCTGCCGGAGGTTCGGGATCTCGAGCAGGTCGGAGAGGATGTAGTAGCCGTCGTAGCGGAGGAGCGGATTGGCGTTGAACAGGATCGTCGACACGCTCGACACGAACATCACGTCGAGGCACAGCTGATTGAACACGCCGGCGTGGGAGTTCCACCACAGATAGGTGGCGATCGCGGCGATGATCACCTCGACGTACATCCCCGCCGCCCCGATCGCCGCCCGCTTCCACTTCGAGGGCAGCATCCAGCTGTCCGACACGTCGCAATACAGGCAGGGCGTGAACACCAGCAGCATGACCCCCATCTCGTGGCACTCGCCGCCGTAGTGCTTGCACGACAGGCCGTGGCCGAACTCGTGGAGGATCTTCGTGACGGCCAACGCCACCGCGAGGTAGAGCCAGTTGCCGGCCGCGAAGAACTGGTTGAACTCCGGCAGCTTGGAGCGGAAGACGTCGAAGTTCACGAGCACCAGCAGCAGGGCGCTGGCCACGAACGCCAGCGCCGCCACGATCGCCGGGGGCGAGAACAGCCAGCCGAACCAGGGATCGAGCCGCTCCAGGAGCCAGTCGGGATCGATGCCCCGAAACCGCAGCGACATGATGTTCGACAGCCACGCCATCCACTGCTTCCAGATCCGCTGCCGCCGCCGCTCGAAGAGCTGCGGCCCCTGCCCCGGCCGGTCGCCGATCACGAGGCCCGAGCGGTGGAGCGTGGCCACGAACCGGGCCAGCTCCTCGACGGTGATCCGCCGCGGCGGGAAGCGGGCCTCGAACCGCTCCTTGAGCGCCTCCAGGCTCGTCTTGCCGTCGAGCATGTCGAGGAGCGCGTATTCCTCGGGCCGAAACCGAAAATACGCCAGCGCGATCGGGTCCTTGACCACCCACCAGGCCTGCCCCTGATGGACCTGCCGGTTCACGACCAGGTCGCCGCGGCGGCGGAGCGACACCGGCCGGGTCGTGCTCGCACGGAAGGCGTCGGCCGTGGCCATCAGCTCCCCGGCCGTTCCCGGCGGACCGGCGGCAGCGGCGGCTGGCCGGCATGGACGGTCATGCGGGCGGTCTTGCCCGGCCGCAGCAGCCACTGCTTCGAGGGAGCGGCCCGGCGGTTCTCCACCTCGGCCACGACCCGGTAGTCGCCGCCGCTCTCATCGAGCGGACTGACGAACACCATCCGCCCCGTGAAGGTCTCGCGGCGGTCGCCGGCGAGCACCACCTCCACCGTCACCGGCCGGTCGCGGACCTGCTCGGGATCCCACTTGGCGGCGTCCACGTAGCCCTCGACCTTGAGCTTGTCGGTGCGAACGACACGGGCCAGCGGGTCGCCCGGCTGCATCCACTCGCCCTGGTGCGGGAAGACCTGCACCACGACGCCGTCGAGCGGCGACTTGAGCAGCCGGCGTTCGATGCCGTTCTCGGCGGCCTCGACCTCGACGCCCTTGGAGGCGGCGGCGAGGGCGGCGAGCCTGCGTTCCAGGTTCGCCTGCTCGATCTGCAGGTCGGTCTTCTGCGCCTCCAGCTTGAGCCGGTCGCGCTCCACCTCGGTGACCGAGCCCGGCGACTGCTTATGGGCGTTTTCCGCCTTCTCCCAGGCCTTGAAGGCAACCTCCTTGGCCTTCTGCGAATACCGCACGTCGACGTCGCTTTCCGCCTTGGCTATGGCCTGGTCGTGCTCGGCCTGGGCCTTGCGCTTCTCCATCTGTGGCTGGTTGTCGTCGATCTTTGCGATCACGTCTCCCTTGGCGACGGCATCCCCCTCGCGCACGGGCAGGTCCACGAGCACGCCCGCCTCGCGGGCCGGCACCTTGGCCTCGTCGATCAGCGACACCAGGCACCGCTCCAGCACGGGCTCCCCGTCGGCCGCCCACGCCGCGCCGCCCGCCGCCAGCACCACGGCCACCGCCACCGCCACCGCCAGCCACACGCTCCGCATCGCCCGCCTCCCTCTCACCACAGCCGGAAGAAGACCTGCGTCTGGATGAACGACAGCAGGTCGTGGAACCACACGTAGCCCAGCGGCCGCTTGCCGCAGGCAATCCGGGCCGTGACGCTCGCCCCGGCCCCGAGCTCCTCCTTCTCGTGCCGCTCCGGATCGATCGTCACGCGAACGAGCACGGTGTTGCCCTGCTCCCCGCGGACCTCCGCCTGCTCGTGGATTTCCTTCACGGTGCCGTGGTGCCGCGTGCCGGGGTCGGTGGCCAGGATGTAGTCGACCTGCAATTCCCGGCCGGCCTGGCGGGCCTCGGCCGCCGCCCGATTGACGTGGCCGAGCCGGTCGTCGGGCATGTGGATCTCGAGCTCCCAGGGGCCGGTCTTGTCGGCCACGCTCATCAGCGACTGTCCCTTTTCCACCGGCCGCAGCAGGAGCCGGTCGCGGACCTGCCAGGTGACGATCACGCCGTCGATCGGGCTGCGGACTTCGAGGTCGCGGGTCTTCGCTTCGTAGATCCGCAGCTGGTTGTCGTAGCTGGCGATCTCGCGGTCGAGCTGGGCGCGGCGGCCGGCGAGCTGGTTGCGCTCCTCGGGGGTGATCTTCTTGTCTTCCAGGAGCCGCCGCTTCGTCGATTCGAGCTGCTCGAGCGAGCTCAGCTTCCGCCCCTTCACGTCCTCGATCGCCACGTCGAGCTCCGTGTTCCGCAGCGTGCCGAGCAGTTGGCCTTGCTGCACCGCGGCGCCGTGCTCGAGGCCCGGCTCCAGCCGCTCCACCACGCCGTCGATCCCGGCGAACACGTCGCGGCGGTGGACCGGCTCGAGCGTGCCCTTCCCTTCCAGCCGCAGCTCGGCGGGCACGAAGACGAGCGCCGCCAAAGCCGCCAGGGCCGCCAGGCCCGCCCCCACCGTGCGTGGCAGGTTGCGGGCGGTCGTGAGCACCCGCGACTTGCCGGCCAGATTGAGGAGCGGATAGAGCGGCAGGCTCGTGTGGGCCAGGGCGTTGGACAGGGCCACCTTGCCGTGCTCGGCCACGAGGTCCACGCGGGCCCGGCGGCCGGCATCGACCGCCGCCGACTGGAACCATTCGGCGACGAGCGCCCCGATCGGCTCGGGGGTCGCCCGCGGCGCCGCCTCGGCCTTCGCCACGGCCACGGCGTCCACGCCCCCCGGCTTGACCACGGGCGTGGGCCGCGGCTTCTCCAGCGGGATCACCGCGAGGGCCGTGGCATGCGACTCGTCGATGTAGTGCTCGAGTTCCTCCTCGATCTGCGGTGGCAGCTCGCGGGACGGATCGGGATGCCAGAGCGGGTCGCCCGCCTTGGCCACCACGCGGACCAGGGCCTCGATCGCCTGCACCGCGGAGGCCCGCCGCTCGACCGACTCCTGGCCGCTCACCGCCTCCAGTCGCAGCTTCCGCCGCCGCTTCACGAGCACGCTCACGCGGTCGCAGCCGATGATCCGCCGCGCCTCGTTGGCGACCACGAAGGCGGTGGCGATCGGATCGAGCGACTCGTGGACGGCCCGACTGAACCGCTCCACCTGGGCGAGCGCCGTCTGCTGGGCGTCGAGGGCCACCAGCTGCCGCCGCTCGAGGTAGGCGTTGGCCACGCCGCCGAGCTGCTCGAGAAACCGGAGGAAGCCCCGCTGCACGTCGTCGGCATTGGGGTGGTGGAAGACCTCGATCAGCCCGGCCCGATTGCCGTTCTTGTCGAGCGGTACGGCGATCACGAGCAGGTCGGTGGCGTTGGTGGCCAGCGTGGCGCCGTCGGCCCCGGTGACCTCGGCCCGTGGCGGCACGAGCAGACCGGCCGGCGCGCCGAGCAGCGACTGCACGAGGCCGTTGTGGGCCTCCTGGGCCTCCGGGCTTCCGGCGATGCCGACACGATCGACACCCGCGTGGCACACTGGCTCCACGCGGCCCGACTCGCCCACGAGCCACACCAGCCCCCCGACGGCCTCCATCGCCGTGAGGGCACGGTCGAGGAGGCCGCTGAAGAAGTCGCCCTCGGAGGCGTCGCCGGCCGCCATGCGCTCCACCTCGGCGATGACCGCGAGGATCTGCGAACGGGCCCGCTCGACCTCGAGGGCTTCTTCGGTGGTGCTCATGCCGGGGGGGCTCCTGCCGCCTCGCTTCAGACCTTGGCGGGCTGCTGGTGCACGACGCGCTTCTGCACGTCGGTCTCGAGCATGCCGAAGGCCTGCTCGTGCCGCTGCACGGCCATGACGAGCGCCGCGGCCAGCCGCTTGGCCGTGAAGAAGTTGACGATGATCCGCTGGGTGAGCTGGATCGTTTCGGGGGCCGTCCCGCCGACCTGCTTGTTGAGGCCGAAGTCGACGATCAGCTCCTCAGGCGTGCCGGTCACGCGGCAGAAGTTGGCGTAGGTCGCCACGATATGCGACTCATCGACGGGCACCTGCATCGACTCGGGGGCGGGCTTGTCGGCCATGGGCTGAATCTCCGGAGAGGAAGGGTAGCAAACTCGCCGGTGAACTACCGGGGAGGCGGCAAGTGTATCCCCGCTCATCTGCGGGGACCACTCCGGCTTCAACGCCACCCATGGCGTCGCAGCCAGGCCGGGGACACGAACCGTCGCAGCAGCGACCGCAACAACCGCTCGGCGTCGTGGTGCCAGGCGGTGTCGCCACCCGACGGGCCGGGCTCGAGGCCACCGAATCGCAGCCGACAGGGCCAGCCGCGGGCCGCGGCGACGGCGTCGAACCGTTCGGCGATTCTAAGTGTCCAGGCCGCGCCGAGCGTTTCGCGGAGCGCGAGGTAGGGCCGGTCGATCCGGGCCGCGAGCGCGTCGCCTCGGCGGGCTGGGGCATGCCATGCCGCCGGGGCCGACTGCGCCGCCGCGACCGCCGCGCCGAGGCCGACAAGCAGGCAGCCCACCATGTCGGCCAGCGGGTCATGCTCTGGACCATTCAGGGTGACCGAGAGAAAGGCCCGCAGCAAGATGCCCTGACCGGCGGCGACGAGCGTGGCGGCGGCGCCGCGCCGCGTGGCCACGAAGTTCAACCATCCGACAACCACCAGCACCAGCAGGAATCCCCGACCGAGCAGGTGGACATCGGGAAACGTGCCGGGCCGCACGAGCGTGGCGGCGACGGCCGGCAGTGCGAGCACGACGGCGAGGGTGGCGACGATGAACTGCCAGACGCCATGCTGCGGCCGCTTCGCCCCCAGCAGCGCCATCGCGGGGCAGACCGAAAGCGCCGCCGCCACGAGCCGCACGGCCGCAGCCGCCGCCGGATCGACGAGCCCACCGGCCGCCCGCGCGGCCATCTCGAGGGCCAACGCCGCGGCCGCGGCCACACCCCACGCCGCCGCCGGCACGGCCGTCGATCCGCGGACGAGCCAGGCGCCGACCGCGGCACACACGGCCGCGACGGTCGCGGCGATGCAGCCGATGACGAAACAGGTTTCCGGGGCGGGCATCTGCGAAAGCCTACCGTGCGGTTCGAGACCGCAGCGCATGGCCCCCTGGAGCGTCGGTCTCTGACCACCCTGTAGCGGCGGTCTCTGACCGTCGAATCCGGCCCGTGGCTCCACAACCCGCATTCGCAAGCCTGGAGGCTTGCGCCACTCGGGCCAAGAATCCCCGGGCTCCCGCCCGGGGACTCCGGGTCGGCAGGCCGCCCCGCCCTCCAGTCGCGTCGGTCGTGCGGGTTGGGCAGCATCGGCAAGAAACGGTCGCCCGTGCGGCGACGGCCGGCCGATGGGAACGCCATGCGCCGGGAAGCCCGGCGCGGCCCCAGGACCCCACCCCGAATGCTTCGCTCCGCCTCCGCCCATCGGCTGGCCGCCGCCGGTTTCCGCGCCGTCCTCGCCGCCCTGCTCCTGGCGGGCCTGGCTTCGGAATGCCTCGCGATCGAGATGTTCACCTTCTTCGGTGACGGCAGCCGTGTTGGACTGCCAAGCCTGGAGGTGCCGGTCGAGGCCTATCCCGGCATCCCGCTGCGCAGCGACCGGCTCCGGGCCCGCCGCGCCGCGCGGCGGCAGGCCGCCCCGGAAGCCACCGCGATGCCCGGCCAGCCGGCCCTGCCCCGCGGCATCACGATCCGCGAAATGCCGGCCACCCAACCGCCTATGCCGCGGCCCGTGCCGCGGATGCAGCCGACGAGCCGGAAATCAGCCGCCGCGCCGATCGCACCGGCGCCGGAGGATCTACTGCCCGAACTCGTCCGCCCGCCGCTGGCGGAGTGACCGGCAGCACGGGTCGGTGCGGCGCGCTCACGCGGCTGATGCGGGCATGCAAATGCCGCTGCCGCTACCGTGGCGCAAGCCTCCAGGCTTGCGAATGCGGGTTGTGGAGCCACAGGCCGGATTCGACGGTCGGAGACCGCCGCTACAGGGGCGAGCACGACGGTCGGAGACCGCCACTCTCAGTGGCGCAAGCCTCCAGGCTTGCGAATCCGGGTCGTGGAGCCACAGGCCGGATTCGACGGTCGGAGACCGCCGCTCCCAGTGGCGCAAGCCTCCAGGCTTGCGAATCCGGGTCGTGAAGCCACAGGCCGGATTCGACGGTCGGAGACCGCCGCTACAGGGGCGAGCACGACGGTCGGAGACCGCCGCTCCCAGTGGCGCAAGCCTCCAGGCTTGCGAATCCGGGTTGTGGAGCCACAGGCCGGATTCGACGGTCGGAGACCGCCGCTACAGGGGCGAGCACGACGGTCGGAGACCGCCACTCCCAGTGGCGCAAGCCTCCAGGCTTGCGAATCCGGGTTGTGGAGCCACAGGCCGGATTCGAAGGTCGGAGACCGCCGCTACAGGGAAACGCCGCTGGCGGAGTGACCGGCACCACGGGCCGACGCGATGCTTTGCCTGGCGTCAGTTGCCGCCGCCGGCTTCCTTCTTGAGCTTGGCCAGCAGGTCGACGGCGTCGGGACGGGTGGCGAACATGGGCTCGTTCGCCAGCACCTCCTCGAGGATCTTTCGGGCGCGATCCTTCTCGCCGCGGTCGGCAAGCAGCTTCGACACGTAGTAGGCGCCGTCGGTCGTGAGGGCGTTGTTGCGGGAGATCTGCTCGAGGATCTTCTCGGCGTCCTCGCGGCGGCCGCGCTTGTAATACACCCAGGCGAGCGTGGTCAGGGCGTTGACCTGCTGCGGCGAGTTCTCGCGGTACATCGCCACGTTGGCCTCCGCCATCTCGGTGGCCCGCTGCCGGGCGGCCTCGTCGTCCGACTCGACGAGCACCAGCGCCAGCGAGTTGCTGGCCGGGAAATTGCCCGGCGACTGCACGTGGGCTTCGTTGAAGAACTTCTCGGCCGTCTTGTAGTCGCGGGCCACCCGGGCGATCGCCCCGCGAACGATCTTGCCATCCAGGCTCTTGGGATCGATCTTGAGGGCATTGTCAGCCGTCGTCTTCGCGATCTCCAGGTCGTTCTGCCCCAGATACCACTGGGCGGAGGCGAGGAGCACGCCGGGGTCGTTGGGCGCGGCCTTGATGGCGGCCTCGATCAGCTTCTTGGCGGTGTCGCGCTTCTTGGCCTCGTCGTAGAGGCGTGCCAGGGCGAGCTCCGGCTGCACCGCCTTTTCGTCGAGCTTGCGGGCCTCCTTGAACTGGGCGAGCGACTCCTGTTCCTTGCCCAATTGGAAGAGCACGATGCCCATCCGCTGGCGGGCGCTGGCGTTGTCGGGGTCGAGGTCGAGCCAGCCCTGGAGATGCTTCTGCGCTTGCTCCCACTGCTTGCGGGCCTCGGCCACCGCCGCGTTGCCGGCGTGGCAGCGGATGTCGAAGTCACGCTTCCGCTTGGCGTTCTCCGTGAAGGTGGCCGTGAGCCCGCTGGCCTTCTCGAAGAGCACCGCGGCGTCGGTGATCCGGCGGTCCTGGAAGGCGAGGTCGCCGAGCATGAGATACGGCTCGGGATCCGCGGCGAACTTGACCGCCGTATCCTCCAGTTCGCCGCGGGCGGGGCCGAGCTGGTTCACGCTCAGCCACAGCGTGGCCATCATCACGCCCGGCGGGGGCAGCTTGGCGTTGTTGCTCCTGGCCCGCTCGAGGATCGCGCGGCAGCCATCGATGTCGCGGTCACGAAACCGGCTGATCGCGTTGTTGATCTCCTTGTTCTGGATGTCGTCCGAGACCGCCTTGCCGATGAGCGTCTGGGCGGTCACCTGGGCGTGCGCCACCCCCCCCTGCATGGCCGCGAAGCCGACGACGAGCAGGGAGGCCCAGCCGCGAACGGCACCGAACGATGAACGCATGTCCATGTGGAAAGATTCCTATCGTAGAGGAGGAGAAAAACCCCGCAAACCACTTATTTGATAATGTATCGCCGCGGGAGCGGCCTTTCCACCGCCCGCGAAAAGGGCCGACCTCGATGATGATTCTGGGCGCCGTTTATGAACGTGAGATAAGGGTCGCCCCGCGGAGCCGCGGACTGTTCGTGGCTCGCGCGGTCTACTGCGGCGCCCTGCTGGGGATCGTGGCGACCTGCTGGCTCGTCGTGACCGGCTCACAGACGGTGGCGACGGTGGGCGACACGGCCCGTTTCGGGGCCACACTGATGCGAATTCTGGCACCGCTGCAGCTCGTGCTGGCGATGCTTGCCGCGGCCCTCACGGCCGTGCTCGCGGTGGGAGTGGAGAAGGATCGCCGCACGCTGGAGTTGCTGCTGGTGAGCCGCCTCTCCGACGCGCAGCTGGTGCTCGGCAAGCTGGCCGGCAGCCTGCTGCGGGTGCTCCTGCTGCTCTTCGCGGCCGTGCCGATCTTCGCGCTGGCCGGCCTCTTCGGGGGCGTCGAGCCGGCCCAGCTCGGGCGGCTGTTTCTCGCCACGGCAGCCGCCGCGGTGGCGACCGCGAGCGTGGCCAACACCGTCGCCTTTTGGAAGGACACGACGTTTCAGGCGCTGGCGATCACCGCCTTCGTGCTCGCCGCCTGGACGGCCGCGGGCGAGGCGGCGGCCACCCGGTTTGGCGCCGCCGCGGGAGCGGCCGCATCGCCGGCACGCGCGATGTTCGCGGCGCTCGAGCCGGCCGGCGGGCCCATGCTGGCGCCGTTTCTCGGCGTTTGCGGCGGCGTCTTCGCCGCAAGTACAGGGCTGGCCGTCGCGCTCGTACGCCGCTGGAATACCGCCCCGGAGGTTCGCCGCCGCGGCGCCGCGAACGCTGCGGCCGTGACGGCCGGGGCGCGGTCTGCCCGCCGTGGCTGGCTCGCCCGCCGCGACGTGTGGCCCAACCCTGTCCTGTGGCGCGAGGTCTGCACGCGAGCCCACGGCCGCGCCATGCCGGTGGTGCGGCTGGCATGGCTGCTGCTGTTCGCGGTCGCGGTCACAGGCGTGGCGGCCGAGGCCCGAGCGGCCCGGCCCGACCGGCTCGCCACGGCGGTGGCCGTGGTGCCCATGGCGCTGGCCAGCCTGCTGGCCGTGACGGCCATGGCCGTCACGAGCGTGACGACCGAGCGCGACCGGGGCACGTTCGACCTTCTGCTGGTCAGCGACCTGGAGCCGGCGGAGTTCGTTTGGGGCAAGCTGTGGGGCGTGCTGCTGGCGGCCCGCGAGATCGTGCTCCTGCCGCTGGCCCTGTGCGGAGCGCTCGTCGCCGTGGGTATCGCCACGCCCGAGCACGGTCTCTACCTCGCCGTCGGCCTCGCGGTGCTGCTCTTCTTCGCCGCCGTGCTCGGCCTCTACGCCGGTCTCTCCCATCCGGTCTCCCGCCGCGCGATCGCTGTCGCCCTCGGCACGGTGGCCTTCCTGTTCGTGGGCGTCGCCACGGCGATGCGGATCATGGTGGCCTTCGGGGCGAGCTTCGAACTGCAGCTGGCGCCCTTCCTGGCGGTGATCGTGGGCGGCGCGATCGGGCTCTACGCCGCGCTCTCCGCCCGCAACCCCTCGCCTGCCGTCGGCTGGGCCTCGGCCCTGCTGCCGGCACTGACCTTCGTGGCTCTGACGGGCTTCCTGCAGGGCAGCACGCTGCAGGTGTTTCTCGTGGTCTGCGTCGCCTACGGCTTCGCGACGCTCGCCCTGCTCGTGCCGGCCATCGGCGCCTTCGACCTGCTCACCGGCCGCACCACCACCGGCACGTGAATCAGCCCCAGCGGTCGTGCCTCGCGGGCAGTCTGAATCAGCGTCGCGGGGCGGCGGGTTCGGCGGCGACGGCGGTCGGCGGTCGGGTGCCCTGCTCGAGCGCCGCGAGCCGCGCCTCGGCCTCGGGCGGCGCGTTGCCCTTGGCGACCGCCCTCCGATAACTGTCGACCGCTTCGGCCGTGCGGCCGAGCGCCTCTTGGGCCAGACCTTCGAGCACCAGCACGTCGGCCGGCGTCTGGCTGGGGCCGTACTGCTCGCCAAGGATGGCGAGCGTGGCCAGGGCCCGCTGCGGGCGGCCGAGCCGCCGGTAGGCCTCGGCCGTGTCGCACAGCGTCGCGCGGTCGTCGGGAGCCAGCGCGAGGGCGCGGTGATAGTCGGCCAGCGCCTGCTCGGCCTGGCCGCGGGCCATCGCCACCTGGCCGCGCAGCCGCCAGGCATCGGCCGACCGCGGGGCCATACCCACCGCATCGCGGGCCAGCCGGTCGGCGTCTTCGAGCAGCCCGAGTTCCATGTACATCCGGCCGCCGTCGATCGAGAGGCCGACGTCGCCGGGCGAGAGCTTGAGCGCCGCGGCGATCTGGCCGACGGCCTCCATCCGCTCGCCGCGCTTCCAGAGAACGTCGGCGTAGTGACGGCGGGCGTCGATGTCGAGCGGGCAGCTCTTGACGGCCCGTTCAAGCAGCCCTTCGGCCTGCACCAGATCATTGCGGTCGACGGCCGAGAGGCCCTCGTTGCACAGCCGCCGCGCGTTGGCGAGATCCGGCGGCACGGGATCGCGACGCTGCACCAGACGACAGCCCGCTCCCAGCCCCACGGCGAGGATCACGACGAGGGCCGAACGCATCGACATGGCAGCAGTTCACCGCACGAGGAAAGCCGCCGGACTGTAGGGAACGGCTGTGGCTGGTGCCACAGATGCCTCCGCCTCCGGCCGCCGATTCCGCGGTCTCCCGCAGCCTGCATCCGGCCTCTGCCGGGGGATGAGGCAAGATGGACGGCAGCCGAGTCCCCCTGGCTTGCCACGGCCGCCGCGCCCGCGGCAGGCGGCCTTGGCGCAGGCGGTCGGCCGGGCATACAGCGTCCTCTTCGGCCGCCGTCGCCCGCCTGGAAGCGTGCGTCATCCCCCGGCCGGGAGGTGCTGCGACGTGACACGCTGGCTCCGCGCATACCGGCACGCATCGGCCTGCATGCTGGCCGCCGCAGTCGCCGGCTGCGAAGTCCGCGATGAACTCGCGATACCGCCGGCGGCGGATTGGCCGGCCGGGCCCGTGATCGACGCCCGACCGCTGTTTCCGTCTTCTGAAGCGACCCCGACGGGCGTGGAATACGTCGAGGGCTATGAGTCCGGTCTGCGCCGGGCGGCGGAAGACGGCCGGCCGCTGCTGATGGTGTTCCGTGGCTCGTGGTGCCGGTGGAGCGCCGAGCTCACCCAGGGAACGCTCGCCGACGCGCGGGTCATAGGCTACTCACGGCGGTTCGTATGCGTGGCGGTGGACGCCGACCGCGACGCCACCACCTGCCGCCGCTTCACCGTCGACCGCTTCCCCACGGTGCTGCTGCTCGACGCCAACGGCACCGAGCGGTTTCGGGTGACGGGCTCGACCGCCGCGGGGCTCGCCGACGCGATGGCCGGCCTGCTCGCCACCCCGACCGCAGGCGGCCGCATGGCCGCCGGCAACCCCAGCACCGCGCGATGACGCTCCTGCGGACAGCCGACTGTGGAACAAGTCTGCCGCTGCCGGATGCGACGATTCCCGACCGGCGAAAATCTCGGCTTTTCGACCGGTCGGCCACGTGAACAAAGGCCATGGATGCAATCCCGTTCGGCACGGGATTTGCGCATCACACGCCTGGAGCCCTAGGCAAGACAGGCGGCTTGCGCCCTGGGCTTTGATCGTCGATAGTGTCCGGCATGGCAGCCGGAA
>Ga0315901_10006815_pt1 | contig 13630 bp, 20 predicted proteins | sample LakEriMetagenome_10_FD_203761 | JGI IMG/M metagenome (GOLD analysis project Ga0315901, IMG submission 203761) | Freshwater fungal communities from buoy surface, Lake Erie, Ohio, United States - Buoy 2 MA116 | ecosystem: Environmental > Aquatic > Freshwater > Lake | place: USA: Lake Erie, Ohio... | reverse complement strand
TCTCGCACAATCAACGCATGATATACCATGCGAAAGATGTACAATTCGTCGATTATCTTTTGCGGTTCTGGATAAATCACAATGCACGCTCCATCTACACAAATATTCTTTTGACTGAATCAGTCATTACAAACATCACTTCATCGTCTTTGGTATCGAGCAAGGCTTCTAACGTAAGTGTACGAATCATTGACAATGCCTTAGGCATTACATACGAGCGCATCATTTCATACGAACTTGAAAACACTCTGCACATAACAATGACATTTGCAAAGTCATCTTGCTTCACTCCTCGCTTAACATCAATGTAATCGCCATTCCCAACAACGGCGTACATTGTCATTTCACACTCGGAAAATGGATACCGAATCTCAATTTGCCACCAATCTTCAGGCACAGATGAGTTCATTGGCAACCACAGATTGCGATGAATGTACGGTTGCGACATGTTTTGCGTGTTTTCCATAGTCAATCTCCTATTCCAATTTGTCAACTGCGTGCACACGCTCGAGATAGTCAAACATTTCGTCTTTGGTTTCTGTCCAATACCCATCAATGCGTTTTCCAGTCACTGCATCTTGGCTAAACATCATGTAATATCCATCACGAATGAACACGACAATAACAACATTTCCACCAACACCACCAGTCCATGCAGGGGTAGATGGTAATTCATCCTTATACAGCGCAATCGTTGTACGTCGCAATACGAACATAAATCATTTTCCTCTTTCTACCCACAACATACCGACCACACTAATCCCAATCGTTACACCTAACATGCGAAGGGTAAGTGCCAACTGATAGTCCTGTACAAACGCCGATATGTATTCCAGATACGCAGCTCCTAGTAACAAAAACAATGCGACCATCCATTTCATGTCACTTTTTTCCTATCACATATTCTGATATTTGCATGTTTGAGCGATTCAACATCTCATCTATGATGCGAATTTTCTCTGCTTTCCCATTCATATAATTTGCTTCATCGAGCAATGCAAAATCGTAACACCACGACACAATTGTGTAGAAACTTGGAGTGGGCTTGCGTTGAAAGATAACCACAGAACTGGGATAGCGTCGCACGTACAACGGGTTCTTGTGTTTTGTTGGCATGACAAACGAATGTAATTTCGCTTTGCGTTGATGCAGGTCATTATGCTTCCAAAAATCATATGCGTGATATTTAATCTGATATGGCACAAGCATGAACTGAAACAACGCATTCTCTTTTGGGTGAATGCGTTGCATTCGTAACATCTTGCACATTCGTTCCACAATATCGTCAGTTGCACGACGCTGATATGTTGAATACCCCGAGCCAAACGTCACGGTATTGATAATGCCATTGTTTCCAGAGCGATGAAACGACCGAAAATGAAAGTAATCTTTCTCGTATGACACAACGATAACCCTTTCTTTTCTATTCTGGACGCAGTGGCGCACGCCATTTTACCAACGACGCACCATGTTTTGCTTCCAAACTTTCTTGAATATGGTGCGGAATTTTGCGCATGTGCATGGCATGCTGACGTGTTGGATTTAACATAGACGCAGTCATATCCAGATGCACACCAAACACAACAGGCTTGTGTGTATCAAGATACAACAACAACTTGGCGTAGTACGTGCCATCGCCGTCTACAACCTGCACCCACTCGCCACGTTCAAAGCCTAATGTATCAGCACTGGTAAATGTTGAGAAGTCCATATGAGCATTCCTTTCTTTCATCATCATATCATATATACGGTATTGAAACGCAAAAAGGGTCACGTACATATCGCTATATACGTGACCCTTTTTGTTACGGTAACTGACTCGCACGCTCAATCTTTGTGAGCACAAATACGTGCATCACATCTTTAGGAGTTGATTTTGACACCCATAATCGACCGTTGGTGTCAAAGTTGTAGTGCATTACCCACAGTTCCTTAAAGAACTTGTGCGGTTCTACTGGCGACTTCTCAAATATATATGCGAGAAAGTCATGTGCGCTGTGAAACGTCACTGCACTTTCCTCACGAATACGAGTTGTCGTGTCGAGGGCAATGTGGGTATGCAACCCATCAGGCGCATCAAAGAAGTCTTTCGTGTATTCCACGAACCTTGCCATGCGCTTTTCGTGGCAATCACAGTCACCCGAACTACCACACGAGCATGGCACTGACTTCGTAAGCCAGTCACCATAGTTTAGTATCGTCATTGTGTGTTCCTTTCATGACAATAAATAACTTCAAGCATGTTGCTTGTGATTTAATTATATCATTACGATATATTTTGTCAATAAAAATGCCACGCACATATGTATTATGTACGTGGCATTCTTTACGACTATCCCAAACGGTGGTCGGTTTCCCGAATCGTAATGACATAGTCGTTAAGCGGTGCGTATGTCGTATCCAACAGGTTGCGCAGTTTACGCAAGTAGTTGCTTGCGTACTGCTGAGCGTAAATGCGCTTGTAACACGCTTCGTACTCATCAGGCTCTGCTTGTCCCAGTTTGACACGCTCAACTTCCTCTTGGAAGTCGATATGCGAAATCGCTTCCGTCAGTTGTGCAATCACAACCTTTTTGTCCTCGTTCATTGTTTGTTCCTTTCATACACACAAACAACTACAAGCCTCGTGCTTGTAGTCTTATTATAACAACTATATATATTTTGTCAATAAAAAAGACCACGAACATATCGCTATGTACGTGGTCTTTTTCGTGTGCATCAGTTTTTGGCAATGTCCATTGGGACAATCAGTACGCAATCCCACTTGTCAAATACGACACCGCTTGATTTTGCTTTCGCCAACGCTTGTTCCGTGATTTTCTGCTTTCCTTCATGACTGACGTTGTAATGTGTTCCATTAATGAACTTGGTGTAGATGACACCTTCAACTACTCGGGTAATTGTTGCCCAGTGTAGTTCTTTGCCAACTTTCACAAATTCACTATTATCATCGTCAGACCATTCAAGCCACCACGAGTTCGGGAATGGCTCTACATCAGATTCCACGTCGATGACGAATTGTGACTTTGATTCAAACATAAACTTTACCTGATAAGGATACGTCATGTTTTCAAACTCAACCTTGAATTGCGGTGCGCAATACTTGCAGTATCCGTATTTGAAATCAGGGTTGCCCAAGATTTCGTTTTGAAACGATTCTTTGGCATTGATTTCTACGCATTCTGGATTACGACATTCAACCCACTCAATAGGCGTTACTGTCACTGGTGCGCCAACAGGTGCATCGTGATGTGAGAAACTAATTTGCAATTTCTTGCCTGTTAGTTTCCAACGAATCGTGTGGTCTGAAATGCGGTCGGTAAGGTGATGAATAAACTCGTATCCATTGCGAAACGTTTCGTCATACACCGCAGCACGACGTTCCACCGTGTGGGTACTGTGCGCATAAGGAGCGTCAACAGTAAAGAAACTTGCACACTCAGTAGCGAATATTTCCACTGCGTCAGAATAGCAGTCGCAATACTCGACCCCTTCACACTCGCATTGAGTCGTAATGACTCTCGATGCAATCACTTCGTTTGTCATACATGTTCCTTTCATTAAGACAAACAATCGTAAGCGTTTTTTCGCTTACATGAATATAATACCATATATATAAATACAATGTCAATTTATTTTGATGATGTGTTGTGCAATAAAAAAACACACAGGCGAGGCACTACAGTTTCCTGCAATACCTCGCCTGTGTGTTAACGAACCAAGCCTCCGTCTTTGACTTTGCACTGGTCTACCCACGGTTCTCCGTTAAGAAGAACCTGCTTGCGGTACACCCAGTAGTACCCAGCAAGTGTTTCGATAATCTCATCGGCTTTATTAAGCGGTACACGCTTCCGATTAATCTTGTCCCACTTTTTACTGAGCACGTAGTTGTCATATGCGCTTCGATACAGCGCAATATGCATGTGCATCATCTTAACGACCATGCTTACTGGTCGCTTGGTCAACTTCAATTTTACGGGCAACCGTGGGCGAACTTTTTTCGCTCGCTCTTCACGCACCCGCTCCGAGTACCGATAAAAGTATTCGGCTTGGTCTGAACCGTTCTGCCACTCGATTGACCGCAACATACGTGCAGTCGTCTTGGGAGGCACGCCCCCCGTGTTTTCACGCACGACATCGTGCATGAACTGGTTGAATGTGCTCCAATAGTCAAGGGGCATGCCGTTGTAGCTGTCACTGTCACTGACAATCTCCTTTGCCTTTTTGTTGGCGCAGGATACAATATGCTGGCAGAATATCCAGCCGACACTTACCGTTGTCATAGTATTTCCTTTCCGATAACGGTTATCGCTCGATGCGATATGTATATTATACTAACTATATAGTTATTTGTCAACATTTGCTGGCGATTTGTTGCATATCAGTCACGAAAACAGGCGATTTGCACCGCTTTTGATGCCATAACCTATATATTCAACGGTAAAAATAAGATTTAACACAGAAAAGCGCACGAAATATGCATGTTTTGCACAGTACATGTACACGAATACGCCCTTATAGGCATATGTTTACATGCACATTAACAAAACCTTTCACAACAATACATGGTATGACGTGCTTATTTATGCGTTACAAAGTATTTATTTGTGTGCTTTGTGTGCATACTTTTACGGATAACGGTAGATGTGCGTGGTTGTGATTTTTTCAATGATTTCAGTGGTGTGCTCAACGGAGTATCAGGAAAAAGTTCAGACAATTGCGCAGTTGCAAACTCGTCACGGAACAATTGCTCAAACGGTTTTCGCATTGACTGAAACGATTCACTGACGTTGTCCATATCGTCGTACATTTCAGGAAGTTGCACACGTCCACGAATGCGATTAACCACTTTTTGTGCTTGTTGCAATTTTTTGTCACGACGATTTTGGGGAATAGACAATCGAGCAGGTTTCATAAACTCTTTAATTGAACCAACCAATTCGTCATCAGGCTTTGCAGATGAGCCACGCATTGAGTTGACCACGTTGCGGAGGTACTCTTTTGCATTTCTGGTATACGCAGAACGAATCATAGAGTCCTCAGTAGATGCATTAAGAACTTTTGCTTTGTTATTTTTCTCTTTGATAGCAACGAGTTTTTGTTTGCCACGAGGAAGCGATGGGCGAGGAGATTTGGCAGATTCAACAGTCGTTACGGTATTTCCATCTGCATCTTTTACCGATTTTACGGACATTTCATCCCATTTGACAGGAGAGATTTTATCTTTGCCTTTTCGGTTCTTTTCGCCTATTTCGTAGTCACGCACAACGGTTGTTTTTTCCGACATGCCATAGCGAGATGGAGATGGAAAGTATCGCACTTCACCACGGAGACCTGCGCCTGGAAGATACAAGCCTTGTTTCATGGGGCGAATAACATCATCGTCATTTCCAATAGAGAGCACGCCTTGCACGTCGGTTTTTGTTGGTTTTTTTCGTTTAAGTTGGTCGAGAATGTTAATGCTTGCTGATGGAAGAAGTTTTTCTTCTTTGATGCGGTCAAGCATATCGTCAAGTATGCCAATTTCTTTTGGTGCATAGGGTGGGAGTTTGTCATCAACTTTTGCAGAGAGGGAGCGTTGCACGTCTGCAAGGGTGGCTTTATTGTTTTGACGGAGTATTTGTGCAATTTCTTTGCGCACGGCTGATTCATTGACGGTATTTTTTGCACGATTGCGAGCGATGGATGCAACATCGTCGTTACGAATTGTGCGAGCAAGTGCATCGGCGTTACGAAACATTCGTGCAAGTGGTTTGATTTTTATTTTTGCCATAAATAAATTTCTCCTTAATGACGTTGCGTGCTCTTCTTACGGTTTGTCTAACGTTGAGTTTTGCCATAGTGTTATCTCCTTGTGTAATATGCAGGTTTATTTATACTTCATTCCAGTCTATCCCATTAAGCTCCTGTCCTGTTTTTCTACTTCGCACTCTAGGTACATACTCAGCCCACTCTTCATGAGGTGTCAGGTCTTCAAGTTCTAATATGTATTTTCGATTAAACAACTTTTCGTCATCTTGTGGTTTTCGTGTTCGTGGCGTAGGCTTGGTTTTGCCTTTTTGTTTTAATTTTTGTGTTGCGTTCATAAAAGTATCTAAATATTCTTGTTGATATTTTGCACGGTTTGAATTGTTGTTAAGCGATTCATAAATTTTGTTACTAATATCTGATGGTATAGAATGTTTTTCTTTTGCATTTCTAACACCTATTTCTTGAGTGAATGCGTCGTAAGGACCAGCATTTGGATACCATCTTGACCACATTGATGGGTGGTTCACATTTGATGGGTGGTTCACATATCTTGGCTGTGTGCTCAATTTCCAATTTTTTATATAATCATCAAATTCTTGTTTTAATTGATTATCTGTTATTGTATCTAACGCATCTTCTTTACGATATTTTCTATCCATTCTGTCTTTAAAGCCAAGATAAATATTATCTTTTATGCCTCTACGCAAATTTTGACGTATCAGTTTATCTTCTGCCTCATACATCATGGCATTGGTTTTATCTTTACCTTCCAACACCCGAGGTGATTTCATTACGGGCAATTTAGGTCGTGTCTCCTTCTTGCGAGATACGTTTATTCCTGCATCTTTCAATCGTTGTTCTGTTTTAAATGCGGGCAACAAATTTGATTCGCTATCATATTCAGATGCTTTTCCCACTTTTACTGCGTTAAGTTCTTGCAACAGTCTTGTCTTGCCACTTTGTGTGAGTTTACTAGGATAAGGCACTCTTCGCTCGAATATTGGTTTTATTTCCTTTGGTATTTCCTTTTTGGCAACCGCAATATTAATAGCTTCTTTTATTGTTTTTTTATCCAGTTTAAATGGTTCAATTGTTTTTGACGGCTGAACTAACGCATTCAACAATTTTGATTCCACTTTGCCTGTTTGTAACGCACGTTGTGCGTCACGCATTCCCTCTCTTCGCATTTTTGTTTGATACAATTTTTCTGCAATAAGAATAACTTTGTCTAACGCATTATCCACTTCTCGTACAGTTTTTTCTTTATCTCGCAATAGCGCAACAGTGTTTGCCACACTTGGCTTTCGACTAAATTCTTCTTTTCTTGTTGCACGTTGTAATTGTCCAATTGTTGTTTTTTGGTCAATATCTTTTATCTGTGCAAATGCTCGTATTGCGTTTGAGTTAAGTTTGATGTCTTTAATCGGTGTTTTTGGGTCAATACCCTTCAACTGCCCCAGTGCTCGTATTGCGTTTGGGTTAAGTTTAATTCGTGCCATTGTTTTCTCCTTGTGTGATGTGCAGGTTTATTTATACTTCATTCCAGTCTATCCCTTATAATTATCCCAATCTACCCAAAGCTCCTGTCCTGTTTGTTTACTTCGCACTCTAGGCACATACGATTTATCTTCAGGATATTCATTAGGAGACTCTTGGTCCAAATAAGTATGGATAATCAATATAATCGTCATAGTCATCGTTTGTATAATCTGTATTAATTTTGTTATCTTGTGGTTTTTGTGTTCGTGGCGTAGGCTTGGTTTTGCCTCTATCTTGCAACCGACCAACCGTGTCTGTGAATGCGTTTAAATATTCTTGTTGGTATTTTGTTTTTTGTTCTTTTGTGGGTATTTGTTCTACAGTCATTATTTTATCTTTTTCGATTGAAGAATCATAAAATTTACCACCATAAATTTGACGAACAACGGGGTCTCGCACATTAAGACTTTCGTGTAATATATCAGATTTATTGTTTTGCATAATATGTTGTTGTGCCAAATTGCTCATTAATCTGTCTATGTCCATTGGTTTTCTATAATAATCAATTTCTTCATGCAGATTGTTTTTTCGTTCTTGTATAGCATTATTTAAAATGTTATTTCTTTCTTTTTTTGTTTTTGCGTTGTTTAATGCGTTTCTGTTTGGACCATAAAATAAACTTGTTGAAATATCGTTTTTTACTTTTTCACGCAATCTTTGACGAAACAATTTGCTGTCAACATCATATATCATTGCATCAGTTTTATCTTGACCAGACAATACTTTTGGCGATGTTTTTGCAGGTAATTTAGGTTGTGGTTTTTTGCGAGATAGTTGTGCTTCATAAACAAACGGTATCGTGTCTTTAAAAACACCTTTGTTGGCAACACGTTTAACGTTTTTTGCTTGCAGTGCATTTAATTCTTTTAATTCTTTTTTGGCATTTGCAATTAATTTACGAGCAACAAAAGATTTACCGTCAATTTCGTATAATTGTTTTAGTTCAACAGGGACTTTTTTTTGTTTAACCGCAATGTTAATTGCTTCTTTCATTGTATTAGGTTGTATTCGTAACGGGTCAGTATATGTTAGTATCTCAGCAAATTTTTCATTGTTTGCATTGTTGGCAATTGATTTTACCCAATCATTTAACAGTTTTGGTTGCACGTTGCCAGTTTGCAACGCACGCTGTGCGTCTTGCATTCCTTGTCTGCGTAATTTTTTTTCATGCAATTTTTCTGCAATAGGCATAATTTCTTTTAATGCATCTTGCACTCGTTTTGGGTTTTTTAATAACCCCATTTCCCTAAACGCAGTTGGCTTTCGATTAAACCCCTCTGTTCTTTTTGCACGTTGTAATTGACCAAGTGCGGTAAACGGTTCAATACCTTTCATCTGTGCGAGTGCTCGTATTGTTGTTGGGTTGATTTTAATTCGTGCCATGATTTCCATCCATTCATAACATATATAGCCAATTCAAACCGTGGTTTTTTCTATTTTGTAAGTACACATGTATCATACCGCATCTTTTCCAAAATTACATCACGCAAAAAGGGAAAAGGGAAAAAGGAAAACGCACGTTCTGCTTGTGCACACACCACAAAAAAGAGAGAGAGAGGGAGAGAGAGAGAGAAAGAAAAGTGTAGCATAACATATATAGGTGTTAGGAAAATTGAATCTGGCACATAACTCACTCACGGGGGCTGGGGCGGAAAAAAGGGATTTTTCAGGGCGAAAACACAGAATTTCTTCACACTTTTCAACTCTACATTACGCCAAAAGCCATCTGGTGATTTTGCCATGCATTATCACCTTATTATCATTTTGCCTTTGTGCCTGTCCCCATCTACCCATGCACCTGCACCCCTGCCACCTGCCACTCGACCTGCCTATGCCACCCGACCCGTGCCATCGCAATGCACCACCATGTGACCAGTCGGAGAGGGAGAGCCGGGCTTTGATGCACAACGAACGGTGAGAGTGCGGAGAACGGTGATGCTGTACAAAATCAATGTCATTCATCTATAATGCTCATTCCATCTTTCAATTCATCTGTGGTTATGTAAACTAAACAGCGTTACTGTATCAGTACGTCTTTCTCAACACACTATGTGGTGTGCACACAAAAGCGATGCCATAAAACAAAAGCCAGTGTGCTTGTGTGCACCATCGTTGCAACCCAACAATAATGCAAAGCACACTGGCTTTTGTTACATCAGTCAAGAACGGTAAACGGTCAAACAGAACACCTACTTCACGCCTGAATTCTTCGATTGCTTATCCATCATCATTCGAGCGAGAACGGCTGGTCGTTGCAATACACTCAATACTTGCTCCATTGGGTCAGCAGAAACAGACCGCAAACGATTAACGGTGGCAATCACTTTGCGACCTGCATCAAGCGTGTTTGACTTAGGCAACCGTGTATACTCTGGTACACGGTTCTTACGGTCATTACGCAACAACATCTCTTCTGCCATGCGTGCCATGCGACGGTTGGTGTTCTGTGTGGCTTTCACGTTGTTGCGTACATCCTTGCCTTGAAGCATGGTAAGAACGGTCTCCAACGGATTGCCCACTGCACGGTTCACTCGTGCTCGAGCTTTCATGCCAATGGTTTCCTCGGCTGGAGAGCGACCCATTGTCAAATACTTTGGATTACGCATCGAGTCCGATGAAGCCTTGCGAACGGTTGACATGCGCTTTACCGCAGGACCAAGTTGATTTTGCAAACCATTGTTTCGTCGATTCATCCGTTTATCATTTGCATCAATCAAAGCCATGCCCATGTAAGGCAATGGACCACCAAGCAAATACAATAAGTTTTTAGGGTCTTTCTTATAAGAACGTACATCCCGTATAAACGAACCTATTTCACCTCTTTGAGGTAATTGATTTTGCATCTTTCTGCCCAAAACATTCCCAAATCGACTTGCCTTATCAACAAAATTATCAACTTTATCAACTGCATTATTAAAATTGTTTTGAAAATCATACAACTTTTCTTTGGCATTATACAACCGTCTTTTAGCATAATCACTCGCATTCCAATAACGAAGTGCACGTGCAGGAGATTGCATAGTTCCCTTTGGAAGATTCACATATGCAGGATTACGCATCGAATCAGATGATGCCTTGCGTACCGACGATTTCATTCTCTTGCCAATTTTCATCGGTGTTGGAGTAGGAGGTGTTTTGCTCGGTCGAGTACCAGGGGGCATAGTTGGTATAGGCGGAAATACACTTCTTAAAAACGGTGCAACTTTTGCATTAAAACTATCCATGGCATCCATAGACTGTGCTTTGATATTGCCTAAATGTTCACTTGCAAGTCTTTTATAATCAGTCGGAGGAGAATAAGGAGTGAAAGAACCTGTTGAAACCATGCTTGACTTTGGAAGATTTACATATCCAGGATTGCGCATTGAATTTGCTTTGCGTACCGACGACATACGCTTGGTGGTAGACGATGGCTTGCGCAATCGTTGCATGTAATCCCGCAACATATCAGCACTGCGACCATACGGAGATGCTGAATACGAAATGTCATTCACTAACTGTAAAATATCATTTCTTTTTGCTCGAGAAGTCATTGAACCTTTTGGAAGTTTAATGTATTCAGGATTACGCATCGAGTCTGCTTTGCGTATCATAGCATGATGCACGCCATACTTGTTTCTTGACATTATTTTTTCCTTACTTACTAAAACGATTTCTTTTCTTCATAGAAGATTCTCCACCAGAACGGCTCGGACTCTTTTTGTCCCTTGTTCCTAACAAAAGCGCACCACCAGATGCAAGACTGGCTAACGTTCGTAACGCATTGACATGGCGGGCAACACGATACGCCGTACTGTATCGGTTAATAATACGATTTTCTATATCGGACACTTTTTGTCCTCTATCCGCATGACGAGGATTATTTTTTCGAGCATCATGTATTGCTAGTCGTAACGACACTCCCAGTTCTTTTTGCGGTGAACGAAGCGTATCTATTAACGGTGATGCGTTGCGAGTTGATTTCTTTTCGTTATATTTTTGATGCGACCGTGCATACGAATCAAAATCTTTTCTGTCAGTTTCTAATATACCTGCACGAATCTTGCGTGCTTGCAAGTCTTTCAATACACCTAATCGCTCCAGTGCATCAACGGCTTTCATTGAACCAACGTTTGTTGCACGAAGCACACGCATAGGAACTGCTATGGCTTGCTGACCAATAGATTCACCCACATCCCTCGTGCGAGCAAGCACTCGCACGAGGTTTCTATTCCGTGGTATGTTCTTCGCATTTGGCAACGCAATCTTTAGTCTTGCCATTAGTAATCCTATTACATGTACTTATTTCGGAATGAAATTGGCTTGGTTGCCATAGCCTTGTACACTGACGACATGCGCTTGGCTGTAGAAGTTGCAGGTTTTTTATTAGGTCTTGATTCTTTCGGTGCTGACTCTTCTTTGCTTTTGTACTTTCCCTCGTGAATACCAATGCTTTCAAGGTACTCTTTTTCTTTTTGTTTTAGTTTATGCCACTCCCAATCATGCATACGTAAAAACTCGTCTGGGCGCACCTTGTTATCGGGATAGCGATGAAGATGTTCACGCCATTCCTGCGGAGTCTTGTCACCCAACTCGTCAATAGAGATAGGCAAACTGCGCTTTAATCGGTCACGCTTGTAATCCATGATTGACTGCTTGGCATTGCCAAGTAACACATTCAATCGTGCACGCATCTTATCAGTCAATCGCTCTTTTGCAGGAGCACGTTTAATGTTTACATACTCAGGATTACGCATTGAATCTGATTTTTTTGACTTTGAATCAGCCTTGCGCATTGACGACATGCGCTTCATTGCAGATGAACCACGAGTTGCACCAGGCTTTGGTTGCGATGGCATTGAAAATTCCCATACATCACCTCGTGCATAAGGTGGCGCACCTTTTACCCCTAATGGTTTTGATGTCCATCTCACATACTCGCCTTCAGGTCCAGCATTTGGCACAACCAGTTGAGATTCGGTGTTTCCATATCCTCTGAACAACATGTCATACAATGGACGATTTTCAAAAATTCCTGGAACATCTCTGCCACCAGAAACTCTCACATATCCGTCTCCCATGTCTTCAAAGCGTGGATTATTTCGTATTTGTGTTTGCTTAAAATTTTGAATTGCAGCAGCACGCATTGGTCCACCTTTGGTTGGAACCATGCCTCTCGGGTCTAAAAATTGCTTGCTGTAAGGATTCACTTTGGTATTCCGAAATGGCATTAAATTGTACAACTCCGCATCACTGCGACCACTTGGATACAACTGTGAGTACGCAGCTGCGAGTGCTGGACCATTGAGTGGCAACGTTTTCGGGTCATAAGGATTACGGTCAGTTTTTGCTGGTCGTGCATTTCCGTCTCTTACTTTACGCATTTTCATGTGTGTCTCCTCTTAAAAATATTATTTACCAAACCGATAATGCATTGGCTGATAATGCCCTAACACATTGTCATGCACATACATCATCTCGCCTACACCTACTTGTTTTTTAATTGTTTTACTACGTTCACTGGATGATGCAAATGTATCAAAATACTTTTTACTACGTCCAACTGCATGACGTGTGTTTGGCAGATTATTTGCAACTAACGAAAAAGGCGCATATCGCTTCTTCATAATACCGTCTTTTTTAACTTTTACCATGTGCGCTCCGTTATTTTTTTTGATTTTTCGACGTTTTTATTTGCAAATTTTGTTTTTTTATTATCATAACAAATTAATTATACAATGTACACACTATTATGATTGACTGTTTAACTCTCTTTGTGCGTTAAACGATAGCAGGTCAACAAAAAAACAAACGTGGGCATCGGTAAACCGACCCCACGCAATACCCAGTAGATATTCAGTTACGATAATACGGTCTCTATACGACATCTGCATCCAAAAAGCCGAACGATTCGATGCGTTAATATATTGACCATACATTGGATACCGTTGTGCTCGCTCAACCCACAACAGTCGTTGTTTACGATAGAACCATCGAGTAATGCCATGCCAAAATATTGAAAAGCCCATACATTACTCCTGTTGTGTAATCGTCATACGTTGGATTGTGTACATCACGTCGTTTAACACTTGCTCAGCATCAGAAATCTTTGCAAACTCCTCTTCTGATATATCTATTCTACCCTTTGGTCGCACAACTTGCACACGCAGTTTGTTGCCTGACAACGATGCAACAAAGTATGGACACATCCATTGACACAATGTACCTCGCATTGCATGTTGCATGCCATACAATGTAGCAAATTCCAGTGCCCTATGATACTGCGTTGCAGTGTATCTCCGCACGTCAGCATTCTTAAAAAAATCATCCCAATATGATTCAATCTCTTCTTGCGAATCAG
>Ga0315901_10006813_pt1 | contig 13631 bp, 12 predicted proteins | sample LakEriMetagenome_10_FD_203761 | JGI IMG/M metagenome (GOLD analysis project Ga0315901, IMG submission 203761) | Freshwater fungal communities from buoy surface, Lake Erie, Ohio, United States - Buoy 2 MA116 | ecosystem: Environmental > Aquatic > Freshwater > Lake | place: USA: Lake Erie, Ohio... | reverse complement strand
TGTTAGTACTGGTTGATTGATTTGCAAAGAAATATATTTTATTGCGAATTATTCTCATCTATATTATGTATTAATCCAGGGCTTATTGAGAAAGATTTTCATTTAATTTTAAGATATTGTTGTAAAAAGTGGTGTTTAAAATAATGAGAAGAAATCAAAAATTTAACATAATAATAATATTTGTTTGTTATTTTTTAATATGGACTCCTTGAGCACCAGGACTGCTGGCTTTTCACCACCTGAAACTCTTCAAGAAAAAAGAAAAAAAGAAAAGCTAGAAGCCGAACAAGCAAAACAACAAGAACAAAATACGGGATCTGATACTCAGAGTGCTGAAAGTGCTGCTCAAAATTCTAAAGAACAAACTACAAAAGCAAGAACAAGCTTACCTGGTACCAACGGGACAACACAATCTAGTGACACTGCTAGTCCTTCATCAAAAGTTACTGATTCTAAAACAAGTAGTAAAAAAGATAGTGAGACTACCGGTATGGATTCGAAAGGAAGCTCTCTGGATTTATTTAACAAGGGTAGTTTTAATAATGATAAAGCAGTAGGGTCAGTAATCGATTCAAGACCAAGATTCACTCAAGAACAAGAAAAACAAACAACAGAATTACTTCTTAAACAAACAGAAGCTCTTCAACAAAGAACAAAAAAACTTTCTGGAATGCTGGCTCGTGATGGTAACCAAAGCCATGAAGAAGCTGCTGAATATCACAGTACTTGGTATGGGGCAAATTACTCCACTAATCTTTTTAACAAGCATAATGGAAACAGATTAACAGAACTTGCAGAGACCGAAAGACTGCAGAGCGGAAAAATGCAAAGAGCTTCTAATACCCTAGAAGACACTCAGCAAGAAGCAGAAAAATTTATCCGGCAGGGTGAATATACAAAAGCTCGAGAAACTTTAGAGAAAGGGCTTGAGTTCGCTAATCAAGAGTTTTTTGACACTCAAAAAATAATTGCACGCGAAAGAACAGATCCTGCAAAATTAGGAGAAGTTCTTCAAAATATTGATACTAGCTATAAAACGGTTAGAAATGGAATAATAATGGCTGGTGCTGCTATTGTAACCGGTGGGGTTGCAGCAAATTTTATGGCTGGTGGAGGTTTATTATCCGCTGGCGCGGCTGGAGCAAGTCAAACTTCACTTTCTGGACTAGCAGCCACAAAAGCTTTTGCAATGGGCACTGGAAGTGCTACAGCTGCTGCTTTTGGGGGTGATGTCGTTGGTTCATTGGCGCAAGGCATGACAGCCAATGAAGCTCTTCAACATTCAAGCGAACAAATATTAGAAAATGCCAAAAACGCTGCTTTAGGATCACTTGGAGCGATTACAGGTATTGGCGTGGGAGGACGCTTAGCTTCTAGCCTATTATCACCGCAAGCAAGCGCAAGCTTACAACACCTGGTTAGATCCAGCACAGCAGGTGCTACAGGCTCTATACCTGGCGTGGTCAATGATATAGCCTCTAAAGTAGGAGAAAGACAAGGTTTAATCTCTGAATTAACTCAGGCTGGTAAAAGCCAAGAAGAAATTGATAAAGCTCTTGCAGAAAGAAAGTTAGACTTTAACTCTATTAGCTTATCATCTGCTGCTAGTTTAGTTTCAGGAGCGGCTTCTGGATATATAGGCTCGCTTGCTACCCGAGCAAATTCCTCAGCCCTTGTTCAGGGATTGACCAGGACAGAAGCTACCGCTGCAAATGCAGCAATAACTGTTGCAGAAGAAATGACTCAAGTGGGAATCGCTGCCGCAGAGAGCTCCGCGCAAGGGTATACTCCTGGAACACCAGAGTTTGAACAAGCGGTGCTTGCTAATTTTGCAAGCCTTGTGCCAAGCAGAATTGCGGGTGCTGTATCAACTGAAACATCAGCTAGGCAAACAGAACAGGCGGGCACGGAAACAACAAAAGAAAGCACTCTTGACGAATCAGGGAATACAGAATTTTTTAAAATAAATTCTGATGGTAATCTACAAACAGCACAATTTAAAGATGAACCAGAAAGAACTAAAGCAGTTATTGAAGAAAGCGAGCAAAAACAATTAGCAAGAACTGAAGAAATAAAACAAGCCAGGGAACTAGCTATAACAAGAAATAGTGAGTTAACTAGAGATGTTGTAAATAGATTACTTAGGAATTATTCAAGTGCAAGTATTAAAAATAAAACAAGAGAAGACGCAGAAATAATTAGCCAAGGCTCTTCACCAAAAAGTAAGGAACAAAGAGAACGAGTAATTACTTTAAGGGATGAAGATGGAAATGAAGTAAACCTTGAGATTCATGAAAATGACCTTCAAAAGTCTAACGCATATATTAAATTAGTAAGCAATAATCACTCTGGATTACAAAACCTTAATCCAAGCTATCCAGCAGGATATAGATTAACTGAACGAGATCGCATACTACTACAAAGAGCTATTGAAGACCAACCTAGTGTTGGAGAAAAAAAACCAAGCGTATTAGGATTTAATCCATATTTTTATGGACAAACAACTGAGACTCTAATAAAAAAAGCAACCCAAGATCCAGGCTTTCTTATGGAAGGGGTCACGGAATTACTTAATAGATCACGAATAGAGAGGAGATTAACTGAAGATATACATTTTAAAAATGACCTATTGGAGCTAGCAGGAATAAAAAGCAATGGAATTGGTTATTTTGTTGATGATTTAACTAAATTTTCTAGTTTATTAGATGATTTGAAGGAACGACCTAGTTATGAATTTGATCAGAGAAGTAAAAGACATGTAGACGAATTAATCAAAGAAACATTAGATACATTGATCATGAGATCTCTAAGTATAGAAACTGAAGCTCATAAACAAGAAGCTACTGAGCAACTATCAAGACTTTGTGGTGTTTTACAACAAGTTAGAACCTTAGGTATAGAAAGTATTAATGATCTTCCCTTAGATTTAAGTGGTGATCTAGAGGGCGTTTCTATCAATACTCAGATATCAGAATTAATAACAATGATTAATAATGAAAGCACTAGGATATCTAAAATACCAATAGGAAACAAAAAACTACCCGAAGATACATCATTAAGATTTTTACTTGATGATGATGATGAATAAGCAGAAATCAATTGAGAATATTCTGATTAAAAATTACTTAAACACTTTTTATTGTATTATTATCTTGCCAGTAAACCTGTGAGCGTTTTCTTTTGTAATCTAACGATGCAATTTATCAAGACCCTAAATAAACTACAATTATATATATGACCACCGAAATTTACGACTGTATCATCATAGGAGCGGGCCCCGCGGGCTTATCTGCTGGACTTTACGCGGCTAGGGGTAATCTTAAAACCCTCATCCTGGAAAAAGGCATAGTCGGCGGACAATTACAAGCAACAAAAGACATAGAAAACTATCCCGGCATGGACCATATGACCGGACCGCAGATCTCAGATGCGATGGAAGCGCAGACCAAGAGATTTGGATGCCAGATCATCACTGACCTGCCCGTGAAAAAAATCGATCTTAATTCTCAGCCCAAAAAAATCTGGGCCGGCGACAAAGAATTTTTGGCGCAGACGGTAATTATCGCAAGCGGCTCAGAGCACCGTAAGCTAGGCGTGCCCGGAGAAGATGAATTCTCAGGCAAGGGCGTGAGCTATTGCGCTGTTTGTGATGGAGCGTTTTTTAAGGGTAGAGAGCTAGTCGTGATCGGTGGCGGATCTTCAGCTGTCGAAGAAGGTAATTTTTTGACAAGCTACGCAAGTAAAGTTACTCTCATCCACCGCAGAGATGAACTGCGCGCAGAACGCATTCTCCAAGACCGTTTCAAGAAAAACCCCAAGACAGAAATCATTTGGGATACTGTTGTTGAGAAGATTAACGGTGATATGCTCGGTGTCACTTCTGTCACCACCAAAAATCTAAAAACTGGAAAAATCGAAGAGCTAAATTGCCAGGGTGTATTTATCTATGTGGGCTTGGATCCTAACACTCAGTTTTTGGCGGATAACGAAATCAAACTTGACGGAGCCGGCAAAATTATCACCAGCGAAAAAATGGAGACTAATATTCCAGGAGTTTTTGCCGCAGGCGACATCCGCAACACCCCGCTCAAACAAGCTGTTACAGCGGCTTCTGACGGTTCGCTAGCGGCGACTTTAGCAATTGGGTTTGTGGAAAGTTTGCATGATTCAGCGCTTACAGCTAAAGCCTAAAACTATTCTGCAAAAAATCTGGCAATTCTTGCCAAGGCAAGGCTAAGATTTTTTCAGTTATCGCTAACTTTTGTTTACAATTGCACACGACTATCGAAACCACATCTGCACCCAAGCGCTGAGATATTTTTTCTAATCCTTTTATTTGAGATTTTCTGGGGTTATCAGTGCTTTTGATTTCGATAGCAAGAGTCTTGCAGTGGTATTCAATTATCAAATCCAATTCCAGTCCGTTACTGTCTCTAAAAAAATAAATCGGTGGTTTTATTCCTCTGTTTTCAAAAAATTTTATCACCTCAGAAATAACAAAGTTTTCAAAAAAAGCACCGGTCATAATATTATTGCTTAATTGCTGGGGATCAAAAAAGCCTGACAAATAATTGGCAAGACCAGTATCAAAAAAATATATTTTTGGTGATTTGATAATTCTTTTACCTAGGTTTTTATAATAGGGTTGCAAAAAAAACAAAACCTGCGTTTTTTCTAATAACGCAGACCAAGACTGCACAGTAAGCCTGCTGACACCTAGGTCCTTAGCTATATCTGTAAAATTTTCTTCTGTACTTATTCGCGTGGCAATCAAACTTAAAAATTTATCAAAAACCTGTAAGTGACTGTGTTTGAGGTTTTGCCTTATATCTCGATTAAGCCATGCCTGCACGTAAGTCTCAAACCAAATTCTAAGATCTAGCTTGCAATTAAGAAAGGGTTCTGGATATAGACTACGATAAACTAAATTCGTCCAAGTCGGTAATTCTAAACCTTGGTCTATGAGCTCTTCGACTGATAAAGTATTTAGATTTAAAATTGCCATTCTACCTGCTAGAGACTCTTTGATTTGATCCATCAAAGTAAATTTCTGTGAGCCTGTTAAAATATAATCGCCGCTACAATTTTTTTCTAGAAATTTTTTTTCATCGATATCAATTTTTATATAAGACAGAAGATCGGGAGCGTATTGGACTTCGTCAATAATCACTGGGCTTGGATAAAAATCAAAAAAACTGGCAGGTGATTCATTAGCTTGAGTTCTAAGTCTCAAATCATCTAAGCTAAGGTATTGATGTCGTGGAAAAATTTTTCGTAGCAAGGTTGACTTGCCAGCTTGCCTGGCTCCGGTAATAAGCAAAATCCCAAATTGATGAGATAGTTTTTTAGAAGTTTCTGTTATTTTTCTATTAACAAACATTATGCGGAATATAAGTCCTAACCCTTAAAATACATAGATAATTATAATATACCCAGGGTTTTCATGCAAAACACAAGTTTCAACTAACTTTTTGCATAAATTTATTTAGCAGAACCTTCCGAGAAACGCGCTAAATCTATATCAAAATAAAGGATTCGCTGAAAAACGAAGTTTTGAGGCGGAATCCGCCTAACAAAAATATTAAGGATCCACTCCCTGAGCCAAGATCTCTTCTTGGCTCAGGGTTGAAAAATCGTCAAAGACGCATTTTGCAGTGGATCCTTAAATCTCTCTTGGAGGATAAGTGCTCTAATAGTTTCTACCGCTTCATCAACATCATCATTGGTAACCACATAAGTGAAGCGATCCATAAAACCCATTTCTTCTTTTGCTTTTTTGAGACGCTCTTGCATCACAGCTTCAGTCTCTGTACCGCGCTTGCGCAGACGCTCCTCAAGATCACTAAATCGTGGTGGAGTCAAAAAGATACTAACCGCTTGAGGACATTTTTGCATCACTTGCAAAGCACCTTGCACTTCAATTTCAAGAAAGACATCTTTACCTTCAGCAAGTTTTTCTTCCACGAATTTGCGCGGGGTGCCGTAATAATTACCAACGAACTCCGCCCACTCAAGAAGCTCATCACTAGCAATCATCTGCTGAAATTCTTGCTTGGTTTTAAAAAAATAATTTTTACCTTCTATCTCACCTGGGCGCTGAGAGCGAGTCGTACACGAAACAGAAAATTCTACATTAGGCAAATCTTTAAAAAGTTTTTTTACAATAGTACCTTTACCTACACCAGATGGCCCAGTAAAAATTATTAGATTGTTTTTGGTGATTAAAGAATCCATTTGGATATTTCTAGTTATTATACTTATTATTCCCAAATCTGTTAAAAAACAGCGAAATAGCGTTAAAGCTTGATTTTTTAGGGGTTTTAATGTTAATTCAAGCCAGGACCAGGAGCCAAATCCACTAATAGGTGATTAGCCTCCATGCCTTTTATAACCACGGTCGAGCCTTGACCGATTTGCTGGCCGCTAGCGGATTTAGCTAGCCAAGTTTCATCAAAATCATAAAGTTTAACCAAACCCATCTCATGACCACCGATCGCTTTAAAAACCATAGCTTCGCGATTAAGAAGTTTTTCTGGATAAGAGCCGTAGTTCTTCGGGTCGAGCTGAGCTGGTGATTTTATAATCAATTTTAAAAAAGGTCTTAAAAGCAATAAAGCCATTAAAGACGCTCCTAGATTGATTGCCATTAGATAAGTAAAATTGAGTTTTGTAAACTGGTCACAAAGCCCCATTACCGCTACTCCAAAAGCAAAACAAATAAATAAAAAAGTGCCAGGAGTAAACGCTTCGATTACTAATAAAACTCCCGCTAAAGTATAAAAAACTAAATATGATTCCATAAATTAATTATTCTTTGCTTGAGTAGCTTGTTGATTAAACAATTCTCCAGCCGCCGCTAATCCACCAAGCGCTGTCATAGACTCGGTCGGAATGAAAATCTTATTAGCTTTACCGTCAGCTAATTTTTGGAGGGTTTCCATATAGATCAACTGCAAAACTTCTTTGGTCGCGCCAGCTTCTTTTAGATTTTCGATAAGATTTCTTGAGGTACTTGCCTGCGCGTCTACTTCAAGCTTGAGTTTTTGAGCTTGAGCTTCTGCGTGCTTGATAGTCGCTTGCTTCTCGCCGTCTGCTCTTAAAATCGCCGCTTCGCGCTCCCCTTCAGCGTTTAAGATAGCCGCTCTTTTATTTCGCTCTGCTTCCATCTGGACATTCATCGCGCGCTGGATATCAGCTGGAGGATTAATATCCTTAAGTTCGATACGATTGGTTTTGATACCCCACTTACTAGCGGCGATATCAATGATTTGTTGGAGCTTGGTGTTTATCATATCGCGCGAAGTGAGAGTATCGTCTAGAACCATCTCCCCGATTATGTTTCGCAAGGATGTTAAAGACAACTGCTCGATCGCGAAAATCAAATTATTAATTTCATAAACTGCCGAAAAAGGATTTACTATCTGGTAATAAACCACTGCATCCACTTGGATATTGACGTTATCCTTAGTAATAACTGATTGAGACGCAAGAGGCAGTACTTGCTCACGAAGATCAATAGTGCGATCTACTGTATCAATAAAAGGAATAATGATGTTAAGACCGGGCTTTAAAGTGGTATGATAACTTCCAAGGCGAGTAACAAGAGCACAGTGTCCTTGCCTGACGATAATAAAAGCCCCGAAAAAGAGCATAAAAGCGATAAATAAAAATATAACTAAAGCAATAATCATAGTTAGAATATAACATCAAAAATAATATGAAGCCTAATAATAATCAAACAACTCTGACATCTTTTATCTGTTTTTTTAGCTTTGTGTTGATTATATTAAGCTCGCCGCCTGTTTTTGGCTTTAGCTGTAAAGAAAACGAACTAAGTTTTGATAGTACTACTTTATTATTAGAAATCAAAAATAATAAATCTTATTTAGACAGCTCAAAATATCTAAAATCTTATCTCCTGGAAAAATTCCCAAACACGGAATTTACGCTTGAACCTTTATTAGATAATTCTGAGGATGAAGATTTAAGCCGATCACTTGGCTTAGAAAAAATCTACAAGCTAAGTATTGTGGATTCAAGTGATGGTAAAACCGAATGTCAGAACATAAAAAAAGTTTTTGAATTTCTCAAAAAAAATAAATTCATTAAAGAAGTGAGTCTTGATTATGAAATGCAAGCTAATACTATAAATGATTTTTTTTATAACACCAATGGCACTTACTGGAGCTTAAAACCTCTTGATGAAATGTTTGCAATAAAAAATTATGGGCTTGAAGAAACCTGGCAAACCAGCACGGGAAGCGGGATCGTGGTAGCCGTAATTGATACTGGTGTCGATTATAATCATCCTGATTTGTGGAAAAATATTTGGGTTAACCCTGAAAAAGCATCAGATATAAATAAAGATGGACTTATAGATCTTGATGATATAGATACTAACGCAAATAAAAAATTAGACTCAAGCGAGCTTGTAAAAGATTTAATAGGTCATAATTTTGTTGATAACACTATAGATCCCCAAGATAAAAAAAATGGGCACGGAACCCACATGTCCGGCGTGATAGCGGCAATGGCGGATAATTCTATCGGCATAGTAGGTGTCGCACCTGATGCTAAAATAATGCCATTAAAAGCTCTAAGCGACAGCGGCAAAGCTAAATTTAGCAATATTGCTAAAGCGATTATTTATGCCAGTGATAAAAAAGCAGATATTATAAATTCTTCCTGGGGTTGTAATTGCAGTTTGCCTAAAATGCTGATTAAAGCTTATCAATACGCAGGTAAAAAAGGGGTTGTGATTGTTTCGGCAGGAGGCAATAACGCCAGCCAAAAAAACAACTACTCACCTGCTAATCTCAAGCAAGTAATTGCCGTCGCTTCCGTAGATCACGAAAATCAGCTAAGTTCTTTTTCTGACTACGGTACTAGCATAGATATAGCAGCCCCCGGACAAAATATTTTATCGACCCTCGCCCAAGGATCTCTCATTAATAACAACCCGGGCACAAGAATGAATCAAGATGATAGTTTTGATTACTATTATTTATCTGGTACCTCAGCATCTTCTGCTTATATCTCGGGGGTTTGTGCCTTGATTCTGGCTAAAAATCCAAGTATGAGTGTGCAAGAGCTCAAAAACCAGCTAGAGAGCGCTACTGACGCTCTTGATAATTATAGTTTTGGTAGAATAAATCCTCTTAAACTATTTGATTAATATAATCAAGTATAGTTCTTACCGGAATCCCAGAAGCACCCTTAGGTGACCAGTCCATATCCTGATCAAACCAGCAAGGACCAGCAATATCTATATGAGCCCATGGGATATGCTTGTCGCTATCTTTTTGTTTACCGACAAACTCAGCAATAAACAGAGCTCCATTCTGCGCGCCTGCCTTGCCGCCCGAGCCAGCGTTAATCAAATCAGCAATAGTAGATTTAAGTCCTTCTTTATACTCATCATAAAGCGGCAACTGCCATAATAACTCACCTTGGCGGCTAGCTGATTGCTTGATACGTTCGATTAAATCCTGATCATTACCCATAAGCCCCGCGCAGACATTTCCAAGCGCCGTCATACACGCGCCAGTTAAAGTAGCAAAATCAATAATTTCATCAGGCGCTTTGCTCGATACATAAGCAACTGCATCCGCCAGAGTCAGCCTGCCTTCAGCATCTGTATTATTCACCTCGATAGTCTTACCATTCATAGCGGTAATCACATCGCCCGGACGATAAGCTCTGCCATTAGGCATATTTTCGGTGGCGGCTATAATAGCAGTGATTTGGATGCCTACCGGTTGGAGCTTAGAAATAGCATGCATAATTCCGATAATCGCTGCAGCGCCGGACATATCTTCCTTCATCATCTCCATCGATTTAGCTGGCTTTAAGCTAAGTCCACCACTATCAAAAGTAACGCCTTTACCAATTAAAGCCAGGTGTTTTTTGATTTTACCGCTTGGTTTATAACTAAACTCTATAAATTTCGGTGGCTGATCAGAGCCCTGAGCTACCGCCAAAAAAGCTCCCATGCCAAGCTTTTTACACTCACTTGCTTCTTTTATACTTACTTTTACTATTTTTTGATCAAGCTTAAGAGCGGTTTCGGCTAAATAACTAGGGGTCACTTCACAAGCCGGCTCCCAAACCAAATCACGTGCTTTATTAGTAGCTTCAGCTATGACTAGAGCGTTTTTGATAGCTTTTTTGTCTTGTGCTGTAAAATCATCAGCAAAAATTCTAATTTCTGTAAGTTTTTTCTTTTTGGATTTAGATTTTTCATCTTGGGACTTATACTTAGTAAACTCATAATCCACCAAAAGTACTATCTCCACCAAAAGTCCAGGCTTAGCTGGCTGAAAAATAGCAAGTTTTTCTATAGATTCAGATTTTACTTTTCTAGTTAGGGTAGAATAAACTTTTCGATAAGCTTTATCGTTGGAATCGGTCTCCTCAAGCCCCATTCCGACCAAGAAAATCTTTTTAATAGATTTGTATTTAGCAGGGATTTTGTTTTGGGAGCTAAGGGTGATTACTGAGATTCCAGCTAAATCAAAATCAAATCCATCGCGATTAATCGACTCAGATAGTAAAAAACCGAACTCTTTATCGATTTTTTGGAAATTATTTGAATATTTTGACTGAGATTTTGAAGATTTTTTAGCTGCGCTAGGTTTATTTTCAAAAATTACTAGAGCATCGAAGATAAATTTTGAGCTTGATGAGAATTTTTCAAATTGAACTTTCATACCTTAATTATATCTGGTGATAAAAAAAACGGGCCATTTGGCCCGTTTTAAATTTGTAACTTTAAAAATTGTTACTATTTTTTCTTTTTAGCTGCTGGCTTTTTAGCTGCAGGTTTTTTTACTGCTGCTTTCTTAGGAGCCGCTTTCTTAACAGCTTTCTTAGGAGCTGCTTTTTTAACAGCAGGTTTTTTTACAGCTGGTTTTTTAGCTGCAGGTTTTTTTACTGCAGGTTTTTTTGCCGCTGGTTTTGCTGTTGTTGTTTTTTTTGTTGCCATATTTTCCTCCAAATTTTTTTTTAAAAATTTACGTTACTTAATGAATAATATATGAATATTCGATTTTGCGCAAATTTTTTGACAATTGTGTCTAATGAAATTTTACCCACATCTTAGTAATTAATAACAAAAAGTTACTGCAATTTGATGTGTGATAGTTTCATTCCTCACTTTTGCTTGCGTGATTCACCAAAATAGTTACTTAAAAGCAAAAGTGCATAACTACACATATTAAAAAAGAATACTTTTAGTCGAGAAGGTTCCTGAATTATTCGAAATAACCACTCCAAACTCAAAAAAATCATCCATCGAGGTGCTCGCTTATACTTACCAGCCCACACATCAAAAGCCCCGCCCACACCCATTTTTATAGTAGAAGGAAGCTCTGAAACCAGCTCAGCGATTAGCTTTTCTTGAAGTGGCGCGCCCATAGCTACTAGTAATAAATCAGGCTTAGCTAAAACTAACTGCTTAAAAATCTCATCTTTTTGGTCTAGATGAAAAAATCCATTCTGCGCAAAAACCAAACTATCAGCAAACTTGATTTTTAACTTATCAATAACTTCTTGAGTCGAACCTATAAGAGCTAATCGCTTAGATTTTTGTATGAGTTCATGTGCTAAATCTATACCCGCACATTTTTTCAATGAAGGTTTCGGACCTGATTTAGGCATAAAAAATTTAAAGCTCAGTGGTATGATCGCTCCATCGGGGATGATAAGGTCTGCTGAATTGATGATTTTTAGGAATTCTGGATCTTTTTGAGCTAAAATTACTTGATCTAAGTTTAAATTGGCGATATGAAAGCCAGGTTTAATCTCAGAAAGGTGGTCTAAATCAAAATCATCTATATATAAGTTGAAAAAGCTATGCCTCATAGCCTTATAATATTAATACATGGACAAGAGTTGTGAACAGATATCTATAATTGGCGCTGGCAGTTGGGGCAATACTCTTGCGTTTTTATTAGGTCAGCACCAAAAAGTAATTTTATGGGACCATAACCCAAGCAGAGTCAGAATGACTAATAAAACTCGCCGCTTTAAAAAACCCATTAAGCACAAATACCCAGATAATGTTTTGATCACTAGTAATCTTGGTGATGTCTTGGATAGCAGAATCATTATTAGTGCTGTTTCTCTAAAAGGAATGGCAGAAGTTTTTGGGAATCTAAAACTGATAGGACTCAGACCTGATCATATCCTTGTAAGTGCGTCTAAAGGTATCGACTCTACTAACCTAAAAACCCCGACTGAAATTATCGACAGTTTTTGTCCAGAAAATCCAAAAGCAGTTATTTCAGGTCCTAACCTAGCTCGCGAACTTATAAAAGGTCAGCCCATGGTTACCGAAGTAGCCGCTAAAGATCCGGCTATCGCTGAACTTGTACAAGAAAAAATTCTCAGCCCTACTTTAAGAGTCTATATTAATACCGATGTAAAAGGTGTCGAGCTTTGCGGCGCGCTAAAAAATGTTATTGCAATAGCGGCTGGTTGTTGTGATGGGCTCAAGCTCGGTGAGAGTGCTAAAGCTAGTTTAATTACCAGAGGTCTAAAGGAGATGGGAAATTTTCTCAAGCTTTATGGCTGTCAAGCAGAGACCCTACTTGGACCAGCTGGAATTGGTGATCTAGTCGCCACCTGCTCATCTAGCCTAAGCCGGAATTACCGCGTAGGTTTTATGCTCACCGAAGGCAAAAGACTTGATTGGATCATCGATAAGCTAGGCGAAGTCGCTGAAGGAGTAAATACCGCTCAAGCTGTTTACAAAATAGCTCAAGAAAACAAAATCGAAATGCCTATCGCTGAAGAAATCAAAAAACTTTTAGACGGGGATATAACAGCGATTGATGCAGTCTTAAATCTTATGAAACGCCCCATAAAAAAAGCCCCCTTGATTTAAGGAGGCTTTTAAAAAGAATAGCTTAACTAAAAACTATTTTTTAACTGCTTTTTTCTTAGAAGCACCAGCTTTAGAAGCTGCTTTTTGTTTTACAGCTTGCTTTTTAGCTTCGATTTTCTTTTTAGCAAGAATAGGTGCTTTGCCAGTTTGAACAGCTGACTTAAGTTCAGATCCCGGTGAAAATGCAGGTGCATTTTTAGCAGGGATTTTGATCTTTTGTGATGGGTTTTGTGGGTTTACACCAACACGAGCTTTTCTCTTACGTCTTTCAAATGTACCAAAACCAACTAAAGTGATTTTGTTACCTTTTGAAAGCTCAGCTGTGATAGTAGCCAAAATTGCTTTTAGCGCATCATCTGCTTGAGATTTTGATAGACCAGTTTGCTCTGCAACTGAATCAATTAATTCTGCTTTATTCATTTACGATTTCTCCTTTTTTGGTAAACGTTTACCTCTAATCAAACTCCCTAGACAAGCAGGTTTCAGGAGTTTAAACCTTATAACTCATCTCTTGCTTACTCTTGCGAGTCATACTTTTATCCTACGATGAAAAGCACTTGCTGAGATGAATTCATCAGCAGTTAAAAGTTTACAACTTTCTTTATAGGCTGTAAAGCACTTATAGACTAATTTTTTGAGATTTTTTTAAAAATATTTTGGCAAACACAACCACACAGCCCCCATATTTTTTAAAATTAATAATCTCTAATTCTGAGCTAAGCTCGTCAGCCAGGGCATTTGCCAG
>Ga0315901_10006808_pt1 | contig 13636 bp, 10 predicted proteins | sample LakEriMetagenome_10_FD_203761 | JGI IMG/M metagenome (GOLD analysis project Ga0315901, IMG submission 203761) | Freshwater fungal communities from buoy surface, Lake Erie, Ohio, United States - Buoy 2 MA116 | ecosystem: Environmental > Aquatic > Freshwater > Lake | place: USA: Lake Erie, Ohio... | reverse complement strand
TCAGTACGTATGTGCAAAAATAATCTAAGCTAGTGACGAATTTTTCAGCTTCCATATCCCGCTCTTCTAAATCAAGTAGACACAATAAATTTCCATCTGGCTTGTCCATTGCAATGCGTGGCCGTGGCGATTCTTCTCTTAGAAATTGCAAACACAATAAGGTTTGCAGCACATATAACTCTTGTTCCTGAGTTGGCTTAACAAGCTCTGCATATAACTCAATACGACCAGTTTCTGCATCAAAAAAAATCTGCATTGTTGCTGCATCATCTAACTCTATATGCCAACTATCTTTTGTCACTTCAATAATCGTATTGATTTGTGAAATTTCCTCACCTGCAGATTGCAGAAGGGTTCGTATTTTTTCTAAAGGGTCTGACATGAAATTATTGATGACTATTTATTTTTAGGTATTACTTACCGCACTTTGTGCTAATGACTCAACAATCAAACTCTCCTCATCTATCAATGAAGAAAAATCTAGTTTTTTATAAATTTGATTTATACTATGACTCGCGCCAAAATTTTTTCTTGCAATTTATTTTATTGAAAGTGAGTGGCATAGATTCGATTGAAACGTTCTCAGTAGATTGAATTTCTAAACTGCGCTTTAAGTATCCTCAAACAGATGCGAGTTCCTCATTCAATTTAGAAATTACTTGCACATGAATTTACATTCATTGAAGAACTGCAGTGATAGCCTCGCTCTTCTATCGAACAAAAGATCCGAATATTTTTTAGGAGAATTGAAACTAGGGAAATCGAAACGTACGTCGCTATCTTTGATTTATGATTTTCAAAAATAGGATAAAGAAAAAACGAATGAACTAAAAATAGATTTGATTTTTTAAATTTTAAAAAAGTGCTGCAAACTCTCTCACTGCTGTAGCAATGTCTTCTGCGCTATAAACACTGCTAATTGCTGCCACCATATCCGCACCTTCTTTTACTAAAGGCTTGGCATTGTCTGGCGTCATGCCGCCTATTACACAAACTGGCAATGTTAATTGGGATTTCGCTTTGCTTACGATAGAAGCCGGTGTGCTGACTTCATATTTCTTGACACGTGACGGATAAAATCCACCAAAGGCAACATAACTCGCACCTGCGATTTGCGCCTGCTCTGCTAACGCAAAATCACCATAGCAAGAAGCACCCAGTATTTTATCTTTACCTATTAATGTACGAACAACTGCCACCGATGCATCAGTCCCACCTACATGTATGCCATCGGCATCGAGCGCAATACATAAATCAATATGGTCATTGATGATAAACGGCACATTATGTTGACGGCATAGTTTTAATAATTCGCTCGCTTGCTCTAACCTAAGCTCACCACTTGCAGTCTTATGTCTGTACTGTAGCAAGCCAACGCCCACTGATAAGGCAGTCTCAGTCGCCTTGATTAATGCATCTGTATCGTCCCAATCGGGTGTGACGAGATATAAACCTTTCATACTTACTCCGAGTGTGTGCGCTGAGGTATTAACTGGCCTGCTGATATCGCAAAGGCTGATTCCAAAGCTTGCTGTGTATATGTCTGAGCTTTATCTAACGACGTTTCCATACTCCAGCCTTGCGCTAAGCCTGCTGCTATTGCTGAAGCGAGTGTGCAACCTGAGCCATGAAATTCACCCTGCAGTCTAGGCCATGACCAACTACGTTGCTGCTCTTGACTAAACCAACGATTAATCACATTTTCATCTTGTGCATGGCCACCTTTGATGAGCACATGTGGTGAGTCTTGCATAAGCAAATCTGCTTGCTGCTCAATTGATTGTATTTCTGATGTGTGTTGCTCAGTGAGCTTGTGTGTGAGCTTATACGCTTCTAATGTATTGGGTGTGATCAGAGTGGCGAGTTTTCTAAGAGGTGCAATGATTTGAATCGCATCTTCACGAGTTACCACATCACCATGCCCACTTGCCAACACAGGATCAAGCACCACGGGCAGTTGCGGGTTGTTTTGTCGCAGTGTGTTGATACATGAAGCGATTAACTCTGCAATTGCTACACTTCCTACTATGCCAATTTTTATTGCAGCAATATCGATTTTATTTATTAGCGCCTCGATTTGTTGCTGCACAATGTGTGGATCAACCGGCGTGATGCCATAGACGCGATCATTATCTTGCACAGTGAGTGTGGTGACGATAGGTAAAGCATGCGCACCCATAGCAGCAATTGCCTGACTATCTGCTTGTATTCCCGCACCACCACTAGGATCTAACCCTGCAAATACCAACACGCAGGAACGCGTCATAGAAGATGACGCATTAAGCGTCATGCCATGCTTCATGTAACGCGACCTGCCATCGGCGAAGAAGGTGATGCTACAAATTTTCTCGGTATGCGTCCTGCTAAAAATGCTTCACGTCCTGCTTCAATCGCTAGCTTCATGGCATGCGCCATGCGGATAGGATCTTTTGCACCTGCAATAGCAGTATTCATTAACACGCCATCACAACCCAATTCCATTGCAATCGCAGCGTCTGATGCCGTGCCTACACCTGCATCAACCAACACAGGCACTTTAGCTTGATCAATAATGAGTGAAAGATTCCAAGGATTTAAAATACCCATGCCTGAACCAATTAATGAAGCAAGTGGCATCACTGCACAACAACCTATCTCTTCTAACATCTTGGCTTGAATCGGATCATCACTGCAATACACCATCACATCAAAACCATCTTGCACTAAAGTTTCGGCTGCTTTTAATGTTTCAGGCATATTCGGAAACAAAGTTTTTTCATCTCCCAAGACTTCCAATTTAACTAGCTTGTGACCGTTTAATAATTCTCGAGCGAGTTGCAAGGTATAGACCGCATCTTTAGCGTTATAACAACCTGCTGTGTTAGGCAAGATTGTGTATTTGGATGGCGGCACTGCATCTAATAAATTAGGTGCATTCGGATCTTGACCTATGTTCACACGACGAATCGCAACAGTAATAATGTTGGCACCACTGGCTTCAGTTGCTAATCGTGTTTCTTCTAAATCTTTGTATTTACCACTACCCACCAATAAACGTGAACCATACGTAATACCCGCTATGGTGAGACCTTCACTTGCTGCCTGATCATTGCGCTGCATACTTCTTCCTTATGCTTTTATGTGTGCAAACATCAACCGCCACCTATCGCTTTGACGATATCAACTTTTTCACCACCAACGAATCTCACCTCTGTCCACTTTGAACGTGGCACGACTGATCGATCGACTGCCACTGCCAATGCTTGATTGGTCAGTGACAGCGCATCAATTAAGTCCTGCACATTCTGGTGAGGCGCCACGTGATGTGGCTGTCCATTGAGTTCGATAGCAATCATTACTGTTTGCGATAAATTTCAGCGCCGTTTTTAACAAACTCCACTGCTTTGACTTCCATGCCTTGTTTTAAGGCAGCGATTTCACTAATGCCTTGTTGCGCTGCATAGTCACGTACTTCTTGTGTGATTTTCATGGAACAGAAATGCGGACCACACATGGAGCAAAAGTGCGCCACCTTAGCGGAATCTTTAGGTAAGGTTTCATCATGAAACTCACGCGCTTTATCTGGATCCAAACCCAAATTAAATTGATCAGCCCAACGGAATTCAAATCGCGCTTTAGATAAAGCATTGTCACGAATTTGCGCACCTGGATGACCCTTGGCTAAATCAGCAGCATGGGCTGCAATTTTGTAAGTGATGATGCCGTCTTTCACATCCACTTTATTGGGCAAACCTAAATGCTCTTTCGGTGTCACGTAACACAGCATCGCAGTGCCATACCAACCGATTTGTGCAGCACCTATGCCTGAAGTGATGTGATCATAGCCAGGTGCAATGTCAGTGGTGAGTGGTCCCAAGGTGTAGAACGGTGCTTCATGACATTGCTCGAGTTGCAAATCCATATTTTCTTTAATCATTTGCATAGGCACATGACCAGGGCCTTCAATCATGACTTGTACATCATGCTTCCACGCGATTTGCGTGAGTTCACCCAAGGTTTTTAATTCACCTAACTGTGCTTCATCATTGGCATCATAAATAGAACCAGGACGTAAACCATCACCGAGTGAGAAGCACACATCATAGGCTTTCATGATCTCGCAGATGTCTTCAAAGTGTTCATATAAAAAAGATTCTTTATGATGTGCTAAACACCACTTCGCCATGATAGAACCACCACGCGACACAATACCTGTCATGCGTTTTGCTGTGAGTGGTACATAGCGCAACAACACACCAGCATGGATAGTGAAGTAATCCACACCTTGCTCTGCTTGCTCAATTAAAGTGTCTCGGAAAATTTCCCATGTCAGATCTTCGGCTTTACCATTCACTTTTTCTAAGGCCTGATAGATGGGTACTGTACCAATAGGCACTGGTGAATTACGAATGATCCACTCACGTGTTTCATGTATGTGCTTGCCAGTTGAGAGATCCATCACGGTGTCGCCACCCCAACGGATAGACCATGTCATTTTTTCTACTTCTTCACCAATCGATGAAGTGACTGCTGAATTACCTATGTTGGCATTAATCTTCACCAGAAAATTACGACCTATGATCATAGGTTCGCTTTCTGGATGATTAATATTGACAGGCATAACAGCACGTCCACGTGCAATTTCACTACGTACGAATTCAGGTGTGATCACTGCAGGAATTGATGCACCAAATGATTGACCTGGATGCTGACGTCCCATTAACTCAGCAAGTTTGTTACCGTTCGGTCCAGATTTTTTTAATTCTTCTATGTATTGTTCGCGTTGCAGGTTTTCACGGATAGCGATGTATTCCATCTCTGGTGTGATGATGCCTTGTTTTGCATAATGCATTTGCGTGACATTTTTTCCTGAAATGGCGCGACGAGGTTTGCGATGTAAATTAAAACGCAATTCAGCAAGCTTAGGATCATTTAAGCGTTCAATGCCATAAGCTGATGTAGGTCCAGCTAATTCTTCAGTGTCATTACGCTCTGCTATCCATGCTGCACGCAAAGCTGCTAAGCCTGAACGAATATCTATCTTGACTGCAGGGTCGGTGTAAGGACCTGAGGTGTCATACACATACACAGGTGGATTTTTTTCTGCGCCAAAGGAAGCAGGCGTGTCGCTTTGACTGACTTCACGCATAGGCACACGTAAATCAGGACGTGAACCTTGTATATAAATTTTTCGGGAGTTTGGTAAAGGCTGAATTGCAGCCTCATCGACAGTCGCAGTCGCGGCCAGAAATTGTGGATTGGCGTTCATGTGCTTCCTTTGCTCAAACAGCGAGAGAGCACGGAATGCGGAGCGCACATCCTGGCTGCTTCCCTACGCTGGCATTATCCAGATCAGGTTGAGGGTATTTCTCACCCGCTTGCCTACTTCACTAGCGGGACCCCTAGCAACAGCCAATAAAATTAGCTGCTAATAGATTATCGCACAACATGATAACCCAGTAGCTTTATAAGAATAGCAATGTGTTAAGAATAAAAAAACCGCCCTAAAAGGGCGGTATGTTTGATGAATAAGTGACGTCTTGAGAACTAAAAAAATTTACCAAAACTATTAAGTGAGTCTCACTCTTTTATCATTTCTTATTGGGTGGTCAGCTTTAAGATTTGAGCCATTTATTATTTCAACCAATTCTAAACTATGATTATTTTTTAATGCCAAGGCAAAAATATTGAGTCCAACATGAGAAATGTCGCTACGGTTCAAATGTAAAGTCTTTAAACTAGTATTCTTTGATTGAAGTAACTCACTCAGACTTTTGGCAGCAGATTCATCAATGTCATTTCCGATCAAATCCAAATGTTTTAAATTCGATTTATTACATTCTTTAATTTCGTTAACTATTAACGCAAGATCTTCATCAAAAATTTTTAAACCCGCAAGAGAAATTGTATGCGCAGAGTGTGATACTGCTATATTACACATCATTTTTACAAATTGACTTTGATACTTTCTATGGAAATCAGCCCAAGTCATTTGATTTTCATGAAATAAGTAAAGACTAATTTCAATATTTCTACTTAAATTTAGTTCTCCGAATGATAAATTAATGCGCTTAGTTGCTATGGCTTGAACTTTTTTTATTGGCTGAAAATATTCATCAAATATCGTAATAACTGGAGCAATAGGTGTTACCCAATTTTTAAAATTTATATCAATTTTTAATGAATCTTTACTTTCTCTCAATAGCAATGAATATACCAAATTAAGGTTTTTATCATTTTGCTTAAAATACTCATGTCCCATACCATCTATTTTATCTGGGATATTGTTAATAATTCTTAACCCCTTCAAATCAGGGTGAAGCATAATTTCTTCTAGTGTTTCTAGACCTCTGTCAGAGTATAGATTTTTTTTGTGAGAACAATCAACAGTAAGATAAGGCCACTCACGAACCAAGCTATCGATATTTTTTTGAGCAATATTTTGCTTTTTACCTTTTACAAACATAGCTAATAAATCGGGTATTGTTGATATTGTGAATTTTTCTTTTTTATCGTCTGCTATATTGATTAGTAGATCTGGTATAGCTGATTTTGTGATTTCATACGAAACTTCATGCAACACTTCTTCTTTCAATAAATCCTTTACAAATTGTCGATTAAATTTACTAATACTCGCAAAATGCATCAGATTTTTTGCTGTAGTCGGAATATCATTGAAATCAATGAAGTGCTCAGACAGGATTTTTCTGATTACATCTTCATGCATATATTCAAAGTAATGAATAGAGCGCCCCTCAGAAGGTTCGACCCCATTCTTCTTTTGTACTGAAGACGGACGCGAACATAAGGTGATTTCAGAGGTAGAGCTTTTGAATGCACTATTAAGTTCTTCATCTGAACCAGAAGATGATTCAACAATACTACTGTCATCATCATGTCTAATTATTGAATTTTTATATTCTTGCAGTTGAATGGATGGATAGATTATTTTTCTATTATTTTCCGTAATGTTACGCAAGGTAGGTTGGGTTGCTTTTTCTTGAGAAGCAGAAGTTGGCTTTTTCTTGTGGGTGGGCGTATCGAATCTGTTTAGATTTTGCTCTAGATGTTTTGGTCTTCCGGTAGAGTGAGTGAGTCTATCCATAATATATTTTTAATACTCCAAATCAATTGACTATCAAAGCTTGCCATCAAAAATTCGATTCTTGATTGAGCTTTTGCACAGGCAAGCGCGCATTTCAGGCGATTGAGTTGCGTATTATCAAATTCAGTTTCAAAGTTCTGGTATTTATTTAAGTACATTCGTTATAAAGCTATGTTCGATAAACAGTCATTTCATTTTAAGAATCTTCATAAGGCTGGCTATCGATTAAGAATAAATAAACCGCCCTTTGAGGGCGGTATGTTTGTTGGTTAAGAAACGTATTGAGACCTTATTCGAATTTACCAAGGATTTCAAGTGAGTCTCACTCTTTTATCATTTATTATTGGGTGATCAAACCTACGGGCAAGGACATTTTTTATTACAATTAATTCCAAACTATGATTATTTTTTAATGCCACAGCAAGAATATCAAATGCCTCATCAGAAATATAAATGCAATTTAAAATTAAAGTCTTTAAATTAGTTTTCTCCAATTGAAGTAACATACTCAGACTATTGGCTGCACATTCTTTAATATCATTTCTGCTCAAATCTAAATTTTTTAACGACGATTTATCACAAAGCTGAATTTCATCAAGTATCAATCCCAGCTCACTATCTGAAAGCTTCAAGCTAGCTAGAGAAATTGTATGCGCAGAATGCGTGAGTGTAATATTGCACATCATTTTTAAATACTGGAATTGATATTCGCCATTATGAATTGGATTTGATCCAAAGAAATTAAGGTTAATATTTTTACTTCTACTCAAATCTACCCTACCGAAGATCGCGCTTTCACATTTATCTGCTCTATTTTGGATTTTTTTTATTAATTCAAATGAATTTTCATTTATCTTAAATTCGGAATCAAGAGGTAGTTGACAATTATTAAATGTTAAATCAACTTTTAGCGGTCTTGCGCCTTTCCTTGATAACAGTGAATAAATTAATTCTAAGCCTTTGTTATTACTGCCAATAAAATTCTCATTACCTTCAGATATTTTTTCTGGTAGATTGCTAATGATTCTTATCTCCTTCAAGCTTGGGTGACGCACGATTTTCTTCAGTACTTGAAGTCCTTGATTTGTAAAATTTTCTTTATTTACCTCATATGAACAATCAAAAGTAAGATAAGGCCAGTCGTGTACTAAACGATCAATATCTGTTTCAGTGAACTTTGCTTTTTTATCGTTTGCAAGTGTAGCTAGCAAATCTGGTATGACTGATTTACTAATTTCAAATGAAACTTCATGCATCCCTTCTTCAGCCAATAAATTCCTCACAAATTCGCGATTAAATTTACTAACGCCAGCAAAAACCATCAGATTTTTTGCGGTTGCGGGAATATTATTTAAATCAATGAGCTGCTCAAACAAGATTTTTTTGATTACGTCCTCAGGCATATGTTCAAAAAAAGATATGGCATGCACTTCGGACGAGTTGGTACTATTTTTTTCCTTTGATAAAGTCGGACGCGAATTAAATGTTGGCTCAAAAGCGGATTTTTTGAAACTATCAATATCATCTTCATCAGAATATGAAGATGATTCGACAATACTACTGCTGTCAGTTTCAGAGCTATTTTGTAAATCTCTATATTTGTATTCATTCTGTTGAATAAATGGATAGAGCTTTATTCCATTATTTTTAATAGTGTTGCGTAAGGTAGGTAGGGCTGTTTGATTCTGTGCGGTGGAGGTTGGTTTATTGTTGCCTGCAACTACATCTAATCTATTGAGATTCCGCTCTAGATGTTTTGGTCTTCCAGTAGAGTGCGTGAGTCTATCCATAATAAATTTTTAAAACTCCATTCAATTGTTTATCTAAGCCTGTCAACAAAAAATCAAGACTTGATTGAGATTTTGTAAAAGCAAGCGCTTATTGCAGGCAATTGAGTTGCGCATTATCAAATTCAGTTTCATGGTTTTATTTTTTATTTCAGTGAATGCATTAAAAAACTGAGTCTTTTAACTATTTATCTGGATTGGCTAGCTTTTGATTGTTTAGTCTTGCCGATTATCTTTTCATCTATCTAAGGCAGCGTATTTCCAGCTTCTATACTGATTCCACCTATCCTGTGCTGCCCCGTATAATTCAGCCTTCCGCAAAAAATTGAGCAAAATCATGGAACTGGCTAAAGCCTTCGAACCGGCAGAAATTGAACAGTATTGGCGTACCGAATGGGAAAAGCGCGGCTATTTCGCTGCGACTACCGATGCCAATAAACCATCATTCAGCATTCAGTTGCCACCACCGAATGTGACGGGCACGCTGCATATGGGGCATGCTTTTAATCAGACGATTATGGATGGCTTGACTCGCTACTATCGTATGCGTGGCCATAACACGGCTTGGATACCTGGCACCGATCACGCCGGTATCGCAACGCAAATCGTGGTGGAACGCCAACTCGATGCGCAAAAAATTTCACGCCATGATTTAGGTCGCGAAAAATTCTTAGAGAAAGTCTGGGAATGGAAAGAGCATTCGGGCTCCACCATCACGGGACAAATGCGTCGTATGGGAACGTCACCTGACTGGAAGCGCGAATACTTCACGATGGACGACAAAATGTCCAAGGCTGTGACGGAAGTGTTTGTACGTTTGGTTGAGCAAGGCTTGATTTATCGCGGCAAGCGTTTAGTCAATTGGGATCCAGTGTTAGGTACGGCTGTCTCTGATCTGGAAGTGGTATCGGAAGAAGAAGATGGCAGCATGTGGCACATACGCTATCCGTTCGTGGATGGTAGTGGCCATTTAACAGTTGCAACGACTCGTCCTGAAACCTTATTAGGCGATGTGGCAGTTGCTGTTGATCCAACTGATGAACGTTACACGCAATTCATAGGTAAGAAACTCAAGCTGCCATTAACGGATCGTGAAATTCCTGTGATTGCAGATAGCTATGTCGATAAAGCGTTTGGTACAGGTTGTGTGAAGATCACTCCTGCTCATGACTTTAATGACTATGCAGTGGGTCAGCGACATCAGTGTGATCTGATCAATATTTTTACTCTCGATGCAAAAGTGAATGACACAGCACCGGCTGCGTATCGTGGCATGGATAGGTTTGTAGCACGTAAACAAATCGTAGCGGATCTGGATGCACAAGGTTTATTAGAACTGGTGAAGCCGCATAAACTGATGGTGCCACGTGGTGATCGTACTGGTGTGGTAATTGAACCTATGCTGACAGATCAATGGTTTGTTGCTATGAGTAAGCCCGCACCTGCAGGCACGCACTTTCCTGGCAAATCAATTGCTGAGGTCGCGTTAGAAAAAGTCGCGCAGGGTGAAGTGAAATTTGTGCCAGATAACTGGAGTACAACTTACAACCAGTGGCTGAATAATATTCAAGACTGGTGTATCTCACGTCAGTTATGGTGGGGTCATCAAATACCTGCTTGGTATGACGACGCAGGCAATTATTATGTTGCACGCACTGAAGCAGAAGCAATCGCTAAAGCCCAAGCTGCAGGTTACACCGGCAAGTTAACGCGCGATGAAGATGTGCTCGACACATGGTTCTCTTCTGCTCTGGTGCCCTTCTCGACCTTAGGCTGGCCAGAAGAAACGCCTGATATGAAGATGTTTTTACCTTCTTCAGTCTTGGTCACTGGCTTTGACATTATTTTCTTCTGGGTCGCGCGTATGGTGATGATGACCACGCACTTCACAGGCAAGGTGCCTTTCAACACCGTCTATGTACATGGACTGGTGCGTGATGCACAAGGTCAGAAGATGTCTAAGTCTAAAGGTAACACTTTAGATCCGATTGATCTGATCGATGGCATAGAAGTGGAAGCTTTAGTTGCAAAGCGTACTGCAGGTTTAATGAATCCTAAACAAGCTGAGAGTATTGCTAAAGCCACTCGCAAAGAATTTACAAATGGTATTTCGGCTTTTGGTACGGATGCATTGCGTTTCACGATGGCGAGTTATGCCTCACTCGGACGAAATATTAATTTTGATTTAAGTCGTTGTGAAGGTTATAGAAATTTCTGTAACAAGCTATGGAATGCTACCCGCTTTGTTTTAATGAACACGGAAGGTAAAGACTGCGGCTTGGAAGAACATGGTGCTGAAGCTTGTGCCACTGGTAGCTATCTTGATTTCTCGCAAGCGGATCGTTGGATCGTGTCGCAATTACAGCACACGGAAGCGGAAGTCGAAAAAGGCTTTGCAGACTATCGTTTCGATAATATCGCTACTGCTATTTATAAATTCATTTGGGATGAATATTGCGATTGGTATTTAGAAGTCGCTAAGGTACAGCTACAACATGGTAGTGAAGCGCAACAACGTGCAACGCGTCGTACTTTATTGCGTGTACTTGAAACGGTATTACGTCTTGCTCACCCCATCATTCCTTTCGTGACTGAGGAATTGTGGCAAACGGTTGCACCGCTTTCAGGTCGTAAGCTCTATCCTGCAGGTGATTCCATCATGCTGCAAGCTTATCCTGAGCCCAATCTAAAGAAAATTGATGAACATGCTGAAGGCTGGATGCAAGAACTCAAAGCACTCACTGATGCTTGTCGTAATTTGCGTGGTGAAATGCAGTTATCACCTGCGACCAAAGTTCCACTCATCATTGAAGGTCAAGATCATGCACGCTTGAATGGATTTGCAACTTATCTACAAGCACTGGCAAAACTGTCGCAAGTTGAAGTGGTCGCAAAATTACCTGATTCACCTGCGCCTGTGTCGGTTGTGAATACCACGCGATTGATGTTGAAAGTGGAAATTGATATTGCTGCTGAACGTGAACGTCTTACCAAAGAAATTACACGTCTAGAAGGTGAAATCACGAAAGCCAATGAAAAACTAGACAACGAAGGTTTTGTGGCGCGCGCACCAGCACAAGTCGTGGCGCAAGAAAAAGAACGAGTTGCGAATTTTTCAGCTACGTTAGAAAAATTACGTGATCAAATGTTGAAACTGAAATAATGAATCTGTAAGTCTAATAAAAACCATGGAGACAACATGATGCAAAAAATTATTTTAATAACTCTGCTTAGAGCGGTGACTTTTACGGCTTTACTATTCAGCGCTGCTACATCATCTTCTTATGCAAGTGATGCTATGTCACCCGTTGGTTTATGGCGCACGATAGATGATGAAACTGGTAAAGCAAAATCTTTAGTTCGCATTACTGAAGTGAATGGTGAGCTACAAGGCACGATAGAAAAATTATTTCGTGAGCCGAATGAAGATCAAGCTCCACGTTGCGATAAATGCACGGGCGATAAAAAAGATAAGCCTGTGATCGGCATGATGATTATGACTGGCTTAAAGCATGATGGAAAAATTTATGCTGGCGGTGAAATTACCGATCCAAAAAACGGCAAGACTTATAAATGCAAAATGTGGACGGAAGAGCAAGGTAAAAAGCTACACGTGCGCGGCTTTATCGGCATGTCACTTTTAGGTAGAACGCAAGTCTGGCTGAAAGAACAATAAAGAATAGTAAGTGAGTACGTTCTCAGTTTCAAACATTCGTTATGAAGACAAGACTACTGTTGATCCCACAAATCGCCATTGGGACTAGTCTTAGGCGCTGCGACACCGAAATGGCGATACGCTGTTGGTGTCGCAATGCGACCGCGCGGTGTGCGTTGTAAAAAACCTTGTTGTATCAAATAAGGTTCAAGCACATCTTCAATGGTGTCACGCTCTTCACCAATCGCAGCTGCAAGATTATCTAAGCCTACTGGCCCACCACCAAATTTAAACAACACAGCTTCTAAGAGTTTGCGATCCATGAGATCAAAGCCAACTGGATCGACATCTAACATCACTAAGGCAGCATCTGCCATTTCTTTGGTGATTTCACCCTTGCCTTTAACTTCTGCGTAATCGCGCACACGTCTTAATAAACGATTTGCAATACGTGGTGTGCCACGACTCCGACGTGCGATTTCTAATGCACCTTCTTCCACTATTATGGCTTTTAATAAAGCAGCACTGCGTGTGACGATGCGTGCTAACTGCTCGGGTGTATAAAATTCTAATCGAGCCACAATACCAAAGCGGTCACGTAAAGGATTGGTCAACATGCCAGCACGTGTGGTGGCACCCACTAAGGTAAAAGGTTGTAGATCAAGACGCACTGAACGAGCAGCAGGTCCTTCACCTATCATGATGTCGATTTGATAGTCCTCGAGTGCGGGATAGAGAATTTCTTCTACGACGGGAGATAAGCGATGTATCTCATCAATGAACAAAACATCATTCGCTTCTAAATTAGTAAGCAAGGCAGCAAGATCGCCTGCACGCTCTAATACTGGTCCTGAGGTCTGACGCAGATTTACGCCCATTTCACGCGCAATAATATGCGCTAGTGTGGTTTTACCTAAACCTGGGGGACCAAATAACAAAGTGTGATCGAGTGCTTCACTACGATTTTTTGCAGCAGTGATAAAAATATTTAACTGATCACGAATTTTTTCTTGTCCAACGTATTCATCCAGCTTATGTGGACGCAATGCGCGCTCTATCGCTTCTTCATTAGGCGATACCGGTGTCGCTGCAATAATGCGCTGCTCGTTG